>Ga0116160_1001497_pt1 | contig 24043 bp, 30 predicted proteins | sample AD_JPNAS2_MetaG_FD_89879 | JGI IMG/M metagenome (GOLD analysis project Ga0116160, IMG submission 89879) | Active sludge microbial communities of municipal wastewater-treating anaerobic digesters from Japan - AD_JPNAS2_MetaG | ecosystem: Engineered > Bioreactor > Anaerobic > Digestate | place...
ATCTAAAAAGACCGTCGCAGATATTAAAGCAAAAGACGACGAAAAATTACAGATAAACGAAACGCCGGAAGACCGCGCGCAGGTTATTAAAACACGCGCTTTTAACAATGAAATTGAAGCATTGCAAAATAGCACTTATAAAGCAGATTCCGTAGAAGACGCAATTAAGGCACTGGAAAAACATAAAGATTTTGTACATTCAATCATTCCGCAGGACGAAACAATTCACGAAAAAGCAACACGCGAAGGACGCGAAGAGGCTATACAATCAATTATTGATAAACTCAAACAGGGAATTAAAGACATTATAGCGATGTTTGTAAAAGCCCCGGAAAAGCAGGAAGAAAAAGAACTTGAAGAAAAATACGGCGCAGAGCCGGAAACAACAATAAAAGACATACGCGATAAATACGAAGCGTCAAAAAGTGTTACAGGAAATAAAAAGACCGTTACACTTCCTGACGGCACAAAGATTAAATGTCATTATAAAATCATTGAGGCGGACGCACCGACGGCAAGCCATGACGAAAGAAATTTTGCACCTTCCGCAGGATTCCCGACAACAAAAGACGGTAAAAGCGTAAACGACCGCGATTATCAGAATGACGCGGACGCGCAGGAAAGCGTAAGAAAAATTGCAAGTAACTTTAATTCTCTTGCACTGGAATCGCCGCCGATTGTTACAAAAGACGGTATTGTTATTTCCGGCAATAACCGCACAATGTCGTCAAAACTTGCTGCAAAAATGGGAACTGATAAAGCATATTTGCAGGATTTACACGAAATGGCGGACGAATACGGAATAGAGACGGAAGACCTTAACGGATTTGAGAATCCGCGCCTTATTCTTGAAACTGACGACGAACACGAAGGCGATTATACGACAGAAGAGTTTGCAAAGTTTAACCGCGACACAAAAAAGACAATGAATAATGTTGAAAAGGCGGTAAAACTCACAAAAACACTTAACGCCGATAAAATACAGTCTATCGCCGAAAGTTTACAGGGATATGACACAATGGGCGAACTGTACGCCGATGTCAAAGGTTGTCAAGAGTTTGTAAATAAACTCATTACCGCCGGAATTATCGGAGAAAACGAAAAGGCGCAGTATTGTAGAACTGACGGCACTTTGAACGATACTGGCAAGGATTTTTGCGAAACTGTACTTGTAGGAAGTGTGCTGAACGAAGATAGCATACGAAAACTTGACGGCGCAGGTGGTAAAAGAATCCGGCAGAAACTTGTAAGAGCAATTTTACCGCTGATTGAAAACAAGGGAACTGGCAAAGAATACTCATTCAATACAGAACTTAACGACGCGGTAAATATCGCCGTAACCGTCTCTAAAAACCATGATACTTTTCCTGATGTCAAAACATATCTTGCGCAGGGTAATTTATTCGGCGAAAAAGAGCCTGACGCAGCTACGAAAAGACTTGCGGAAATTATTCACGATGAAGGCGAAAAAGCATTTGCGCAGAGAATGAAAGATTTAGGCGCAGGACTTAGAGACAGTGCAGCCGGTGAACAGGATATTTTCTTAGGCGGCGTTATATCAAAGGAAAGTTTGTTTGATAGATTCCTTGAAATTAAAAAATCTATTGCAGGTATTCTTTCTAAACTTGGTAAAAGAGAGCAGTCGGCAAGTGAACTTGTGGCGAGCGTTCTTAATAATATTGCATAAGCGAGGTAAAGCAAATGAAAGTTATGTTTTCAAAAGCGGTATATGCCGAAATGAAAAAGGCGTTCGGCAAAAAAGACTTGTCGAAATTGCGCAAGGAAATAATTACCGATAAAAATGGACACCGTAAAACCGTTTACAAAAAGATTGATAAGCCGGAAGAATCTAAAGGTAAAGGCAAGGCAGAGCCAAAGACAGAGAGTAAACACTCATACGCTCATACTACCGGCGACCACATTATTTTTAATAATGGCGGTACTGATATGACCGGCGAAATTGTCGAAATCGGTAAAGAAGGCGTAACAGTTAAAGGCACAGGAAGCGGTAAAGGACAGACTTTCCGCGTAAGACACGAAGATGTAAAACAGGTTACAAAAATGATTAACCCTAACGACGCTATCCGTGGACTTATGGACGAAAACAGTGTTAAAAGTGGTTGGCGCGGTACAAACGGTATGCAGCCGGATTCTTGCGACACAATCAAAGGACTTTATGAAACTATTGAAGCTGCAAGAGGTGAGTTTAATAACTTCACTGATAGCGTAACAAAAGAGTTTGCAGCATTAAGCCCTATTGTTATGAAACGCGCTACTTTGAAGAGTGAAGACCGCATTAAAGAAAAATTGCGCGAGGACGCACACAAAGAAGCAGAGGAAGGTTCAAAAACAGAGGATATTGCAAAACAGATTTACGACGAAAAGACAGATACTTACCATTGCCGCACAATCCGCGATTGCGACGGACATACAATCTGTTTGAATAGCGTTGAAGATGTAGCAAACATTCTTAAACACTTGGACGGCAGAAAAGAAGTTGCGAGAATTAAAAATAACTTTGGTAAACCGTCGCCGGTTGGATATTCAGACATTAACTGTAATATCAAACTTTCAAACGGTGCAATCGTTGAATTGCAGGTAAACACTACCGCGAATATGGTTGCAAAAGAGCGTTACGGACACGCACTTTATGAAGTTTATCGTTCAGTCGATTCAAATCCGAAGTATAAGCAGCTTGCCGATATTATGGGTGAGGCACAAAAAAACCTTTACGGACTTTCCAATAAATACTCAAAAGAAGGCAACTTCCCGACAAGAGATATTCCAAAAGGAAAGGACGGTAACGTAAACATTTTTGACGGCGAATACAAACACGCTCCATTTGAACAGGCTATTAAAGGTTATGTGAATGACGCTATGCCATTGTTTGAACAGGCAAAGCGCGAAGGTGTATTGACTGGAAAGACAGTAGAACACTTTGAACACTTGATAAATTACATTAAATAAGCGTTTGACAAATTAAACTAGATAGTTTAAGATTGTAAATGCAGGGGGTGAAACATGAAATATTACATTGATAACGACGACAGAGCGTATGTCGAAAAAGAAGACGGAATCTATCGCTTACACGGCGACGGAAAAACCGTTAAAACTGACAGACTTTACGCAGACCCTATGACATGGCACGAGTGCAGCGAAAAAGAAGCACTTGAAAGTGCTAAACTCTACGAGAGTTATTTTAATAAATAAGCGCACCGCTATTCTTTATATACTAAAACCGTAAGGGGGATATTATGGATAAAGAAAAGTTACTTCCTTTAGCAAAAAAAATTTGTGCAGCTTATAAAAAAGAAGATTTGGACTTGTGGTCTCTATCAGAAGGCATAAAGATTCAAAAAATGGTTAGCTTAGAACCACAGGAAAATGAGGAGTTCTTAAAAGCGGTTTATGATGTTTGTAAATCATGCAGTTACAAAGAGCCGGGAGAAGCAGAATTCCTCGAAATGATGAAATAATCAAATAAATGTATAATATGAAGCCGGGTGATTTAAAACTCGGCTTTTTTATTTGGTAAAAATCCATATTATGCCGATAATTCAGGTATGAAACATATAGACTGTAAAACACCGCAAGGCAGGGCGGCGGAAGCTGATATTTTCCGCAAGAATAATAAAGACTGGGTAAAAGTAAAATTATTTGCTTATCACTCTTCTTTTGAGTTTTGCTTAGAAAACACAAGTTTAGAAGTCGCGCTAAAATATCTTGATGATAACTTTGAATCCATTGAACAGACAGAAGAAAAGCATTTAGAACAATGGAGCGACTTAAACGACTAATTATCTTGAATCAGAAAATCAATAATAAAAATTCGTGTTTAAGAAGCAATAAAAATACCCTTGTATCGCTCAATATCGGGCGTTTACAAGGGCTTTTTAATGCCGGTTGATAATTTACACCAAAAACGAAAAACAAGCGTTCTACGGCAATCCTAGAGCGTTTTTATAAAATCGGTTGTTTTGTGTCTTTATCCAAAACATCAATTTTCAATTCACAATCCAGTGCTGCAAGAACCTTCTCTAAATCAGAGACTTTCATATCATTACGATACAGTTTGTTAAAAAGATTCTGCTTTGAGAATCCCATTTTTACGGATAATTCCGCAATAGTGGTATTTCGCTTTATACATATAATCTTGATAATTTCGCTTACATTCATAAGGGATATATTAAACTAAACAATTCAATAAATCAATCAAAAAAGTTAAAAATTACAAAAAAGAGTTTAATTATTATTGACAGATTAAACTAAATAGTTTAATATAGAATTGCAGGGGGAAAGAGACCTTGCAAGGAGCGTACACTATGAGAAAATCAGAAATCGGACTTTTGGAAATGAATAGCACGGTTGCGGCTGACATCTTGAATCAGTTCGGCGGAAAGCGTTTTGCTTTCATGTTTGGAGCAAAAGACTTCTTTATCAACGATGATATGCTGCAATTCAAAATCGGACGCAATTCGGCAGCTATCAATCGAGTTTCGGTTGGACTTAGAGCGGACGACACCTACTACTTGAAGTTTTCGCGCGTATGGTGGAGTAACAAGGATTTTGAAAACAAAGAGACTGTAAAACGCGAGTTTGAGGGCGTTTATTGCGACCAGTTAGCGGAACTTTTCAGAGAGACAACAGGACTTGAAACGAGAATGCCGCGCATTGTCGGAATCAATGCTTAGAATAAATTGCCGGGAATTACCCGGCTTGGGGGTATGATATGAGCGAACTTTGGAAGGCAGTAAAAGCAGCTTGGAATCCTGAAACGGCTTGTAAGACACGAAAAGAAGAGTTTATTTATATCGGCGATTGTGTAACGGTTGCAAGAGGGCGCAAGATTCCGCAGGGAACTTGCGGCAGAGTTTTAAGAATGTTCGAGAATCCTTACGACCCTATTACTTACGACGTTGCAAAAGGCGCGCTTGTATTGCAGACCGCCAGACTTGATGTTGAAGCAATCCAGTACACAAATGCAAAAGTGCAGCTTGAACTTGAAAACGGAAACAAGGTTTATACATACCTGAAAAATCTTGAAAAGACAGGAGCAGGAAAATGAATAATTTACCGATTGAAGACGAAAGAGCCGGCAAGTATAAAACGCCACAAAATATGATTGACTTCTTCCAAAAGGAAATGAAAGGCGGAATCACGGTTTATTACTACGGCACTTATGATGAAGCCGGCGATTTTGGAGTATTTTCTAAAATTATCGGCACTTTGCAGCTTACCGGCGAACAGGTTGAAATGTTTGAAAATGACGCTGAACTTGAAAGATTTTGCAACAAGTACGGCGAAATGTTACAGGCAAATGACCCTGACTGTACGGTAAGTTATCAGATTGATTTTACAAACCGACAAGGAGTAAACTATGACTAAATACAACGATGTAAGGGTTATCGGTACCGGCAAGGTTGGACTTGTGGTAGAAGTAAATGACGAACGCTACCTTGTGGACTTTGGCGACGCTGTAGAATGGTATGATGACTGTGATTTACTTCCAGTTGAAATTGACGACGATATAAACGACTAAAGGAGTATTACTATGAGCATGGCAATTCAGAAAGCAATCATTTACGCTACTCTCAAACACGAAGGACAGAAACGAAAAGGAACTAATATTCCTTACATCGTTCACCCTATGGAAGTAATGCAGATTCTTACTGAATTACAATGCACTAAAAATGTAATTATCGCCGGAATCCTGCATGATACGCTTGAAGATACGGACGCAACGCCGGAAGAAATAAAGCAGCTTTTCGGGGCTGATGTATTGGCAATCGTACAGACTGAAAGCGAGGATAAATCAAAGACTTGGAAGGAACGAAAAGCGGCGACTATTGAGCGACTTGAAAGCGACACATCGTCGACTAAAATAGTTTGTTTCGCTGATAAACTTTCCAATATCCGTAGTATGTACCGTGATAAACTGGAAATCGGCGCGGAACTTTGGAAGCGTTTTAATGCTGATAAAGAATCTATTGAATGGTATTATCGCGGTGTAGCAGCAGCTTTATTGAATCCGGGAACTGACGGAAAAATGAACGGCGCGGCGTATTCAAAACTTTATAAGGAGTTCAAAAAGACTATTGACAATGTATTTCAATAAACGGTCTTAAAACTTGACAAATAAAGCTATAGATTTTATAATGTAGAAAATAAGAGTTTTTAACAAAAAACTTCTTGAATAAGATTCCATGTAATTTGCACTCTAAGAAGGCAGTTGCGGAAAAAGACGATACGGCTTGTACTGAACTTTTACGGGCTGTCTTTTTTTATTTTCATTCGGGGTGCAAAATGACCGATACAGACAAGTTCAATGATATTTATCTCAATTTGGAGATACGAAAATCCACAGGAAAGACCGACGACTACGGAAATTATATTTTTGAAGTTGAAGCAAGTAATGAAAATCTTGATTTACAGAATCAGATTGTATTGCAGCGCGCTTTAATGGAATCTAAAGACGAGTTCTTAAAAGGCGGCGTTATTTCATTCGACCATTTACACAAAAGACGCGACGAAAAAGGCAATATTATTTCTGACCCTTCTATGGTTATCGGTGAGCCGATAGATGTTTATTTTGACGAAGAAAACAAAAAGACAATCGTAAAAGGTAAACTCTACTCAAACAACGATAAAGCAAAAGACCTGATTAAAATGCTTAAAGCCGGTTCTACAAGAGTACGCGCCAGTGTCGGCGGTATTTTCCCACAGGTAGTAAAGAATCTTAAAACCGGCGTTGAGAAAATCACTCATGTACTTTGGAATGACCTTGCAATTACAACAAGCCCGGTAAACAACACGGTAGGAAGTGCAGTTTTTGCAAAAAGTATGTCGGCGGCGGAGTTTGTAAACTATTTACCGCTTGAAATTAAAAAATCACTTTGCGCCGGATATAACACTGATTCCGCAACAATGACCGGCGGACAAACACTTATTCCCGAAGATACAAAAACAAAATGCGTTGATGTTTCAAACACACAGGCAATCAATAAATCAGATGTAAACGAAAAGGAAATTATAGCGCAGCTAGTTGAACTTGCGAAAAACCGCAGAATCAACGGCGAAGACGACGCTATAGAGTTCCTTGTTTTACACGGTATTTCAAAGGAAAAAGCCGGGGAGATTACCTCGGAAATAATAAATCAAGGGGGGCAAATGATGAAAAAATCATTTTCCAATACGGTTTCTGACCTTCTGAAATCTCTTACAGGCGGCAATCCAAAGGACAATGACGAAGACATCATGAAAGGCAACGAAGACGGCGCAAACGCTGACGACGAAAACCTCGATGATGAAAACGACATTGACCTTGACGATGAAGACGAAGACGAAGACGAGGACAAAGAAAACGAAGACGACGGCGAAAATGATGATGAAGACATGGTAGACGGTGGCGAAATGCTGAAAGCACTGGACGCTACTATTTCTACAATGGCTAAATCACAGAAAGCCACAGAAAAACGCCTCAACGACTTGGGAGAGGCTATTGTCGGACTTGCAGAAATGGTTTCAGCAATCGGAAATCAGAAGATCCCACCTCGCACAGTGCTTAACAAAAGCATGAACGCAGGCGGCGGAAACAGTGCAGGTAAACAGAATCTTTCGGCTAGACCTACAGAAGACGACCTGTACAATATGCAGCTTGTTCTCAAAAAGGCAGTAGACGAAGGCGAAATCGACATGATTCAGTCGAGCATGATTTCATCGGACTTTCAGAAGTGCATGAACACCGGAAGACCTATGAATCCAAAATATTATGAGTTCTTGCAGACAAGGCTCAACAAGGGGGCAAAATAATGGCAGGATTTTTTAACAATGTTTCTTCCGGAGAAATGAGCGCAGGTGAAGTAAACGAATTGCAGAAAGCACTTTCAGCCGGTTACGGAACAGATTCCTCCCAGTTTACCGGTGGTCGCGCTCTGATTCCTGAAAACCTTGAATCAGAAGTAGTAAATGTTGTAGCACAGTTGAAAGAAGACTGTAAAGTTATGAACAGTGTTAAGAAAACACCTGTTCGCTCAACAGTGCATGAAGTAAACTTGCGTACTGGACACGGTGATTACCGCCACCTTTCTGTAGCAGAAGGCGGAGCGTCAATCGACACAGACCAGTCTATTGAACGCAAGACTTTTGCAATGAAATATTTGCAGACACGCCGCTCTGTTACAAAACAGATGGAAGCCGCAGAGACTTTTGAAGGCGCACTCGCAAGCGAAAAACTTTCCGGTGTAGAAACAATCATCAAGGGTGCTGAATATCAGTGTTTTCACGGTGATTCTTCTATCGTTCCTACAGAGTTCGACGGATTCCTTGCTTCTATCAAGAAAGCAAGCGCAGCAGACCAAAACATCATCAACCTTAAAGGTTCTTCACTTGGTGACTATGGCGAAAATATTTTTGACGAAATCGCCGCTATGGTTCGTACTAAGGGTGGATTCCTTGACAAGGCGCTTTTCCCTACTGTTCTTGCAAAAGACATTAAGGAAATATTTGCTGACAAGCAGCGTTATCTGATGAACAATCCTATTCCTAACCTTTCTTTCAAGACAATTCCTGACTACGGAACTGCAATCGGAGCAAACATTGCTCTTAGCGGTGAAGAAGCCGGCGATGATATGTTCTTTGAAGTAAAGGGCAGGGTTGCAGCAGAAGGTGATTCAACACGCAGACCGGCAGCACCAGCAAGCGTTACCGCAGCAGCAAGCGGTTCAGGCTCTTCATTCACTGCAAACGACGCAGGTTGTTATATATACGCTGTACACGCTGTAAATCAGTACGGTATTTCCGCAGGTACATTTACCGCAGCAGCCGTAACAGTTGCCGCAGGTAACAAGGTAACTCTTACAATCACACCGGGTACAGGTGTAGCCGCTACAGGTTTCATTATCTGCCGTTCTAAGAAGGACAAAACAGAAGTAATGGAAATGGATAAGGTAGCAAATAGCGGAAGCGCTACAACTACTTACGAAGATAAAAACGATGAACTTCCGGGAACTGCCTCAATGGTTTTCTTGCCAAAGAAGAGATTTCAGCCGGTTTACACATTCGGACAGTTACTTCCTGCTTGTACATTTCCACTCGCACCGACAAATACCGCAGAAACTCCATTCCTCGTAATGCTTTACGGTGGTCTCGAAGTTCGCGCTCCAAAGCATTGTGGACTTGTTAAGAACATTTCTTACAACGGAGGCTTGTACTAATGGCAAAAACAACAACATCAAAGACACAGAAAACTGATGTTGCCCAAAAGCCTACAGTAGCCGCTGAAAAAACGGCGGTTACTGAAAAGGTTGAATCAGTCGCAGAAGTAAAGACTGACGCAGCAACAGTAGAAAAGGCAGAATCGCAGGAAGCTGAAAAAACGGCGGTTACTGAAAAGAAGGAAGAAGACAAGAGCGGCTTGCCGTTCAAAGTTAATTCTGACGGTACTGTAAATGTGTGGTCGGTTAAAAGAGCCGGTCGCTCGGTTACAGGTTCTACCGGCGATGTTATTACTTTTGACGACAAAGGCTTTGCCAAAGTCAAGTTAGAGGACGCGCTGCATTTCAAAGATGTACCGGGATTCTCTTTCAAGGAATAATCTTCATTAAGGGGTGTGAAAATTGATTATTGCAAGTTCAGTAAACAATAAGATTTTAGTATCAATCTCTGATGATTCACATTCAAGTTATCGGCTTGAAAGACATTCATACGACGATGATACTTACCTTGTTTGGACGGCTAACGGTTTTTGCACTCCTGATGAAGAGAATCCGACTATTGCCGTAAATGGCGATATAGTTGATTCAAACGCATTATCAAACACACTTTACACATACCGCTATGTAGATTTTGAAGCGGAAAATCCACAAGATACAGATTATATTTATTCAAACTGGGTAAGAAACGGCGGCGACGGAGCAATCGGTTATTCATTCGGAAATTACAAAGTTCCTACAGGACAGTGGGGAAACATTATCACGCCGGACGATTTAAGATTTACTTACCTTTGGGGTACTGATTTTAAGGCAACAAACGGACAGTCTTATACAGACGAACAGATACAGTATTTTATTGATTCAGCGGTCGCAGAGTTGGAGCGGCAGCTTGATATTACTATTAAGAAAAAGAAAATCAGATACAACGCAGCAGAAAGAAAACTCGCTAAAGGTTCTGATTATGACATAGACGAAGCGGTTTACGACTTTAAGTTTTCGCATATTTCACGCTATGGATATATTAAAACTCGCCGTAAACCGATTATTAAACTTAATAAACTGGAATTACTCTCTCGTTGGCAGGGTGTAAAAGACCTTACGCAAACAACGATTATTGATAAGACAAAAGGCGTTCTTAAACTCATGGAAAGACCTATTAGACCTTCCGAAACATCAAGTGGAATACAGACGGCAATAGGTGTTTACGGTAATCAAACATTGCAGGCGCAATTATTCTATGCGATTGATTACGACGCAGGGTTTGAGACATCGGACGATATACCGCAGGATTTACGCGAAGTTGTAGCGAAACAAGCTGCAATAAGTCTTTTGAATGTTATCGGCGACGGTTTGATGTCGGGATTCTCTTCAAGTTCTTTAAGCATGGACGGACTTTCAGAATCATTCAGTTCTACACAGTCGGCTACAAGTGCATATTTTGGTGCGCGTATTGCCGTGTATAAGGACGACATCAAAGAGTACATAAAAGCAAATAAAAATAAGTTTGCAAATATGGCAATCGGCGCAATTTAATATCGTGAAAAATTACCTTTTAGGTAATTAAGGGAGAATATATGTTTGATTGGTTGAAGAACTTCTTTTCAAGTAAGGTTGTAAAAATCGTTGCTTGGGTAATTCTTGCACTTGATGTTACCACCCTGATTATCGGCGGAGCAACAACAGTTGAAATCACTGACGGTATTGCACTCATAGCCGGAGTTATTGCAGCCGTTTCATTGGTTATCGCGTTCATCGCAGAACGCGTCAAAAAGTAAAGGCATTATTCCAATTACAAACTTTTTGGGGGCTTGTCGGTGCTTTTTTCCTCCTTTTCAAGAAAAGATTTTTTTCACGCCGGCAAGCCCTTTTTTCTTTTTAATAAAGGGAGTGAATATTTATGAAACCATTGGAACTTTTCAATTTTATTAAGAGCATTAAACACGATGAATATATTACAAGCGGCGATAATGTACAGTGGACTATTAAAGTCGATGAAGTAAATAAAATTATCCGCCTTATTTTTGAAGAATCAGCAGATAAAAGAGACTGGGTAAATAACTTTAATTTCCCGGTAAAACTTTATAAAAAGCAGGAATCTTGCTTACTTGCGGCGCGTGGTTGGGGTAATGCCTATAAATCATGTAATGACGAAGTTATGCGCGCTATGGAACTTGCTATAGATATTGCGCCGTACTATGAATTCCATATTTGCGGTTGGAGTTACGGCGGTGCTATGAGCCTTATTGCGGCAGAAGACTTTTATTACAGATTCCATAAAAAGGCAAATGTTTACACTTTCGGCGCGCCTAAACCTTTATGGGGCAAAAGAACGCAGAAATATGTTAGAAGTTGTGTGAATGAAGTACACCAGTATGCTCATGTAAACGATTGTGTACCGCTATGTCCACCTCTTCCCGGATTTAAACGCCTTGTTACTGACAGAATCGGCAAGGATTTTTCTATTTTCAAACTATTCAAACCTGACATTTACCATTGTATTTATGGCGAAGAATCGGTTTATGAAAATATAAAGGAGTGAAAAAACTATGAAACTGTATGTAGAGCGCATGATTAAGGAACGCGACGACCTGAAAGGAAGAATCAAGAAGGCTAAAGAAGCACTTGAAAACAATCCTTTTGACATGACAGAGACCGGGGAAAAACTTCTGACGAAGCAGGTAAAAACAATGGAAAGTTACCTTGCTATCCTGAATCAGAGAATTGAGTATGAATCCGGCGGTGAAATAAGAGCATAGGCAGATAAATAATTCTGTTTATATAAATATTTAAGGGGGTGTTATTATGGCACTGGAAAAACTTAAAAGAGGCTGCCCTTATGGGAAAGAAATTACCGAAGAAATTGAAAAAGGTGGAAACGCAGGTATTGAAACAAGACTTGCGGCACTTGAAACAGCGGCACTTGAAACAAGACTTGCGACACTTGAAACAGCGGCACTTGGACTTGAAACAAGACTTGCGACACTTGAAACAGCGGCACTTGGACTTGAAACAAGACTTGCGGCACTTGAAACAATGTTTGCGGCAGTTCTTGCAGCTGAAGCCACAGACAGCGGAAAAACTTTGCAGATTGATTCAAACGGCAAGGTTGCACTCGTTACTGTTGTTTAATTCTCCTGATGTTCGGGCAGGAAATGGAAAACGCCCGGACATAACAGGCAGGTACGGACGCAAAAAGACGAGTTAGGACAAGTTAGAGAGGTAATATAATGGGTCAAGGACTTGGACGCAATTCTCCAGTTCAACTAGAACTGGGAAAAGAAAATTACGAGGCACTCATTTCAAGACATGGGCAGTGGGTACGGTGGCGTGTCGCTACAAAATGCCCATGTGTAAAAGAGAACTCTATGCAGCCGGACATTCATTGTAAAAAGTGCGGCGGACTTGGCGTTATTTATGGTTATCAGAAAAAAGCGGTAGTCTCTCAAACTGTTATGATTCGCGACAATTCAGGAATTATAGAACTTGACGCGGAGTTTATAGATTGCCCATTGACTAAATGTTATGACAATTCCGGCAGAGTGTACGAAACTGCAACTAAAACCGGCGCGTTTGTTATGCTTAATACGCCTATTTTGCCGGTAAAAGGCGTTTATGTTACCGCCGTTATGGAACAGGATATTTTACAGACCGTTGATAATTCGATTGCGGAAAGCGTAGGAAGCGGATATTACAGAGTATCGGGCTTGCGCAGTTCACGCATGAAGACAGAAGGGTTATTCCATACCGCGCCGGGGGATATTGAAAGCGTTGAAGAAGTAAAAGACATTGACGACAATACTTATAAAATCGGCGAAATAAGACAGGATTGTATTTTTGTAAATCCGCGTGAAGTTGAAGACGAGGAGACCGGCGAAATAACAGAAATTGAGCCGCCGGAAACACTTTATATAAAGAATGTGCAGTACATACCGCCGTTTACTTTCGTTATCCTGAATCAGAATCTTAATAAATCTGACGCGCAGATAATGCAGGAAAACAACGGCGACGGTGTTCTTACATTCCCATACGCTTATGAAGTCGCGCTTGATGATGTAATTACCGTGTTAAGCGGAACATACACACAAAAAAGCGTAGTAAGTAAAAAAGACGCGGACTATGATGTTATTCCGGCTTATTTTGTTGATGAAGTTGTAAGCTGCATAGGAAAAGACCGGGAATATATACAGGGAACTGACTTTATTTTATGCGGCGCGAACTATCTTAAATGGCTTTGCGATGATTGCCCGGACGACGGCGAGGGATATTCTTTGACTTATAAAGTATTCCCGACATACAAGGTTGTAAAGAACATTCCGCAGATACGAACAAGTGAAAATCAGCGTATGCCAAAGAAGGCAGTAATTAAACTTTATGATACATACGGCGAAAAACGAGGGGTAAATAAAAAATGACAAGTTATGTAATGTGCAATAAAAAGAAACTTGGTATTAAGAAATCTGATATTGAGTTTTTGAGAAAATCCATTAAAAAATCATTCTTTGGTGGTAGGTTTGGCGCGTAAATGATTAAAGTTACCGTAGACTTAAACGATGATTTACTTTCTCAATTAAAAGACAATCTTGCAGGACTGACCGGCGGAACTGGTGCAAAGGTTATGCCGGGAACTTCACGCGCCTTTAATATGGCTGCAAAACTGATTCAAAAATCATGGCAGAATTGGGCTATGGGCGGTAGTTTAATCGGCGCGGCAGATATTAAAAATCCTAATTCCCGGCTTGCGTCGAGTATTCATATACGGCGTATAAATGACTTTGACATAAGCATTGAAACGGATTCACGCTATATGGAGCGGATTCAAAACGGAAGCCCTGAATTTGACATGAAGACTAAATATCCATACGGCAAAAAGAGCCGCGTTGCGCAGTCGGGTAAAAATAAAGGTGTACCGTATTTGATTATTCCTTTCCGTTGGGGTACACCGAACAAAGACGGCAGCACAAGGGCGCATTTTGGTAATACTATTCCTTTGGAAGTCTACAAAATATTACAGTCTAGGAAGTTTAGAAGGTCTAAAACAACAGGCGATACACACCCGGAAGAAAACTTTAAGGGTGAGAACATAGAACGCGCAGAATACGACTGGGGAGACAGGATAAAAGACGAGGACGCAGGAAATGCTAACGGAATGGTAAAAATGAAAAGCAATACCGGTAGCACTTATTTTACATTCCGGGTTATTTCTGCAAACTCTCCACAAGGTGCATGGGTACGAAAAGAAGTACCTGCAAACGATGTTGTTTCGGCGGTTGAGAAGACTACAAGACAGAATGTTGAGGACATTTTACAGGCAGGACTTGAGCAGGACTTGGGCGTTTAGTTGTTACATTGACAACAGGGGCTTTTGCAAGTATTCTATAAGAAAGATAAACTTTTTATATTGTCATTCGTTTGCACTTTTCAAGGCAGCGTAGGCACGGAAAAAGACCGTGTTTTGCGTTGTCTTTTTTTTATTTTATTCGAGGTGCAGACTAAATGTTATGTTATTTGAACAGAGGAATTATCCTAGAACAGGCACTTGTTGCGCTTGTGCGTGATTACTTTGACGCGCTGCATTTGGATAATAAATACAAAAACTTTCACATATCAGTAACAATGGAACACCCTTTTGCAGAACTGTATTTGCATGACGGACTTAATGCAAGTGATAACTTCCCTTGTGTCGTAATCACTACGCAGGAAGACAGAAAGCCTTATGAGTTTGACGAACTGGCGATAGTTCAGACTGACGGAATCGGGATAACAGAAAACGACTTAAACGAAATCACAAAAACAACGGAAACATACATAAACAAAAAAGGCGTTGAAAAAACAAGGGAGATTCCGGGGCTTTGTACGGTGGTTGATGATAGTACACTGGACGCTATAAGAGAAACAATCAGAAAGCAGGGTTATTGTTACGGCTATTCTATGAGAATCCGCAGAAAAGACACTTTAGGCTTTGAAGTTTGGGCGGAAAACGTACAGTTGAAAAATGAGATTTACGAGCAGTTGAGGCTTTTTATTACAGGAAATCTAACACACCTTCTTGAAAACAAATACCCATTTTTTGACATTGCATTATTTGATAACACGATTGTAGGACATAGAAGTAACAACTACAACTTTGATTTTGACGTTGCTTTAAGCGGCGCGCACATTTCGCTTGATGTGAATTATTGCGTTGAGCAGATTGTGCTAAACACAGAACTTACAAAAGTAAGCAAACAAATAATCACGGAGGCAAATTTATGGCAAGTAAAAACACTTTGTCGGAATCCGTAGAGGAAGTTGCAGAGGAAGTTACTTCTGTATCTACATCTACGGCAACGGTAGCCGCTGCAACTCCAAAAAGAATGGGCGTTGCACGGTATTGTCAGGTTCGTGAACTTGCGCGCAGTTGGACGGCAGTAATGAAAAACCGTTACAAGAGCGAGGTTCACACTTTGGAAGAGTGGGACGAACTTTACGAATGGGTTCGTAACCGCAAGATTGGTTAATTTAAGGGGGTTGAAATATGTGCGTTTCAGCAGCAAAATTCAATAGTGCCGGACAGTCTTCAAGTCATTACATTCCGGGAACATACTCTCGTCGTAATACAGTAGGCGCAGGTACAGGCGTTTCCAGTGGAAACCTTTGTATCATCGGTACATCAATGGGCGGAAAACCTTTGACACTTCACGCCGTATCGGACAAGGCAGAGGCTAAAGACCTTCTTGTAAGCGGTACACTTCTTGAAGCAGTCGCACAGGCTTTCAATGGCTCAAATACCTATGTTCCGCAGCAGGTTTTCTGTATGCGTGTAAATGCAGGTACACAGTCTAGCCGTACTCTCAAAAACGGCAGTACATCAGTTCTTACTTTGAAAAGTGCCGATTATGGCGCACACATGAATCAGTTGAAAATGTGGCTTAAAGCAGGAACTACAGGAAAAAAGGTTCTTGTAAACTACAAGGGCAGTGAAGTTGAAATCGACAACATCACAAAAAAATCTTTCTCTATTCTCTACGTGGGCGAAGGTGTAAGCGCAGTTTGTACAATCAACGATACAGGTTTGACACTTACTACCGATGTTACCGCAGACAATTTTACAGTAACTTGGGAAGAGTGCGAAACTCTTGAAGAACTGGTAGGAAAAATCAATGATACCGGTATTTATAGCGCAACACTGATTGATACTACTCCAAAAACACCTACATCGCAGCTTGACCATGTTTCAAGCGTAAGTGTTATGACAACCACTGCAACTTTCAACAGTGATTTACAGGCACTTATTGACGCTTTGGAAGGTATTCAGTACATCGGCGAAGGTAATGTTACTCTTAGCAGTACTAGCCGCCTTATCCCGGAAAACGACGAAAGATATGAGTATTTCTCCGGCGCAACCGCAGGTACGTCAACATCTACAGACTACGCAGACGCGCTTGAACTTCTTGAAAAAGAAGACATTCAGATTATCGCGACACCTGAAACAGATAGCGATATTCACGCGCTGATTGCAGATCATTGTGTAAGTATGTCTACCGTAAGCAAAAAGCACGAGCGTACTTGTTGGCTTGGTACTCCAAAAGGCACAAGCATTGACGCAGCTTTGACACTTGCAAGAACATATAACAGTGAACTTGTTTCACTTGTTTGCACAAGCGCAGTTGCAAACAATCCGATTACCGGCAAAAGTGAAGAAATCAGCCCGGCACTTTTGGCTTGTAAATGTGCAGGAATTGAAAGCGCAATCGGCGTTTCTAATCCGCTCACAAACAAGACAATCAAGGTTAGTTCTTTTGGTACAAAGAACAAAGAGAGCGAACTTAACAAAATGATTGCCGGCGGACTTGTAACATTCGGCGAGAATGACGACGGCGAACTTGTTTGTATTCGTTGTATTACAACTTATCAGGGTGATTCTCTTATTCTGAACGAGCGTTCTATGATTCGTTCAGTTCTTTACATGGATAGAGACTTGCGCAAGGCTTTCAACCGCCGTATTGGAACAAACGACGAGCCTTCTGAAAGTTCAATCATTCAGACTTTGGAAAACAAGTCTAAAGAATGGTATGCGGACAATCTTATCACAAAGAATGGCGCAAGCCTTTACGAAAATGCAAAAGTACGCTTTGACGGCGACAAGATTTATCTGACATTTGACAGATATATCCGCGCTCCAAACAACTTTGTATTTATTACCGCAACAAACAAAGTCTACAGTTCAACCGTAGAAGTGTAAGGGGGTAAAATATGGCAGATTACAATTTGCAGGGTGATTCCCTTGTACAGGGCAAGAACTGTATCGTGCGCGCAGGTGCAGACGCAGCAAGTGCAAAACCTATTGGACTTGTACAGGATTTTGAAATTCGCGCGCAGTTCCAAACACAGAAAGCCGAAGTTTTGGGCGAGTTCTTACCGGTTGCAATCGACATCACTGGTGTTTCTGTAAGCACTACATTCAGCGGATTCGTACCGGCTAAAGGATTCACACTTAACGACGCAGCCCATATCAAGGAACTCAATCCGAACATTGATACAATCGTCGAGGAAGAGAAAACGGCTAAGATTCCGTATCTTGAACTTTACGACAAGAAGGCAAAGGCAGTTGTTGCCTCTACAACTTGGGCTATCCTGAACTCTTATTCAGAGCGTTCAAGCGGCAAGGGCTATATGATTGCAAACTGTTCTTTTGAATCAATCGGATTCTTTAACGGTTCAGACTATCCTAATAGCGACCTTTATACAAAATAACAAAAACGCTTGAATAACGGCGTTTCTAGGGCTTCTTTTTGTAAGTTTGAGTAAACTATCGAACTTGCCAAAAAGAACGCTCCTAGACGCTATTTTAAGCGGATAAACGGCAATTTTAAGAATTGCCTTGAAAACAAATCTTATTTACGAGGTAAAGAAATGGAAATAACCGACGAAATTAAACCGGCAGAGACTTTTGACGACGAGAAGCAGGAAGACATCTTCTATTCGCTTTTGAACGGTAAGACGGTCAAAGAAACTATTGAAACATCACGCGGAAAGTTTGTAGTGAAATTTCCGAAGCAGAAAGACCTGATGTTTATTGACAGAAGGATTGCTGCAATGCGCGGCGGACTTCCGGCAAGCAGCTTTGACGATATGGCAAACTTTGCTATGCAGAAAGTTGCCTATCTTGATGTAGTAATTGAATCCGGGGAAACTTGGTTTAACAATATCAAAGAAAAAAATAAATCATTCAGTTGGGGGGATATGCCTGATACAGGCTTCATTGACGAAGTGTATGTTAAGGCATGGTCTTTTCGTCTCAAAGTGCAGAGCAACTTTAGAGGAAATGAAGAGGCGACCGATAATAGAACTGTTGTCGAGAAGGACATGGCGGAAACTGTGGACAATGGTGTATTTTCGGGAGTTAAGTCTACCACTAAGCGAAGTTGACGACGACTTTATTGACCTGTTCTACAAGTTTGCTAATACCTACACGGAAGAAAGCATTTTGAACGGATTCTTAAAGGACGAAGCGGAAAAGGAAAAGGAAATCAACGAAGACGAGTTGAAGGACTTGGGATATTCGGACGAGGATATTTTGAATATGAATTAAAAAAGAAAAACAGTCTGTTTTTAGTCTGTTAATGGACTGGAAGCGGACTGTTTCTTTTTTAGTGTTTTGGAGTAGTAATTTATGATTGCATTGAGATTAAACGCTGATACATCGGACGCACAGAGAAATATAGGCGCACTCGGAAACTCTATTGATGACTTGCAGAGAAAACTTAAAGCAGCGCAGGACGCCGGAAACTGGGGCGAAGCTGCAAAGATTACGCAGGATATAGCCTTTATGCAGAATCCGGGCTTTTCCGTTGTCGGTGGTAATGGTAACGGCGGCGGTTCTAATCTTCAAAACACTACGCAATATAATAATGCGCGGCAGCTTGATATAAGGCTTGAAACAATTACGCGCGTTATCACTACTCTTACAGACCAGTTGAAAGAATCAACCGAAAAAGGACAGTCGAAAGAATCTTTTAATTTTTCGGCAGCCCTGAACAATGCGGAACAGGAAAAAAGGCAGCTTGAAGCGGAGAAAAAACGCTTTGAAACCGCTGATAAAAGCGATAGTTCTGTAATGGATATGATTAAAAAGTACGGCGTTTCAAGATACCTTACACAAGGTTTAAGTATTGCAAATCAGATTGCCGGAATAGGTTTTAATCATCGTATCGCTATGGCAAACGGCGACTATTTGGGTGCTGATGTCGCAGCGGTAGATAGCGGCGCAGGAATTGCGCAGGGAATCGGCGGTAGTTTGCTTGGTGCAGGTTTAATGCTTGGTGCAACGCCGGTTGGTTGGGGGTTAATGGCTGCCGGCGGACTTGCGCAAATTGGCGGCGCGATTGGTAAATACTGGGCAGGAGACGCAAGAGCCGATATTGCAGAAGGCGAGGCGTACAGAAAAACACTTGCCGGAACTAATGCACTCAATAAAAGATTTTCGGACGGCGGCACATGGCTAGAGAATAGCAATAAAACCGACGCTATTTTAAGAGACGCAACAGATAAGGCTAGTGGTACAGGACTTTCAACGGAAGAGTTTTTGAGCCTTGCTACAAGACAATCAAAATTCGGCGGCACACAGTCTGACGCTATGGAACAGACTAGAGATATTGCTATGTGGGCGAACGCTACAGGAACAGACGCCGGAGTTATTCAGAACTTCTTAGGAACTGCAAGGCGTTACGGCGATAATAGCGATGTTTTAGGATATGCAAGTCAAGCGCGACAGGCAACCGGAATGACAAAAGCGCAAAATGAAGAGTTTTTACAGTCTTTACAAAGCGTTATTGAAGACGGAATTGCAAACGGATATATAAAGAGCGCGGAAGATGTCTCTAAAACTTTCGTAATGTTTTCACGATTAAGCAATAACAATCCTCTATGGCAGGGAGAACAGGGCGCAAAAAGACTTGCGCAAATGAATAGCGGTATTGCCGGTGCAACGGCTTTACAGAGTGTAAGTGATGTTATTGTCGCAGGTGCAGCGCATGAGATTCTTAAAGATAAAGACCTTGCTGCAAGAGGAACGATTTTAGGCGGACGCGCTACAGGAACATACATTGATGAAATGCTGCTTATGGAACAGGGTACAAATCCTGAAATGTTCGGAGAGATTGCAAAGAGCGTAAATGAACTTGAAGGTAATAATCTGGCTGCACAAATTGTGCGATTCAAAGACGTTTTTAAATTGAATTATCAAGGTGCGCGTGATGTTTATTATATGGCACAAGAGTATATTGCAGGTGATATGGATTCGGCGACATTTGCAAAAATGGTTGAAGAAAAGCAGAAAGACCCAAATTATCAGAGCGAAGATACAAAGTGGCAGAACGATATAAACGACATCGCGACAAATACCGCTTTAATGGCAAAGTCAAACTTTTGGCAGAACTTAGGCAAAATGGATAATATTGCCGGAAATAAGATGAATACTCCTAAAGAGGCGGACGACGGCGACGGTACAAATATTATGAAAAAAGCATTGTCGGTAGCCAGTTCAGAAGAAAACGCTATAAAAGTTGCAGAAAATATCGCTTTACATTCAACAATAAATCCTGAAGCTTTAGAAACACCTTTAGGACAAAAGGTTACAGCAGAACTTGTTGCACAAGAATTATCAAAACTCGGAGATTATTCCGGGGCGGTAAAGAGTTATATAAACGGTTCTAAAGGTTTGACTTTTGCAAAAAAACGAGGGTACAAAATAAATGATAATAGCGTTTTTGCCAACCTTTATTCAGAAGGTACAGGAAATGACGAACTGGATAAACTATCCATTGAAGAAATTGGAAAGTATGCAGCTTTAGGATATAAAAAAGGCGTCTTATTCGGTATTGGCGGACATAAGGCGGACGGTATTGTAGACGAGGGCGAAGTAAACGACGCAATTAGAAAAATGCAAAGTGATAAGAATTTAAAAGCAGCTTATGACAGTGGTGATACAGAATCTTATCTTGCAGCTTTAAGAATTATGCTTAAAGAGTTATTCGGAGATATTACTATTAAATCTGAATAAATTATTTCCCGGCACAGGTGATAGCATAATACTTGCTATCATTTGTATTTGGAATTGAAAAAGTCAAAGTATAACCTTTTTTATCAACAAAACAATAGTTTATACAGTTGTGTTTTTCGTAAGTTTTAGACAATTTTGCGTAATTTGAATTGGAAAACTTTGTATAATAATCAATAAATAATGCTTGTTCTTTTATATCAGGAAGAAATACAATCGCAAAAACTGAAAGTTTATCATCGGTAAAGGCGACAGAAATTAAATTGACTTTGATACCATTAAAATATTCATTTTCTTTTACAAGAGTATAAGAAACATCGGAGCGAGAAACGACTTTCCAACCTAACCTATTCATTTCGTCTTCAAAAACAGATTTTTCCATTCCGATTTGGAAGTCTTCTTTTAGGTTGTATTCGTGGCTTTTTGCAAAAGCAAAAAACGATGTAAGCAGGAAAAATAAAACAAAGATTTTCTTTTTCATACGCAACTCCTTACAAAAATATGTTACACTTAATAGTTTAATCTGTCAATTAAAAACTAAAACAATTATAAATGTTGTTATAAAGCTACTATGTCCTTGAATAATTGACCGCATGGGCTTTTCAGTGTAATATGTAAATAAGAATTACAATCTTATTAAATCGTAATCGAGAATTAAAGTTTGCACTTTCTGAAAGGCAGCTTGAAAACATCGGGTAAGATTCCCGGTGTCTTAGGTTGCTTTTTTTGTTTTTAAGGGGTGTAAACTGAATGAACGCAAGACAAATAGTTTATCAAAGACCTTGCCCTAAAATCGTTATAAAAGACCCGGAAACTGGAAACATCGTAAAATCAAAAGGCGATGCTGAACTTGTATTTTCGGCAGGTGATAACACAAGCCTTCTTTCATATTCTTTTACACTTTCAATCAACGATATTTCAGGAAGTTTTTCCGCTACTTTTTATCCTGATTATAACGACGGCAAGGGTAATATCTTCTCACTTTTTGACGACTTTAAGAAATTGCAGATTGTCGAGATTTACGAAGGTAACGGAACATCATCAGAAAAGCCGGTATTTTGCGGAATTATCAGAAGCAAGAAATATGTTGCGCAGACAAACGATAGCGGCGGACATCGCAGAATATCAATAACAGGTACGGCAATAACCGGGCTTGTAAGCCAGTTTTATATCAATCTTGATGTCGCAGCTTGCGCAATGACAAAGCAATTACGGACACAGGCGGACTTGATAAATAAACTTACAATCAACGGTAAGAAAGAAGAAGAAGTAAAAGAGATTATCAAAATGATATGGGATTGTTTCTATGAAATCTCACAACAGATAGGAACTCCAAAAATAAAAGAATACATCGAAAGATTTTGCGGAAGTATTTATAGTCTTTTTGATGTCGATGATTCAAAGTTTTTCTACCCTTTAGGCTGCATTTTCAAAGGACAGACTACGCAGGATTTTTTTAGTCTTGTGGACGAGATTATACCAAGCCCATGTTATGAAAAGTTTGCATACATGGATAACGGTAAAATGAGAATCAAAATGCGCCTTGTGCCGTTTTCGTCGGACAAATGGAGCGAATTAAAGGTTAGAAAAATACCTTCTACGGTTCTACAAAGTTTTGACCTGACAGAATCAGACAATGAAGTGTATACCGCTTTTTACGCATACTTAAACAGTTATCCAGTTGATGAACAAAAATCACTGATGATTAGTAAAACTTTCGACCAAGCCGGCGTTGATGAAGTTCTCAAAGATTCTGACGCTTTTAAGACTTATGGTTATAGACCGATGATTGCTCATTTTATCGGTTATGGAACAAAAGACGGCGAACAGGATAGCGACACGTCGGGAAGCATGGCAGAAATGAGCGAAAAATTAAAAGAGTGGTATGAGAACTTGCAGGATATGTTAAAAGGTTCTCTCTCACTTTCTATGGTTTTTGACGGTAAAAGCTCAACGGTAAAGATTCAACCGGGCGAAGTTATAGAGTTTTTGGGCGGCAATTTTTATGTAGAAGGTGTTACTCATTCATGGAATTATGGCAGCGGCGGCGAAGTCAATTTAAGTGTAAGTCGCGGCGGTAAATATTCGGGCGGCAAGTTTGAGGGAAAAATTGAAAATATCACAAACATTATGAATCTTGTTTTTAGGGCGCAGGATAGTAAATAAGGCGGTTTTATATGGCAATAAACATTTTAATGAATAAAAAGAAAACTGCACCTACTCAAAATCCGTTCGTAAACTCTTCACCGTATGACAATCAAATGGGTTTTTGGGGCGTTGTTACGGAAGTTCACCCGGAAGACTGTACCGTTCATGTAAGAACTAATTTAGGATTTGAACTTTCCGGCGTTCGCGTTGCAAGTAAGGAGTGGGTAACGGTTGTAGACGGAAAACACCTGACAGGCGAGCGACATTTACCGCCGGTTGATACTTATGTTTTTTGTCTCATGCCGAACGGCGAATATTCAAGTGCGTTTGTTTTGTGTTCGGGATTTACGCGACAGGAAGCAGTACACGCCGATTTTAAGCAGGAAGGTGAAGACGCGGCGAATACTCATGAAGTAGTTGAAAATAGCGGTTGGAAAAAGACCGTTGATTACCGAACAGGTACAAAGAAGTTTGAAAATAAAACCGATTCAGACCATACAATCAAGATTGAGATTGACCAAGAGACCGAGGGCGACGAAAAAGCGACTATTACAATTCATGGTACAACGATTACCGTTGATAAAAGTAACGGCGTGAATATTGAGACTGACAAGAAAATTACATTGAAAGATAAAGAAGGCTTTACTTA
>Ga0116160_1001511_pt1 | contig 23913 bp, 23 predicted proteins | sample AD_JPNAS2_MetaG_FD_89879 | JGI IMG/M metagenome (GOLD analysis project Ga0116160, IMG submission 89879) | Active sludge microbial communities of municipal wastewater-treating anaerobic digesters from Japan - AD_JPNAS2_MetaG | ecosystem: Engineered > Bioreactor > Anaerobic > Digestate | place...
TTTGTGCTATCTTCTTCTCGGCGGTCATATCTTCCTCCTTGGTCTTGGTATTTGGTGGTACAACCCCCTAAACGGAAGAGAAGACTAACTGCCATTTTTTCTGCACCGACCCGTACGGAAGGATCTTAACTTTTACAAATGAACTTTATCTTAAAACCTCCATAATGATTTTTGGAAATCTTGAGACGAAGCGTAGGTGGGTGTTTGGGCGATACAATACACTGCACAAGTCAGATATAACTTCGGCTGGTTGCGTTGGGCGAAAAGATTCCGCCCAAGTTTTTATCAGCAGGATATTAATGCTTTAGACAGGTGACAGGATTTTTCTGCATATCCAAGGCGATAAGCTTACAGGTGATTTATTTCAATATTATCGAAATATTTCCTCAAATATTCTGCGACAAGTCTTCTATGGCATTTATCTGGAGTGGGTTCGCTGCATAATAGGCAAGCCCTTTGAAGATCTGATGCTTTTATTAATGTATGTACCTTGCGCACCATTATTAGTTCATTGAAATGTTTTTCGTATTCTGTCCAGCTAATCTTTTTATTTTTATAGTTGTCCAAGAGTTCTTTTGTTGGGGCGAATGCAGGTAAATGAATGTAGTCACAAGCGCATAACTCCCGCAAAAAATATTTAAGGTCGTCTCTTTTAGCGAATCCTGCCAATTGAGAGATATTATTAAGCCTTATATCGATTAATTTATGGATTTCAGCTTCCTTTAGCTTTGTAAAAAATATCTTCGCATTTTTCTTTGCAAAGCCAATAGTAAATAAATATATTTTATCCATTCAAATCATCTCCACGATTTTCTTGGTATTTATCCCCTGTGAATACAATATTTTCACTCTGCATGTCATAGGCTTGCTCTAACGTGTCATTTTCCAAATCGAAAAGTCTAAGCTGATCCAGATTAAAGAGCTTTAATAGCCTGCATTCAGCTTGCTCCTGAGATTCAATTCCATCAATATTCAAAATATGATATATAGGAACATCATATTTCTTCAGATTCCTGCATATTAGAATCATCCTATGACAATAGATCGGATCATTCTCAGCACACATTAACGCTACATTATATTTACGGAGCCCTTCTCTTATACGTTCGAGCCCTTTTTGAAATATTTTAGTCTGTGCTATTAACCTATACTCCACCTTGCCATTTACATAACAATCCCTGTCAGAAAATCTTCCCCCACATTCTTTACCTAAAAACACATATTTAATACCCTTACTATCCAGATAATCTGAAAGACGGTCCTTATTGAATTCAGATTTAAAACGACTAAGCGGACTTGATCGAACATCTGCAACGGCATTAATCCGATATGAATTAAGTGCGTTGATAAAGGAGTCTAATGAATGTTTTGAATACCCTATTGTATATAAATTCTTTGTCATTTTATTATTGAAGCTACAAACTTATAACAGTAACCCTCATGAGCCAGGCCAATACTTACGCAGATAAAAACCTTTCCCTCGGTATTTTCAAACGGATAATAACCGTTTTCTTTTCTGTAATATTTCTTCTCAATATCTGGATCTGTTATTGGGAAAAGGAATGACTGATCCTTATAAACAAACCGTGCTCTTGCTTTTCTCCTTGGATTACCAAATTCTTCGCCCTCCGTTTGGACTTCGATCGTAAGACTGGATGGCGATATCAGATATAGTGAATCTTTCAGAGAATGTTTGCGGGATTCGAGTACACGATCATTAACCCCATAGTAACTTGAATTATGAGGCTCCCATAATGTCCTTGGATGATCACACAATTGCATCAAATTATCTTTGTTGAAAACTCCTTCTTTTGACCAGTAATATCCATCATCAATTAAATAGTTTTCGCACTGATAGTCAGTTGGCTTGTGCTTGATAAAAGTTACTTTAACTATATCAAGAAGTTCAGGTTTACATCCATCTTCGTATTCGCATTCCTTGGACGAAATTTCTTCGTCTTCTCTTGAACTAACAGGTCTAATCCAGTCTCCTATAGCATCACGCTTTAAAATTTCTTTGCCGGCATAGCAAAGACCACCTATCTTTCGCGACTTTGCGAGGCAGATAATTTTTTTTGTGAAATGCTTCAATTTATTCCTCTGCAAACACACATTGAATCTGGTTGGCCTGTTCATTACCTATTATGTCAGTGGAATTGAAAAGAAAGATGTCCCACCACAAGATTTTGATAAATGGGATTATCTTCGTTTCCGGATCGTCACTGAATCCCTGCCTTGGGCAATATCCATTTTTGGCAATCTGTCGCGCATACCAGACGTCGGGGCGTTTCCTTTCAGTGTGAAGTATCCTTCCGCCAGCTTTCATACATGGCTTGCGTATCCAGTTTGCGAACTTCGCGCCTGACGTTGCTTGATTGCGCCTCTTCAGTAGAACACAGCAGGACAGGCAGTCGGCTCGTGCGGTACAGTGGCGCTGCGTTCAGATTTATTGTGCATACTATGTAGCTTTTTTTCATTGTCCGTATCCGTTTCCCATTTCAGCGGGAACGTTCTCGAATACTCTTTGCGCATCCTTCCGGGTAATTACCGTGTCGTATAGGCCGATGTTCTCTTCTTCTCCATGCTTGTTAATACCAGTGTAGATCAGGCTGGAATCCTCGTAGCGCTTGAATTTATACACCGCGTCGTTCATCAGGGCGCTGTTGAAAACGCCGAGGCTGACCAACAGCTCGAAATCCTTCACTGTCAGGCCCGTAACCTTCTTGAACAACCCAGGTTCAAGTTGGGTAATCACGTCCTTCAGTGTCCGCTCGCGGTAGTCGGTCAGGTACATGAAAATGGGAACCCGCGTGGCGAACTTGATGAGCTTCTCCTGAATCTGCTTCCGCAGGCTCTTGTATTCCTTTTCCTCATATGAAAGCTCTTTCTTCTCCTTTGCGGTCAGATCCCTGTCGTTGGTCTCCTTGCGGACTTTCTTCACGGCTTCCGACTTGTTGATGATGGTCTCGATATCCTGATTCAAAGTGCGGAAACCCTCGATGCTCATAAGGGCTTCTATTGCATTCTTATTGTTCATTAGGCGACGTAACGTATCGTTGTCAACATTTACCAGGAGGGCGCTTTCCCAGCGTCGTGCCAGCAGGGTTGCTGTCGTGCCGCTCATAGCCATATCGAGAATGCCGGCTGCATCAATCTGTTTCATGGAACTGCCGTCGTAGGCCAGGACCGGAAGGAAGCTGATAAACTCCTCCACTTTCTTTTCCTGGTTTTCCTCATTGACATTCAACCTGCAACTGTAGTCGGCGATCTGCCGCAACGCGCGGTCCGGGGCGAAGTCGAAGATGTAGCACTCCTCCTTTATGATCTGCTCCTCGTTCGGAGATTTACCATCCGGGTTGCGCACTGTCCAGGACGACTGCACTCGGAATGCCGCCTGGAAGTAAGTTTCCGGGCTGGATGAATTGCGCAGCATTAAAATTCCCGTCCACGGCTTCACCGTTACGCCCGTTGCCAGCTTGCCGCAAGACAGGGTGATGGTCTTGGTTGTGAGGGGATCGTCCATCGCCTCCTGTACCGGGAGCAAAGCCGCCGCGCCGATTCCGGCTGCGTTCCCGGCTGCAACAATAACCTTGTAGTCGTGGTAGAATCGGTTTTGTCTTTTCGCAAACAAATTCAGCATGGCGTGACAAGACGCCACGCTTGGCAGAAACCATAACGTATGCGAAAGAACATTCAGAAGCCGGACATCCGAAAACGGCATCGGCGGCTTCTGCCCCCCGAGTTTCAAGTTGTCAATGCTGGTCGGCATGAATGCCCCGCGAATCAGGTCCAACCACTTCTGGACCTCATCCTCGCACTTGAACTTCGCCTCCTTGCCGACTCCCTCTGCGGAGAAGAATATGTTCAGGTCGAACTCGTTGAACTCGCCCTGCATGGCAATTTCCCGGATCGCGTCCGGAAGCTGATATGTCAGGAGAACCATCCTGGGCAAGGCGGCGTAGGGGTTGTTGAGGCCATTCCAGTCTCTTTTCGCCCGCTGCTCGTCCGAATAGGTCCAATTATAGATTTGCTCCTCTATGAACTCGCCGGAAGCAATAGCCCGGAACGGTGTGCCGGAGAGGTAAAGATAGGCATCCGTGCTGATAGGCATAATGTCTTCATCGAAGTCCTCAATGCCTTCACCCACCGCGAATTCGACTTCCCTCCTGTCCTCGGCCTCGAACAATTCCTTCGCGTTTTCCCGCCATGCGCCGTAATGGTATTCGTCCAGAATAACGCAATCCCACTGGGTAGTATGCACCCATTCGTTTTTGGCTTTGATCCCGCCCGTGCTTTTGTTCCTGCCGAGATAATCCTGGAACGAACCGAAGCAGACAAACGGTTTTTTCTTATTAGTTTCTTCGTAAGAGAGCCCACCTGGGGAAATAAACTGCCATCCCTGGAAATCCACGTGAGACTTCAAATCCTCTTCCCATGCGCTTTGCACCGCCGGCTTGAACGTCAGCACCAGCACCTTTCGCCACCTCATTTTCTTTGCCAACTGGTAAGCGGCGAAGGTCTTTCCGAAACGCATCTTACAGTTCCAGAGAAGGTGCGGCGGTTTGTTTCTGTTGCCCTTCTCCCTGCGCCAACTGGCGAAGTAAGCTGCTGTCTTTTCAACTGCGGCTTCCTGTTCAGGACGCATTTTGAAATCCAATGACCGGTTCTCTTCATTCAATTGGCCGGTCCGAACAGCCACGATAGCTGCCTTGACCTGGGCAACCGTACAACGGAACCATTCACCTTCCGGGTTCTTGACACCGTTGATCTTCAACATCCGGTGTACGTCGTGGTCGGTAAACACCGTCCCGTCCCTACGCATGGCAGATTCTTCCAGAACGATTCGATATGGTGGCTTGCCGGGCCGCAACGTCGGGTACTGCTGGGCGACGCGGCTCTTGGTGTCTACTGTTGTGTAGCCAACTTTGAGTAGCCCCGCATACTGCGGGTTCATGTCCTCGTAAGCGTAGATTGTGGGCCGTAATGCCGGGCGCGATGGGAAGAATCGGTTATTCATTGCTCGTCTCCCGCGCCGCATTTCCCTGGGTTGGCATCGGGCGAACCATTGACTCGATATACGCAATCTCATCTCTGGAGAGGCCATATTTAGCGTAGAGATCCTCGTCCGTCCACCGCTTCGTCCACTTCTGGGTTGGCACGAAGGAGTAGACCTTGCGAGTCGTGTCTTGAGATGGCTTATGCAGAAGAATCAGGAGGCGAGTTAGCCGACAAGTGAGATAGGACAACACGCTTTCAGCCTGATTCTTGGAGTCGAACGGGCCAATGCAGAGATAGGTCTCCGAAGAGATGGTGCCTGGCGCTCCAAGGAACGGCGTGCTTATAATCCTGTGCGGGTAGGTGTCTCTGTTCCCGGTCCCGGGAGCAGCTCGTCCTGTGAACACCTTCCACTTATTGATGAGGTGGGTGCCCATTGAAATCAAGCTTCTGGAGCAGTATGCAGTACCGCCTTTCTGATAAACCAGGATATCACCGGTGCTCTTGGCAACCTTGCCCTTGAAAGTCGTCTCTAGCCCGAACGGCTTTCTGGAGCTTACTAATCGGTCGAAACGTTTGCTTTTAGGGAGCGAAAGCGAGCCGGATTTTCCGTTCTCAACGGCAACGACCTTCTTGAGGATTGACAGACCCTCATTGAAGCGGATGAATACGTCAACACCCCTTTCAAGAAGCGGACGGCTGGCAGTCGAGACAGGCCAGTCCTTGTAATGAGTGGTAACTTGGCACGGCCCGGGATTGTCGCGGTCCCAGAGGAAGTAGCAAACGCCACCCTTGAGACCCACGCCCGGAAATACATCCGATGCGCTGAGATAATCGTCAATCGAGCGCAACCGGTCATCAGCGAGCATCGACTCTCTGAACCCATCTAAGCCCTTTCCGCCCGCAAACCAACGGGAGGGAATAATCATGGCCAGGAATCGCGGGTTCAGTTTCTTGGCCTGCTCAACGAAAAGGTGGTAAATCGGACGGGCGCTCTCTCCATAACCAGCATCGCTCAACTGGTAGGGGGGATTTCCGATAATGACATCAAATTTCATGTTGAATATCTCCTCCGGCTTGTCAGTATGAATGAAGGAGTAGGCGTGACTTTCGAGCTCGCCGCCCCTTTCGTAGTTCTTCTTGCTGGCTCCGCAGTTAACACAACGGCCATCATCCCATGCATGCTCCACGCGCCCGAAGCGGATGTTGCCCTCCGGTTTGTCAAAAACCTCGCAGACGGAGTATTTCCCGTCGGCCGTCTTGGAGCAGTACACGGACCGGCGCGACAGCAGAGAGGTCAGTTCCGTGATGGCGATTCCGAAGAGCTGTTTCTTGCAGATATGGTTAATCCGCTTCTGTTGGTCGGGCATTTTTTGCTCGAGTCCCTTTTCTAGGCGTCTGGTGATCTCCCGCAGAAACACGCCCGACTTGCAGCCGGGATCAAGAAACGTGGCCTTTTCGTCGCTCCAGAGTTCTTTCGGCAGTAAATCGAGTATGCGGTTGGCCAGCGAAGGCGGCGTGAAGACCTCATCGCTGCTCAGGTTCGCGATGCAGGTGAGGACATCCGGGTTGTAGCCGCTACGGCTCGACATAGGAGATCTCCATGAAGTGGACCGGGGGATATTCCTTCTGCGGGGTGGGGATGAACACGTCTTCGCCAAGATCGGAGAAGAGCGGAAGCTCCTTATTTCCTTCATGATTGAGCAGGCTGTGGAACGTGAAATCCCGCCTTATAAGCATGCTCCCGTTGACCGGCGACCATTCGGAAAAGACGATTGGCACACGCGGTTCATTGCAGGTCTTCAGATCGAGTGCATCGCCCCAGATGACATTGCGGGTAAGGATGAATCGTGCCGCGTCCCGACATCCGGCCTTGGATGTTTTCGGGAAGAGGCTTTCGTAAACTTTATCGAAAACGTCAAACAGGCGCTCTCGACACTGCGATACATTGTCGGGGAGTTTGTCTATCCCATAAAGACTGGAGACTGCCAGTACAGCGTAGCGCTCGAAGTCCAGTTGCGACTTGCTGTAGCGCTTATCTACCACGGACAGCTTCCGTTCCAGAATGGCGGCCAGAAAGTTCCCATTGCCGCAGGCCGGTTCGAGGAAGCGAGATTCGATGCGCTCCGTTTCTTGCTTCACGAGATCGAGCATGGCATTGACCTCGCGTTTGCCGGTCAACACTTCCCCATGATCTGCAACGCGTTTTTTCGACTTTACCTGTTTTTCCATCTGTTATCTTTTTTTTGCGGGCTAAAAAAAAGGTATGGCGTTTGTTTTGCTACTTATGATTCAGCGCCTTTTTTTGATAAAGAGTAAACCAATTGAGCAAAAGAAATGACGTAAGGACGATAAAATAAATCTATAAGATTATCTTCTTACGTGTTTAAAGGGTAATATCACAGCACCAGCCTTTAATCCATCAAGATAATCCGCCCATGTCTGCATCATCTTCCGGCGTTCTTCAATATGGGCCGTCCGGTTGTAAGCCCGTCCGTTCGGATCGCGAACGGCATGGGCAAGTTGGTGCTCTATGAAATCCGGCCTGACCTGAAGCACTTCGTCAAGGATAGTCCGTGCCATCGCCCGGAAGCCGTGCCCGCTCATTTCGTCTTTGGCGAATCCCATGCGCCGCAAGGCCGAAAGCACGGCGTTGTCGCTCATGGGCCGCGATAATGTCCGGTGGGAGGGGAAAACGTACCTGCTATGGCCCGTCAATGGCTGCAGCTCTTTCAGAATCCCTATTGCCTGATTTGAAAGCGGCACAAGATGAAACTGGCCTTTTCTTTCCCGCTTCGTCTTGAGCGGCAGTTTCATCCGTTCAACGGGTATGTTCCATTCCGCCGTGTCCAGATCGATTTCCGACCATTCCGCCTGCCTCAGCTCGCCGGGACGGACGAAGAACAGCGCTGCCAACTGAAGGGCGCACTTGACGACAAATGAGCCTTTGTAATCGTCTATCGCCCGAAGCAGCGGGGCAACCTCCTTCGGGTCTGTCAGTGCGGCCATGTGCCGGGATATGACCGGCGGAAGCGCCCCTTTCAGATCCGGCGTCGGGTCCCGCCTGGCGCGTCCCGTTGCCACTGCGTACCGAAATACCTGCCCGCATACGATTCTCATGCGGCGAGCCGTTTCACCTGCGCCGCGCGATTCGATGCGCCGCAATACGGCCAGCACTTCCGGGGGGTCGATTTCAGATATGGGGTGTTTGCCGATCCAGGGAAAAATATCCCGTTCAAGGCGGGTGATTGTTACGTGTGCATGGCTTGAAGACCACGACGCCTTGAACTTCTCATGCCATTCGCGGGCGATCAGCTCGAATGTTTCTTTCTCTTCCGTTTGGGCCTGTTTTTGAGCTTTTCTGACCGCGCCGGGATCGATGCCATGAGCGATCTGCCGCCGGGCTTCCTCCCTCCGCAAACGCGCATCGGCAAGGGAAATTTCGGGATATGATCCCAGGGAAAGCAGTTTCTCTTTACCCCCGAAACGATATTTGAAACGCCACAGCTTCCCGCCTGAAGGTGTAACGGTTAGAAAAAGGCCTCCCCCATCAAAAATCTTGTATTCGGCATCTCTTGATCTTGCGGTTCGGATTTTAACTTCAGAAAGCGGCATAATCCTTTTAGCCATGTGCCCTTACCTCCTTTTGGGGGTATCCGTTTTTGTTTGGGGGTATTTTAGCCTAAACATACCCCCAAAAACATCGGATTTTGATAAACCGCATAGCACATCACTGGACGAATGGCAATAAAAAACCCGCTGTTTCCAGCGGGTTTCGTACTATATTGGACCTTATTGGATTGTCTTCTGGTGGCGGTGCAGGGACTTGAACCCCGGACACTGCGGATATGAGCCGCATGCTCTAACCGGCTGAGCTACACCGCCTCATGTTCGTTTATATCCGATTTTTAACGGATTTCTCCGTAAATGTCAATTCTTCCCCTTACGGCTTTACGTTTTCCGGGTCCAGCGAATACGCGACGATCACGCTTTTCATGTTGATCGGTATGTTCGGATTCACGATCAGGGTCAGGACGACCTCTTTCTTGCCGTCGTTGTCGATATCGGCGATCTGGATATCGGAAACGTAGCCCTGTATCTTCTTGGTTCGCCACTTCTCGGCAATGCCGAGCCCGCCCCATTCAAAGGAGTATATCTCGCACGCCGTGAACGCCTTCAGGCTTTTGAATACCCGGCCCGTCGAAGAGATGTTCTTGACGAGGATCAGGTCTTTCCTTCCGTCTTTATCCACGTCATAGCTCGTCAGCCGTATGTTGACCGCCGGCTTTTCGATCTTTTCGTTGGTGACGTTCGAGTACTTCATTCCCGACGGGAGGTCGAAGTAGTTTGTCGTGCCGCCGTACTGGTCGTCGCTCTTCCAGAGCAGTTCCTTGCTTCCCATCACCGTGTGGATTTTCTCGATCGAACGCTCGGTCTTCTCATACACGCGCAGGTAATCCAGGTCGTCGATCGCGACCACGACTTCCGGCCCGGACGGATCGAGCTTGTCCAAAATGAAATCGAAAACGGAAAGACCAAGGGGCGCCCTGATCCGGGAATCCTGACGGTATTTCTTTCCGTCCCACACCATTCTGTAGATCGGGCTCTGGAACGGCTCGATCGTCCCCATCTGCTGGCCGATCAGCATCGGCGCGCCGGATGCGCGCAGGACCCGCAGGAACATCCTCACGTCGGAGACGATCCTCTCGTATTTCCCGTTTTTGTGTTCAAGCGCGAATGAGCCGGCAATCCCCTGGCTCACCGCCGAAATGATGATTTCCGGGATTCCATTGCCGTTTATATCCGCAACGTCCACGGACAGGAGCTGAACGTACGATTTGCCGGGAATCGTGTGGATCTTCTTCAGGGTCTTGCCCTCTTTCCGGTAAATCATTATATCCGTAAAGGTGATCGTCACGATCTCGTTCCGGCCGTCGCCGTCCACGTCGCCGATGTCCATCCCCCGGAATTCCTCGTCCTGCCTCGCGCTCATCCAGAATCCCTTGCGCGTCAGCGCCTGGGGGGCCATGATGAAGTCGGGGTTGATGATGGACGTATAGGTCCCCTGCCTGGACCGCAGCGCCTGTTCCGCTATCGGCGACCTTCCGGCCTGTCCGGCCGCGTACGCCGGAGCGGGGGCGGCGGCGGGCGGCAGGGCGGCTGCCGGGGACGGCAGGTCTCCGAACGTGGAGGGAACTTCTCCCAGGATATGGTAATCCACCCGCTTGGCGAAATCGTTGATCTTGGGGACGACCTCGTCCATTCCTTTGGTCTGGGCGAAGACGGAAACCGCCGTCTTTTTGGCGGCCACATCGGCAAGCTTCCCGTCGATGCTGATGCTGCTGCCGATCTTGGTGATGCTCCCGAAGACGACGTAATCGGCTTTCAGACGCTTGCCGATCCCGTACGCCTCCGCCATGCTGATCCCCTTCCTTTTGGCTTTCCCCAGGGCCTCAGCAACGTCGGATCTGCTCATTACCTCGATCTTCCCGTCCACGGAAATGCGGGAAGCAAGCATGTCCCAGACCCCTTCCCTTATATACTCGATATTTTCCGCACTGTTCATGGCGAAGGGAAGCACGGCGACTTTCTTCACCGGGGCGGCCATGGCGGCTGCCGACAGGATGACGAACAGTCCACAAATCAGAAGAGACAGGATCCTTTTCATCAGGCACTCCTTATAAAGGCTGTGCAGAAAGCCCTCATTTCAACTACTTGAGGCATATTACGCAGGCTACTTCAATCAATCGCGGTGCGTGCACCTTTAACACGGAATTATTTATAATTCAAACGATTTCATCGGGGGCAGTCCTCCTCCCGCCCGGCATACAGCCGCCTCAGGAGCGCAAGATTCCTGCGGTCCATGTCCCCCTCTTTCGGCGTTTCAATGATCTTCGGAATTTCCCGGAAGCGGGGATCGTTCATTATCCTGCGGAAGAATTCGCTGCCGATCATGCCTTTGCCGATGTGAGCGTGACGGTCTATCCTGAAGCCGCATTCCCTCCGGGAATCGTTCAAGTGGAAGAGCTTGAGGCGGGTGAGGCCTGTGGCGGCGTCGACGAGTTCGAAAAAGGCGCGGTACCCCGCTGCGGTGCGGATATCGTTTCCCGCGGCAAAGATGTGGCAGGAATCGATGCATAATCCGATATTCCATTCCGGCAGCAGGGAAAAAAGCCTCGCGATCTGGCCCGGATCGCGGCCCAGGCACGTGCCCTGCCCCGCGGTCGTCTCGACCACGAGCTGCGGCCCGCCGCCGCCCGATTCGCGGAGGACCCGGCCGATCGAGACCGCCGCCCTTGCGAGACCGCGGCTCTCGTCCGAATCCATGAAGCAGCCCGGGTGGACTACGAGGTAATCTATCCCCAGGAGGCCGCACCTTTCCATTTCCCGGCAGACGGAGAGGACCGATTTCCGCCGGATGACGCTGTCAGGGGATGAGAGATTGGCGAGATATCCTCCGTGGGCGATCAGGGGGGAGATGCCGGCATCCCTGCGGGCCGTCCGGAACATCTCTATTTCCGAAGCCTTCAGGGTTCTTTCCTGCCAGCGGTTCGGGCTCTTGGTGAAGAGCTGCACGGTCGTGCAGCCGAGTTCTGCGCCCTTCAGGATGGCCCTCTCGAGCCCGCCGGCCGCGGACATGTGAGCGCCGAGGAGGGGGGCCTTTCCCGATTTCTCTTTGAATGGGGTATTCCTGGTCAAAGGTCAACCATCAATCGTAAAATCATAACAGGTAAACGCCAGGACATCATGGACATCCCAATTATCAGGCTTATCTGAAGTCGTCTTTGCCCTCTTCTGTCATTCCGTGCTTGACACGGAATCCAGTATTATTGTCGTGGCTTCCCGCTCTCCGATCAAGTATTTCGGGTACAGGTTTCACGGGACGGTGTCTGGATTCCGGCTTGCGCCGGAATGACCATTTTCAAAAAACTTTACGGTGTTTTGGCACTTTTTTCTGTACGCTATATAGCGACAATCACCAATCAGATCTATACACCTATTACCATCATCCATTACCTTTTATGAAACCGATGGATCAAATCATGTGCTTTCCTGAAGAAACCGGGGTGCTTCTCCTTAAGTTTTTCCAGGATGCGGCGGAACAGGGGAACATCGGGCGCCAGGAGGAGCATCCCGATGAAAAGGAACAGGATACCCTGGAGGAAGGGAAGGAACAGTCCCAGCACCCCGAGGACGATGAAAATCCAGCCTGCTGCAAGTCTTATTGTCCGTTTCATATGTTCAAGGATATGCATCTCCCGTGGGTCTGTCAATGTGACCAATTGAGGTGATAGGTTTAAAGGAGCGGAGCGACGGAAAACTTACCCGCCTACACCGCATCTTTGAAAAAGTAGGGACACTCCCCATATTATTTTCTGTAATCATGTGGCTGGGTTGATAACAATTGAAGTGCGGGGAAGCGCCGCAATTTTCTGTATTCTGCAATAATATGGCTGGCTGATAAATATGGGAGGTGTCCCTGATTTTTGTGGCTGGCGGAGAAATATGGGGAGTGTCCCTGGTTTTTTGAGACAAAACCGTATACGGGCTATAATTTGCCATCGGGCTTTCAGCAGGAACGCTTTATGAAAATAGGATATCCGTGCGTAAACAATTCGATCGGCTGCTCCTCCGGGAGAACATTCCGCCTGCGTTCGTATTCGGATGAACGATTTGCGGAGACCGTGCGCGGAAACCTGGACTGCCTTGCCCGTATGCTGGATTTCAACGCCAGGCACGGTATTCTGTTTTTTCGGATCTGCTCCGGTCTGATTCCCTTCGCATCGCACCCGGTCTGCCGTTTCAGATGGCAGGTCTTTTTCCGGGAAAAATTTGAAGCAATCGGCGGGTTGATGCGTGAAAGAGGGATGCGAATCTCAATGCACCCCGACCAGTTTATTCTTATAAACACTCCGGATAAACGCGTGTTCCTCAACAGCCTGCGGGAGCTCGAGTACCACGCAGCCGCGCTGGACCTTTTCGGTCTTGACGAATCGGCGAAGGTCCAGATCCACGTAGGGGGAGTATATGGTGATAAGGCAGGGAGCATGCGGAGGTTCCTTGACAGGTACTCGGATCTGCCCAACGAGATCAAAAAGAGACTGGTAATAGAGAACGACGACCGGAGCTGGACTGTCGAGGATTGCCTTTGCATCAGCAATGAGTCCGGCATCCCGGTGGTGTTCGACAACCTGCACAACAAAGTCAATCCCTGCGGCCTTTCCGACAGGGAGGCCCTGCTTCTCGCCTCCGCCGCATGGGGCGGCAGGAACGGCCTGCCTATCATTGATTACAGCCAGGGATCGCAAACGGGGCCGCGCGGCAGCCATGCCGCCACTATGGACATTCGGAAATTCAAGAGGTTTCTTGAAGAGACCCGCCCGGCTGACTTCGATGTGATGCTGGAGATCAAAGACAAGGAGGCAAGCGCGCTGAGGGCGATCAGGGCCGCTTCCGGAGATGACAGGTTTATGAGACAATAGTCGGGAAAAGCGCGAAAGGCGGGAAACGTTCTTATGCGGTCTGTTTGCCTCCTTGCCTCGCCGGCCATATGTCATGCTTGTCGAAGGGATCAGGAGAATGCCGAAGGGGTCGATATGACAAATAAGAAGCTTCTCAGCTTCGCATCTTCATTCATCATGAGACCGGCCGCGCATGCAGACTGACGCGGCGGGCGTCCGATCCGAGCTCACGATGCGACGACGAAACGATACTGACAATCTCCGCGGATATAACGAGAACGCCCTCAGCAGATACGGACAGGAACGACGCCCTTATCCCGATCCTCCGCAGCCGGAATCCCATTGACATGATGCCGGGGAAAGGGCGCAGGATCCGGCATTTGAGGCACAGGCAGAATTTGCGTGACATATATTCCTTACAGGTCAGGGGTTATGGGTATTGGGTATTTAGTATCAGGTTTTGGGTTTTGATATTTTTTACCCATGACCCATAACCCATAACCTGTTTCCTGATACCCCTTATTGTATCCTTTGCCCCGCGGCCTCCGTTCCCATTTTATCCTTATGCACATTATCTATAAGGGCGCTGATAAGGCCCGGCTCGATCTGGTAACCCAGGTACTGCGCTTTGCACGCGTCTTCCCAGGCCATTCTGTAATCTCCCTGATAAAATCGGGACAGCGCCCGGTTGTAATGAGCGGCGGCATACTCCGGGTTCAACTCTATGGCTGCCGTGAAGTCGGCAACGGCTTCATCATAAAGCTCCTGATCGTGATAAATCTGTCCCCTTGCCCGGTATATTCCCGCTCCCCAGCGGGGATTCAATTCGATTACCCGGGAAAAGTCCTTCAACGCAAGATCGTTGAATCCGCGCGCATGAAATATCATTCCCCGGCCGTGAAAAGCCAGCGCGTCCCGCGGGTCCAGCGCGATCGCCTGGTTGAAATCGGACAAAGCCGAATCGTATTTTTCCGTAAAGTAGAGGCAATAGATGAGGCCCCGCGCCGTATATGCTCCGGACCGCTTCGGGTCCAGGGCTATGGTCTTGGAGAAGTGTGCGGCTGCTTCGGCATGGCGTCCTTTCATGAAAAGTTCATTCCCGAGGGAAAATAATTTTTCCGCATCCTGCATCGCCCTTTTTTTATCCAGCATAATTTTCAAATTCCCTCAGCATGTTTCCGGCTCTGACATTTCGGGGATTCAGGTTCAAAATGGAACGAAGCCTGCGCAGGGCATCTTCCCGGCCCGGCCCGCCGGGGCCCGCGCGGCTGCGAAGCAGCTGGACCCTCGCCAGGTTTACCTGTACGTCTTCCAGCAGGGGATCCGGGTCCGCCTCGGCGGAAGGCTTACCGGATCCCTTTGCCGCATGGGTCTCCAGAATACGCCGGAGCAGGTCTTCCGCACCATCATCGTCTCCGAGTTGCATGCGGATATTGGCGAGGTTGAGCATAGCCTTGAGATGGCCGGGGTCCCTCTCCAGGACGCCGGCGTACGATTCTTCCGCTTCATCGAACATGTCATAGCGGTCGTAGAGGACCCCGAGGCAGAAACGGGCGCTGGTGCAGCCTGGGTCCATTTCGATCGCCCGCCGGTAATTTCCGACGGCCCCGTGATAGTTCCCCTGCAGCTCGGCGATATGGGCCAGATTAATCACTGCTTCGATATTGCCGGGATCCACCCTGAGCGCCTGTTCATAGGACGTCCGGGCCGATCCCAGCCTCTCCATGCATTCGTATGCGTATCCCAGATTGTTGAAAGACTCGGGATTATGAGGCTCAAGCTCGGCTACCCTGGCGAAGCATTTCAGGGCCTCCCCGTATTCTTTGAGCCGGATGTGGATGAATCCGAGATTGACGTATGCGCCGGCGAAATCCGAATCGACGCCGATGCTGCGGCGATACGCCTCGGCTGGCAATCCGGGTTCCGCCCCGTCGCTTTCGAATCTGCAGCCGCGGAGGAACCATTCTTTTGCTTCACGCGCTCTTTCGGAATCCGCCATGACGCGTATCCTACAATGCCGAAACGGCCGGTTCCGGAGGAGGCATGGGATTCCTCCGGAGCCGGCCGGCCAGGATATTCCGGATGGAGCTCCAGATCGCGATCGGATCTGTTGACGCCCCGTTCGCCAGGTCCGGGTTCTCTTTCATCACGCGCACCGCGATCGTCCCGGCCAGCTTGAGGCATTTCCCGTCCGACGACCTCGCTTCCGCGAAGCTGTCGGCGGGGATCTTTATGCGGAGCCTTATTTCGCCGAACTCGATTTCTTCCGTTACCCCGTCCTCCGCCGTTTCCGCGTGAAGGGTCTCCCCGGAAAAAGGCGGGAACTGAGTATGCCCGCCAGGCACGGGGACTGATGCTTCCCCGGGAGCGGCGCTGGCTGTCTCCACCTTCTCACTTCCTGCGGGAACACGGGGTCTCGGCCGGCGCTTCGGCGCGGCGGGGCCGAAAATGCTTCGGAACCTTTCCCCCACCTGGCGGACGAGTTCGCCCTCAATCCGCTCCATCCGGTTCGTTTCGCCGGCTTTGAGGCAGAGCTTCGCAATCTTGTTTATCAGGCGCGGGATTCCCTGCTCCGAATATTCCCAGAAAACAGGATACGCATCTTCCGTGAAAATCGGGTGGCCGGCGCCGGCGAGCTTGAGGCGGGTCTCGATATAGGTCCTGACTGTCTCGGGGGAAGGTATTTTGCCGATCCGGTTGTACGTGCCGATCCTCTGGAAGAGATTCGCCCGCTTCGGATGCTCCAGCCGCCGGGCCAGGTCCAGCTGGCCGGAAAGGACGACCGTGAACAGGTTCCTCCGGTCGTTCTGCATGTTCGTCAGCAGACGGAGGCTCTCCAGGTTGGCCGGTGTTACGGCATTCGCTTCATCGATGAGAATCAGCACTTTCTTCCCCTGCCTCTCCGCTTCAAAGATCAGGCGATTGAATATCTCCAGGACCCCCGCTTTTTTCCCTTCTTCGCATATCTCGCCCGTCAGCTGTCCGATTATTTCCCGCATCAACTGTACAAAGGAAATTCCCGGATTGGTGACCAGCGCAATACGGTATTTTTCCTGGTCCAGAGAATCGATCAGGATCCTCAGCGAAAGCGTCTTTCCCAGCCCCGCATCCCCGAGAATCACGGCGATGCACTCGTTGCCCTCCTCGACGGCGAAGAGCGTTTCCGCAATGGCGTTCTCCAGCGAAGCATGGCAATCAACGTACATGGCCGGATCGGGAACGTTGTCGAACGGCGGCTTCTGCAATCCCCAATATTCGTAATACATTTTTCTACTCCTCAATATTCCGGGAGCCGACGTTTTCCGGCGGTCCGTCCGCCCTCGTCAGGAAGTTCAGGATGTCCGCAAGGGCAAACCGCCTCAATCTCCCTATCCGAAAACTACGCAGTTCTCCCGACCTGAGCAGCCCGGAGAGGCGGCTTGAGCTTATCTGCAGCATATGCCTCACCTCCTCGGGTTTGAGCATCCGGGCCGCATCTGCCGGGACCGTCTTGAAATGAAAGTTGAAGACGAAGGAAGTGCCGGGAGAGGCGTCCGGGACAGCCCTCAGAGGCCCGTGAGAAACTGTCCCTTCCCGGATCGTATTGAATCGGACGGATATGATCCGGTCCTCTCCCGGCTTGATTTCCTCCGGAACGAAAATATCCCTCGCGTGCGCTTTCGAAGGGACATCGGCCGTTCCACGCCCCCCCTGGCAAAAATCTTCCTCCGATTTTCTTCTCTTTACGATGCAGATCTTTTCCATCCGCAATCTCCCGGACTGCACGCTTAATTTCGCGCAGAAAACGTCAGGGCTATATTCTCCGGTTTCCTTTCGGGCGCGGGTTTTCTCTTCTCCGCAATGGCCGACATATGCCGGGAGACGGATTCGCTCACCGCCACCCGGCCCTCCCGGATTATTTCGGCCGCCTGTATTCCCGTTTTTATGAAGGCTCCCGCCATCTTCACCGTGACATCCCCCGGCGTTTTCAGAAAATTATAAATGCCCGCCGCCAGTAGAACCATGAATACCATCTTGAAGGTCTTTCGGATCAGCCATTCAAGCATGTCAGCTCCTCCGGGGAGGCTGTTTTGATCTGTTTTCTCTTCTCATTCCGCATTCCGGAATGGCTTCTGCCTTTGAAAGATTTATCGCCTATTTCCGGGGCTTGCAGAGTGATCTACATCACAGGAAAAAGTGTTATGCGGAGGGGTCTCGAAATTTTCCGGGGGCAAGATGGAGGATGTCGTACATCTATTTGAGATTTATGAAAAACGTAGTTGCGAAGATGCGGGGACAGGCAGTGTAAACGCAGTTGGCGACAAGGCGAGAGATGCGAGGTTGGGAAGTTGCGAGGATAGGTGGCTTGTCATGGTGAGCTGTTAGCCCTGAGCCGAGTCGAAGGGTCGAACCATGACAAGCTCACTGCAGGGGCTGAGAAGCTGAGAACTGAGGGGCTGCTTGATTCAAGTTTTTCCAAAAAATCAGGGACACTCCCCATATTTCCCGGCCAGCCACAAAAATCAGGGACACTCCCCATATTCATCAGCAAGCCATATTCTTGCAGAATACAGAAAATTGCGGTGCTTCCCCGCACTTCACTTATTATCAAGCATGCTACATGATTACAGGAAATAATATGGGGAGTGTCCCTACTTTTTAAAGATGGGGGTAGGCGGGTAAGCTTTCCGTCGCTCCGCTCCTCGAAATGATAAGGCGAGAAGGTAACTCGGGACTCGGAACTTTTTTTTAGAGCCGGTGCGCCTTTTCCAGAAAAGCGGGCTTGAGGATAATGTATTTCTTATCGAGGAATTCGATTTCCCCCGCTTTCGCAAACGAGCTGATGAGGCGGCTCGCCGTCTCGCGGGATATAGAGGCGTAATGTGCGAGGTCCTTGTGGGTGATTTTGAGATTTATGATCGTCCCCCGCTGGTCCTGCACGCCGAACTGGTCGGAAAGGTTCTTCAGGACCGCGCGGATGCGGTGCTCCGCGTCGGAGAAGCTCAGGACTTTAAGCATCATCCATGATTCCCGCAATTTGCCGCAGAGCATGGCGATGATTTCCTTCAATATCTGTTCGTTCTTCATCAGATGCCACTGGAAATCTTCTTTTGAAATGAACGCAATCTCGGAATCTTCCATCGCGATTACCGTGGCCGGGGCGGATTTTCCATCGAGGATCGCCATCTCACCGAACGAATCTCCTTTTTTATGAATGGCCAGGATCCGCTCTTTCCCCTCGATGTTCCCCTGGACAACTTTCACCTTTCCTGAATAGATGAAATATATGTAATTGGACGTGTCTTCCTCGTACAGGATCACCTGGTTCTTCCTGAACCTTTTTTCAACAACGATCCGCTGCAATTCCACGTCTGTGAGACAGGAAAGGAAAGGAATGCTCTTGATGAGTCTGTCGAAACGGCTGGGTGCTCGCAAGTCTCCGACTCCCGTCGTACGTCCGAGAGGGAAGCTTCTACTTTGCCGGCCTTTTTTGCAACATTTTTTTTTGCATTGGTAATTACTCTGAATAATTAAAGATATAACCATATTGACACAGACGCTATCTCCGGTATATAGGCTCCATTCTGAAATTCCATCCGTGCCCGCACACTCCGGGGCCTGAACGCTGATGCAGGAAAACCATGCAACATTATCTGGCAGTAATTAAAGGTTTCGTGAACAGAATCGTTCCCGCCGCTGTCCTGGTAACCGCCGTCTGGGTCGCATGGTCGGTCTCCGCAGTGCAGGGAGACGCAGACCCCCAGCCCGCATTTTACAAGGAAGGTCCCGGGCCTTACAAAGTCAAGGTAATCCGATATACCTGGCTGGACAAATACCGCAACCGCCGCATACCGGCAAAAATCTACTACCCGGAAAACGCCCCGGGCAGGCTGCCGATAATTATTTTTTCCCACGGCCTGGGCGGATCGCGTGAAGGGAACAAGTATCTCGGCAGCTACTGGGCGGAACACGGCTACATATCCGTACACATTCAACACCAGGGGAGCGACAGGGAAATCTGGCTGAGCAGCATTTTCCCCCTGCGCGCAATCTACAGCGCGGCCAGGGATCCTGCCAACGGCATAAACAGGCCTCTCGACATCCGGTTCGCCATCGACGAGATGGAAAGGATGGACAGGAAAGATCCTCTTTTCCGGGGAAAACTCGATACGGAAAGAATAGGCGCGGCGGGACACTCCTTCGGGGCTTTTTCGGTCCTGGCCGTCGCGGGGCTCGCCATTAAGAAAGACGGCGATGAGGCCATGTTGCCGGACCGGAGGGTTCGCGCCGCACTGCCGATGAGCGCTCCCGTGCCGCTGAAGGACGGTATAATCATGAATTTCGACGGCATCGAAATTCCATGTCTTCACATGACAGGCACGCGCGACGACAGCCCCATCGGAGAGACGGCCGCGAAAGACCGCCGGGTCCCGTTCGACGGGATCGGCAAGGCGGATCAGTATCTCCTGACGCTCCGGGACGGAGATCATATTACATTTTCCCATTGGAGGTTCAGGGGCGACGGCTCGAAAGACGAGCTGCACCACGAGCTGATCAAGACGTCCTCCCTCGCGTTCTGGGACGGCTACCTGAAAAAAGACGCCAGGGCAATGGTCTGGCTGAATTCGGATTTCCAGCGCCTGCTGGGGGATAATGGAACCTTCGAAAAGAAAACAGTCCGGAGGTCGGAATCCCGAGTCCCGAGTTCCCAGTTCAGAGTCCCGAGTTCCGGGTCCCGAGTTACCGTTATAAGTAAAAATCAAATCAAGAAGTGTACCTGTTGAGGAAAGATTTCTCGCGGAGTTTACCCTGAGGCTTCGAAAGATTTGCCGAAGCGCTCGAAATGACACAATCCAGCGGCCTCTCAGTTCTCACCATCTCAACTTCAGAGATCCAGCCGCCTATCCTCGCAACTTCGCAACTTCGCATCTTCGTCTTTCTCACCCTCTCAGCTTCTCAGCCCCTGTTGATCTTGTCATGGTTCGACCCTTCGACTCGGCTCAGGGCTAACAGCTCACCATGAAAGCCGCCTATCCTCGCAACTTCCCAACCTCGCATCTTCGTCTTTCTCACCCTCTCAACCTCTCAACTTCAGATATCCAGCCGCCTATCCTCGCAACTTCGCATCTTCGCATCTTCGTCTTTTCTCCGGATGGCCGACCGGAATCAAATAGAGAGGCCGATGGTCCGGGGGAAGTCCCAGGACCTCCTGGACACGCGCATCTTGAAAAGCGCCGATCGGCACGGCTCCGAGTCCCAGCGATACCGCCGTGAGCAGGACGTTCTGCGCCGCGTGCCCCGCCTCGATTTCCACGTACCGGTTTCCCCTCGCCCCGTATTTTCTCCCTATCCGTTCATATACGGCCGTGATGATCACCACGGCCGGCGCTTTGCGGACCGCTGCCTGGCCGAGCGCGGCTGCGCTCAACGACTGCAGAACATTATCTCCTGAGGTGCGCTCAAGCCCGTTTCCCGCCGGCAGATAGTGATAGACGCCGTCGCCGGCCGCAAGATACAGCTCCAGGGGATAGAGGGCCCCGGCGGAAGGGACCGTCCTCGCGCTTCTTCCCCGGCTGATCCCCTGCGCGGCCCACATGATCTGCGATATTTCTTCCGGCTGGAGCGGCGCTCCGGAGAAATGCCGCACCGATTCCCGCTTGGCCATCGCCTCATTCAAGGGCATCCCTCCGCGTGTCTGCGGAGAAGGGAGACTGATCAATTCATTTTTCTGAGTTTTCACGGCGCCGACCCCGCTTTCAATTAGAAGGAAAAGGTGAAAAGCAAAAAGCAAGAAAAGAGCCGTACAAAATACCGGCATTCCGATTTTACAGGTCTTCATATCGACAATCGCGTCCTCACATCCGTATTTGTGCCTGATTCAGAATGGCCTGTTTGAAATCTAAACTCAAGACCTTTTCCCTTCCTTACCTTTCACTTTTTACTTTTTACTTTTCACCGGTTTAAAACTGTGTTTTATTAGGCTGATGAATAGTTATGCGGTGAAAAGTTTCTCTCCTTTCTCCCCTTCGCCGTGGGCGCGGAATTCCCATCTGCAGACGATTTTCGCGAGTCTTCGCCTGCGCGCACGGGGCGATAATCCCATGGCCGACTGCGCCAGGGAGACTATTGTCGATGCAGGCGGCGGAGTGCGCCTGCTCGGGTATTACTCCCGCCATGAGGAAAACAGCCGCGGTCTCGTGCTCCTCCTGCACGGTTGGGAGGGAAGCTCCGGCTCGACGTACATCCTGTGCACGGGGAGGAGCCTGTTCGATTCCGGCTTCGACGTTTTCCGCCTCAACCTGAGGGACCACGGCGGGAGTCATCGCCTGAATGAAGGGCTTTTTCACAGTGCCCGGATCGAAGAGGTCTTCAACGCGGTTCGAGAGGCGGCGGCCCTTGCGGGACAGAAATCTTTCTCCATCGTGGGTTTCTCGCTGGGCGGCAACTTCGCCCTCCGGGTCGCTTTGCGCTGTGCGGATACGGGCATCCCCGCGCTGAAACAGGTCATCGCGATCAACCCCGTTCTCGATCCCTTCAAAGCGACCGTCGCCATCGACACCAGATACTCCGTTTACCGGAACTATTTTCTGAAAAAATGGAAGAGATCCCTCAGAATCAAACAGGAGCTTTTTCCCGCCCGGTACGATTTCGGGGAATTCTTCCGCATGGATTCCTGCATGGAGATTACCGAACGCCTGATTCCGAAGTACAGCCCCTTTCGGGATTCAACCGATTATTTCCGCACATACACTCTTCTCGGCGACGTCTTTCAAAACCTCTCCGTCCCTGTCCTGATCGTCATGTCCGAAGACGACCCCATCATCGATGCGACGGATTTTAAGGCCCTGCGCGGAAACGAAAAGCTGCGGATCTCGCTCCAGCGCTACGGCGGGCATTGCGGCTACCTCGATCCTTTTCCGTTCGGAAGCTGGTCGGACAGGATGATAAGTGCCTCTCTGCCGGGGTAAAGAACGAAGGTGAGAAGCTGCGAAGTTGCGAGGATAGGCGGCTGGGTCTCTGAAGTTGAGATGGTGAGAGGGTGAGAAAGACGAAGATGCGAGGTTGGGAAGTTGCGAGGCGGCGGAAAGATAGAAGGTGAGAGGGTGAGAACCTGAGAGGCTTCTTATTTGTCATTTCGAGCCCTTAAGGTAAGCTCCTGAGTTGGTCGAAGGGCTCAGGGTAAACTCCGCGAGAAATCTTTCAAGCTCGACAGGCTCTTCCCTTAAGCAAGATTTCTCGTCGCTTTGCTCCTCGAAATGAAATCTAAGAAGAGCGAAACTGCGTGCGAAAAATATTTTTCACACTGAGACACGGAGAATTAAATTCAGCGCCTTTGCGTCTCCGTGTTAGAATTAAGGAGTTATGGATTCACCTCAACACGCTCAGGATAATATAGCGAAAACAGGAAATGCATTGAACACGGAAATACTTACCCGAAAGGATCTCTTTGTAGATCATATCGTCCGAGCGCTCGGCGCGGCCCCGATAGATTTCTGCGAGAGAATAGATTTCATTCAGGAGGGGAATAACACCGCCGATAAATGGAAGGCCGCAGGCGTTCTGCTGCCTCTTTCCATCCCGGAATACGGAGGCAATGAAATCCATCTGCACCTGATCAAGCGGTCCCGCGACGTCGCGCAGGGCGGAGATCTCAGCTGTCCAGGAGGCCTGCTCGATTTGAGGATCGATCCCATCTTCAGGCTTCTGTTGGCAAGCCGCTTACTGCCGGTGATGCGGGGGGAGGCTTTCTCTCTGGCGCGGGAGCGCGGCAGCACCGGATTCAAGAATATAACCCTTTTCCTCGCAAACGCCCTCCGGGAGGCATGGGAAGAGGTCGGGATCAACCCGCTTCAAGTCAGGTACCTGGGTCCTCTGCCCTGCCGGAACCTCATTCTGTTCACCCGGACTATCTTCCCCGTTGCCGGATTTATCCGGAAGAACTGGCGCCCCCGGACCAATTGGGAAGTTGAAAAGGTGGTGGCAATTCCGGTCCGGAATCTTCTTGAAAACGGCAATTACGCCCTCTTCCGGGTGGAGGCGACGGACGATTTCGGCGTTCCGGTGAATTCAAGTCTTTTCCCCTGCTTCATTCACCGGGACAGCGACGGGACGGAGGAATTTCTCTGGGGGGCCACATACCAGATCGTGATGACATTCCTTAAAGTCGCTTTCGATTTCGATCCGCGGCCGAATTCTGATAAAATTCTAAAGAAGGTCCTCCGGCCGGGTTACCTTACGGGGGAGAAGAACGAAAATGCGAAGTTGCGAAGATGAGATGTTAGGCGGCTGGATCTCTGAAGTTGAGATGGTCCCGAATCCAGCGATAAGCACCGGCGATAGTAAATCGGCATAGATTCGAGGACCGAAAAGAGCCGATGTCGCCGGGGATTAACGAATTTCAAAAGCTCACAGGATAATTCGTCATGATTTTGCCTTCGGATTTGCACCTGTGAGATCAAAGAACCAAAAATGAAAA
>Ga0116160_1001513_pt1 | contig 23869 bp, 13 predicted proteins | sample AD_JPNAS2_MetaG_FD_89879 | JGI IMG/M metagenome (GOLD analysis project Ga0116160, IMG submission 89879) | Active sludge microbial communities of municipal wastewater-treating anaerobic digesters from Japan - AD_JPNAS2_MetaG | ecosystem: Engineered > Bioreactor > Anaerobic > Digestate | place...
ATGGACCTCAGCTATGCTAATTTCATCGTGAAAGGCGTGTTTGAAACACATGGGGCAAATCTCAGCTCCGGACGCGTTGAAGGAGGCAAACAGGTCCTCAGCTTTTCCAGGGGTGAGGATGAAATTTTGGTCAATCTGGTTTACGCCGCTCCCGCTGCCAGAAAAGCATCCTCCCAGAAATACATCGCCATAGTGGTGGATGACTTTGGCTCGGTGTCGGGCGAAATGCTTCAGCAATGGCTGGAATTGCCCACCGAGATCGATTTTGCCATTTTTGCCGGCCAGAAGCACAGCGAGGAAACGATGAACCGCTCCTTTGCCCAGGGCCGCGAAACCCTGGTCCACGTGCCGATGGAGCCGATCGGATATCCGCAGCAAAATCCCGGCGAGAACCCCATTCTGGTGCAGATGGACCAATCCGAGGTGGAAAAGACTATGCTGCGCCACATCAACGCCCTGCCGCTTTGCGCGGGGGTGAACAACCACATGGGCAGCCTGGCCACCACCGATCACGATATCATGGGCTGGGTAATGGGGGTTCTGAAGAAGAAAGGCAAGTTTTTCCTGGACAGCCGCACCTCCAATGTCTCGATCGCCTACCAGGCCGCCCAGAAAGCCCGGATCCCGGCCTACCGCAACGACCTCTTCCTGGATTCGCCCGACATCTCTGAAGCCAACCTGGAATCCAGGCTGCGCCAGGTGCAGGAACTGGGCGCGAAAAACAACACTGTGATCGCCATCACCCACTGCCACAGCGCCCGGAAGCTTCAGTATCTGAAGGACTTCCTGAAGCGGATCCAGGCGGCGGGATTCACTCTGATCCCGCTTTCCCAAGTGGGAAAAACCGACCTACCCCTGATCTTGTGAGGATATGATGAATTTTTTCAGCGCGGTCCTGCTAGGCATTTTACAGGGTCTGACGGAGTTTCTGCCGGTAAGCAGCTCCGGCCACCTGGTTCTGGCCCAGCATTTCTTCGGGGTTCAGGACAGCGGCGGCACTTTGTTTGAGATTTTCGTGCATCTGGGCACCCTGCTGGCCGTGCTGGTCTTTTTCCGCCGGCGCGTCTGGAGCCTGCTGGTTTCGCTGTTCAGCTGGAAAAAGACCCTGCGCCACCAAGCCCACCGCCGCAACCGCAACATCGTGCTTTACCTGCTGCTCGCCAGCTTTGCCACCGGCGTGGTTTTCCTGCTGTTCGGCGATATCTTTGAAGCCCTTTACTCGCAGCCACTGACAGTGGCCGTGATGCTGCTGGTAACGGGCCTGATCGTTTTCATCTCCGATCACCTCCGCTCCGGCGACATCCCGGCTTCGAACATGGGGGTGCCCCGCAGCCTCTTCATCGGTTTGCTGCAGGGTTTCGCGATCATTCCCGGGATTTCGCGTTCCGGCTCCACGATCACAGCTTCGCTGCTGACGGGGCTCCAGCGCCGGGAAGCGGCTGAATTTTCCTTCCTGCTGAGCATTCCGGCCATCCTGGCCGCGAACCTGATGAGCCTCGGCCTCTTCCAGCAGCTCAGTTGGAGCAGGTTCGGCGCCTATCTGGGCGGTTTTCTGGCCGCCTTTGGCGTGGCCTACCTGGTGATCGGATTCCTGCTGGATCTGATCTCCAAGGCCAAACTCAGATACTTTTCCTACTATTGCTGGGCGGTGGGCCTGATCAGCATTGCCCTGATCCTCTGGAAACGCTGATGGCCCTGGACGCGCTGGAATTCGACAAGCTGAAGCCCAAATTGGGGGAAAATTTCCTCCTCCTGGGCGGCGACCCCTTCCTGATGGACACCGTGACCGATCAGCTGCGCCTGAAGCTGAAGCAGCAGGAGGATGTGGACCTGGTGATCATCTACGGGGACGAGGTCAAATGCGCCCAGATCAACGATCTTCTGGATACCTATTCCATTTTCTCCAGCGCCAAGCTGATCCTCTTCCGCAATGCCGATCTGCTGAAAAAGGCCGAGCTGGAATGCCTGGCCGCTTATTTCGCCGATCCCTCCAGCCAGCAAAGCCTGGTGATCACAGCCCTGAAGATCGACGCCCGCCTCTCCGGCTGGAAAAAGATCAGGGAGGCCTGCCAGACCGTTGCCTGCGATCCTCCGCGCCACGGCGGGATGTTCGCGGCCTGGCTGGACAAAGCCCTGGCGCGGCTGGGCAAAACCATGCCCCAGAATGCCCGCTACGTTTTCACCAACCGGGTGGAGCTTGATTTTGCCAGCGCCAACAACGAGTTGCAGAAGCTGGCCCTGCTGGTTGGCGAACGCAAACAGATCACCGAGGCGGACGTGCTGCGCGGCATCGGCTCCTCCCGGGTGGGCACCCAGATCGCCTTTGCTAAAGCCCTGGGCGACAGACAGGCCAGTGAAGCGCTTTCCCTGCTGGACCGCATGCTGGCCTCGGACCAAAAAGCGCTGCAGATAACCAGCCAGATCAACCGCGTTTACATGACGATCTACCATATCCTGCTGATGAAGGAAGCACATCTCAGCCCCTCCGAGATCAGCGGCAAGCACCTGATGGAAGTTTTCGCCGACCAGCGCAGATTCTATCTGGGTTTTGCCCAGAAATACACCCTCAGCCAGATGGAAAAGATCTTCGCCATCCTGCTGGATACGGACGCCAAGCTGAAAACCACCGCCGCCAGCGACGCCGTTCTGCTCACCACCTGCATCCTGAGGATCCTGGAGGCGGCGTGAAAAACCACGGCGTGCTGCTGCACATCACTTCCCTGCCCACGGAATACGGCATCGGAGACCTCGGCCCCGCGGCCTGCCAGTTCGTGGACATCCTGGTCGAGCGCGGCGTCAAATACTGGCAGATCCTGCCCCTGTACCAAACCGGATACGGAAATTCACCCTACAACCCGCTCTCAGCCTTTGCCCTCAATCCCTACCTGATCAGCCCCGACCTCCTTTATGAAGACGGCCTGATCGACAGGCCCGACCTCGAAGCGGCCAAACTGCCCGTAACGGACCATGTACCCTACGACGCGGTGTATCGGCTGAAAGACGCGCTGATCGCTAAAGCTGCGGATAATTACATTTCAGATATAGAGATATATGATTTCATCGAAAGCAACGCTTTATATATGAAACCCTATCTGGCATATATAACATTGTGCAGGCTCTATGATGATCACGATTGGCATCTCTTCCGGGAAGAACACCGGACTTACTCTCCCGGGCTTTACGACAGCCTGTTCAAGGCCTATGGGCGCCAGATGCTTCGAGCCGCCTGCGCACAAGCCATCGTGAAGGACCAGCTGAACCGGCTGAAGGAATATCTGAATTCCCAGGGCCTGCAACTCATCGGCGACATGCCGCTTTACCTTTCCTACCAGAGTTCGGAAGTATGGTCCAATCCCCGTCTTTTTGACCTCGATCCCGCCGGCAACCGCCTTCGCGTGGCCGGAGTGCCGCCGGACGAGTTCAACGCGGACGGCCAGCTGTGGGGCAATCCCCTCTACCGCTGGGACGTAATGCGCGAGGACGGTTTCCAGCTCTTTGTCCACCGCATCCGCCATGCCCTTCTGCATCTGGACAAGGTGCGCCTCGACCACTTCATCGGCTACGTGAATTATTGGGCCGTGCCCTGCCCTGTTTCCGCCGTGGACGGCCTGCCCCAACTGCCGGAAAACGCTTTGGGCGGAAGCTGGGAGAAGGCCAGGCCGGATGATTTCTTCCCCCTGCTGCAAGCCCTCTTCCCCGTCGAGCGCTTCATCGCCGAGGATCTGGGCATCCTCAACGGGGAGGTCTGCTCTTTCCGCGACAAATACGGCCTTCCGGGCATGATCGTGCTCCAGTTCTGCTTCGAGGAATCAGTTCCCAGGCCGCGCGAATATCCTGCCGAACGCTACCTCTACACCGGCACCCATGACAACCCCACCATCCGGGAATGGTTTGAACACCTGGATCCGGATTCCCCCAGCCGGAAAAACCTGCTGGCCTTCATCCGGGGTAACCGCAACCTTTTTGCCGGGCTGGGTTTGGAAGACATCGCCGACATTGAAAGGTCCATCCACAGGATCCTCTGCCTCATTGCCCAATCCTCCGGCTGCCAAAACATCATCATCCCCGCGCAGGACATCCTGGGCCTGGGTTCTTCAGCCCGCATGAACGTTCCGGGCGCCGCCCTGGGCAACTGGCAGTGGCGGCTCACGGATTTCGATGAGCTGCTGCAGGTTCCCTTCCCCACCGATGGCTGAAGCCTTATGAACCTAAAGAAATCAAACCCGGACCTGGCCTCCCCTATCCCCCCAAACAGCCTATCCCACAGGAGAAAACATGCTGCATGACCTGGTAAAGAAAAACCGCAGTTACCGCCGTTTTGACGAAGAGCGCCGTTTCAGCCGCGAGGAACTGCTTGCCCTAATCGACCACGCCCGCCTTGCCCCCAGCGCCATGAACCTCCAGCCCCTGCGCTACCGGCTGGTTTACAGCCCTGAGGAATGTGGATCGCTGTTCCCCCACACCCGCTGGGGCGGTTATCTGAAAGATTGGCCCGGACCCCAGCCCGGCGAGCGTCCCGCCGCTTATCTGATCATGTGCCTGCCCTCTGAGGCCGGGCGGATGCAGTTCATCGATACCGGCATCGCCGCCCAGACCATCCTGCTGGCCGCAGCGGAACAGGGCTGGGGCGGCTGCATGCTGGGTTCCGTAAACAAGGAAGAAGTGCAGCGGATCTTCTGCTTGCCGGAAGCACTGGAGATAGCGCTGGTGATCGCGCTGGGCGTTCCCGCGGAACAGGTGGTGATCGACCCCGCCCGGGCTGATGGCTCCATCGAATACTGGCGGGACGGCGAAGACATTCACCACGTTCCCAAACTGGACCTGGAGGACCTGCTCATCCCGGAAAGCTGATCCGGAAAGTCTTTCGCGCCTATCCCCCAAGCCAGCCTCCCGCGGCCTCTTACCCGGCTGTCCGGGAATTGTGAACTATCCCAACTAATACTGTCAAATTAACAATTTTCATCTTGACAGTTTTAAACTCTGGCCAGAGCATGAAATCCGATGTGCGGGACCAAGCCAGGCTTGGTCGATATTCTTATTCAACAATATGTTAACCAAAGGTCGAAGGAAGTATGGCCGGTAATGTAAGCCGCTTTTCAATTGCCAATATTGGGTGTTTTCCTCCCCACCAGACTGGGGATGGACCGCAAAAATTCCCTTCAGTTTCGAACCGTGTAGAATTTTGTCCACAATCGTGGGATGAAACCATTGCCATAACCCAATGATCCAAACAAGGAGAGATCATGAAACGTTTTTTATTTGTCCTGATCCTGTTGACAGCCGCGGCCGGGCTTCTGGCCCAAACCACCTACACCTGGACCGGCAGCACCAGTCAAAACTGGAGCACATCGGGAAACTGGAGTCCCAACGGAGTACCCACCAGTTCGGATGGCGTGATCATCCCCTCAACCACGAACAAGCCGCACATCACCGCCAACTCGTTCTGCAACGGCATGATCATTCAGACAGGCGGCGAACTGCGGGTGCTCTCATCCTACAGCCTGACCAACGGCGGTTATTTATCCAACAACGGAACCCTGACCATGAGCAGCACCGGCGGAGTCTCGATCGCAAGCAACCTCGATAACTACGGGACCATCTCTGTTACGGGCACCGGCCCGCTTTCTGTTTATGGAACTGCATCCTGGCATTCGGGTTCTTCTACTGTGGACAGTGGTCTCACTTTATTCAATTTTTACGGTAACCTCACCATTTACAATGGGGCCGGATTCATCATGGACAGCGGAGGCAGTGTCAGCTTCAAAGGCACAGCGGACAGCCATATAAGAAATTACGAACCCACCACCGAGTTTGGATATCTGAACGCCGCAAAAACTGCGGGAGCTGGCTACGTGAATATCAATTTGGACACCACCCAGCCGTTCAAGATCAACAACGACCTGGTGAACAACACCGGGAACAGGTTCTTTTGCAGCGAAAACATCGTGGTGACCCTGCTGGGCCACCTCCTGGACTACAACCTGGGCAACACTGTCGGAACCTATGGCATCAAATTCAACACCGGCACGCTCAAGATGGACGGTGCTTTCCAATACATCGACCTGCAGGGGCCGGGCTGTTGGCTTTACAACCTCATCTGCAGCGCCACCTCTGGAATTGTCTCAGAATACAACCTCACCCTCATTGGCAATCTCACCATCGAAAGCGGAAACCTGTCCGTTGATGGAACCAACACCATCAAGATCGCCGGCAACTGGGACAACCAGGTGGGGCCGGACGGGTTCATCGAAGGCGCGGGCAGGGTGATCTTCAACAACAGCACCACCTGGCAATACATCCTCAGCGACGAAACCTTCAACATCCTGGAAATAGACATGTTCTCTGCCCTGCGCTTCACCAGCGGCAAGACCGTCACCTGCGCCCAGTACGACTGGACCTCCGGCGGCATAGACATGAACACCAATGCCACCTTCACCGCGAACGACCTGGCTGATGCTGGCATTTACGGGAAATGGTGGCTTACCGACCAGTACGGTGCCATCAACGTCACGAACGAGAATGTGGACCTCAAGGGAGACATTACCATCAGCAACGGGTATTTCAACGTTTACAGCTCCGCTGAATACTCCACCTGGAGTTCCTATGACGATGCTTCCCTGGTCATGGTTGGCGGGTACCTGGATCTCCACCAGACAGGGATAGCCGTTTACAGCGTTTCGGGAAGCCCCGCCCCAACTTACCTTACCCTCAGCATCTCCTCGGGGTACATCAGAACCGAGGGAAATTTCGAAGGCACCTGGTCCGGCTTTGCCCCCACCGGTGGCATCTTTGTATTCTACGGCAGCTCAAACTCCCTGATAGAATTGCAACTCGGCAATTTCCACAACCTCACCATCGCCAAAACCTCTGCCACCGCCACTTTCTGGGGCAACGATTTCGACCTTGGCGGCTGGCTATACGTTACCAACGGAACCCTGGACGCCAGCGGAATTCAGATCAATTGCGCCACAACCTTTATCTCAGGCCAGCTGATCATGAACACAAAACTCGATTCCGCGGGCGGTATAAAATGGTTTTACGATAGCCAACTCACTGCCGCCAACAACAGCATCATCGAATGCGGCGGAGACTGGACCGTGGAAAGCGGAGCCAACGTGCAGATCAATTCCACTTGCCAAGTATTTTTTACCAGCACGGCTGCCCAAACCATACAAATAGATGAAAGCAGCCACAGCATCGGCCAGCTCGATATCGGCAGGGACAGCTCCGGCACCGCCTACACCGGCGGAGTGTACTCATTATCAACTACCAGCACCGCGGACCTTGACGTGCCGGGAAAGCTTACCATCCGCGCCGGAAACACCCTGGACCTTAATCAGAGGGGGATGGACGTGGGTGATGATTTGGACATCTGGGGCAACCTCATGGTTGATTCCGGAGACGTGGTAGTAACTGATAACGGCGTTGTTTCTGGAGGGATCTTGCAGATTGACACCGGGTCCGTGACCATAAACGACATTTTCTATTTCAATCCAGCTGGGACCATCAACATCAATTCCGGCACCTTCGCCCTGCCCAATTACAGCCTGGGCATTCCCACCAGCGCCGTGGTTACGCTGGTTTCAGGCACCATCAGCTGCGGAACGCTGGACGTGTATGGCACTTTCCAGCCCGCGGGGGGAACGGTGGTTTTCAGCTCCAATGTTTCCAGTACCTACCAAGTCTTTCTTGGCCCCGGAAACTGGCTCCCCAACCTGACCATCGATTCCAACCGAACCTATCACCTCAGCAGCGACATCACCATCAAGGGCGATTTCACCCTCGATTTCGGCGCCCTTGACGTTCAGCATGTTTCCGGCTCACCGGTTTACAATATCTACATAGCCGGAAACTGGTGGAACAACCAGGGCCCCTCGAATTTCATCGAAAGAACAGGCCGCGTGGTCTTCAACGGTGGCGGCTTCCAGGCCATCAAGACCAGCGAAAACTTCAACATCATCGAAGTGAACAAGGTCCCCAGCGGAGGAGGTGGCGACGCCCTGCGCATTGAAAGCGGCTACGACGATCTATACATCACTGTTACATGCAACCAGTACGACTGGACCGCCGGAGCGCTGGACGCCAATCTGCGCGGCACCTTCACCGCCCTCGATCTGGCTGACGACGGCCTCTACGGCGATTACTCCTGCAACGACGGCTGCGTGCTGAACCTCACCAATGATGCCAACATCAACCTCATCGGAGAAATGCACATCACCGGCGGTGAAGTGAACGTCGTGAGTACCGGCCCAACCGTTCTATCTTCCTACTGGCCCGCCTCAGCCGCAGCGGTGATGGAGATTTCCAGCGGCAGCCTCAATTTCCCCAGCCAGGGGATCTGGATCCAGCCCACGGCCTATACCTGGGGGCAAAACATCACCGGGGGAACCATCTCCCTGGCTGGCAACCTGAGAGTGCGGCGGACCGATTTCAATCCCGCGGGCGGGGCTTTTGCCATGATCGGGGCCGCAAATGCCACCATCCAGTTTGATTATGCGGGAAACAGCCTGTACGATCTGGCGATAAACAAGGCATCGAGCTCCACCCAGGTTGAACTGGTCAGCAGCTCTGCCATTCCACTGATCTGCCGCCACGATTTCACCATCCACGAAGGCAAATTCCTCATGAACGGTGAGGACCTGCGGGTTGCCGCTTTCATCAGGATCCATGATGGCGGCACGATGTCTTTCAACTCCTTCAACTACGTCAGGATGGGTGCCAGTGGCGGCATGGGCGTGTTTGAAGGCGGCATGGTCGACGTCTGGGGCTCCACTGCCGAGCAAAAGACCGTCTTCACCCATATCGATGACGGCTACTATGCCGTTGAATTCTTCTATGGAAGCAACCTCACCGCTAATCACGTGGTCTTCGAATACACCAACCTGAATGGGGTGTACATCTTCTCCGGCGCCCAGATCGGAGGCTTGCACAACTGCACCTTCCAAAATGGAATCCCCGGAGGGGTGCTCTTCCGCGTGGACAACGAACAGGACCTGAACATCACCCACGCGAATTTCCCCACCTTTGCCGGTGCCGGCTCACACAACGTCTGGAAATCGGTGGATCAGGGCACAGTGACCTTCAGCGACTACTCCGGCGTTTTCAGCGGAACCTACTACGAAGCAGATACCCACTATCGGATCCACTGGCTGGGAGCCAGCATGAACCTGCAGATAGTCAACGTTACCTGGGAACGCCCCGACGATTACGTTTGCGCCCCCGCGACCGTAAGGGTGTATGTCATGAACACTGCCAGCAACACCATCGTTGAACCTTTCCGGATCGATTTCTACAAAAACCTCGCCTCCGCTCCCGCGGCCGGAGAAGTGGGCGACCTGTACCAGGAAATCTCCTCCCTCGACACCGGTCAGGTCAAGTATGTCACCTTCACCAACGTCAGCACGGCTGTGGCGGAAACCTGGAACTCCTGGTTCCGGGTGGACACCGACGACCGCATTGCCGAAACTGACGAATTCAACAACCTCTGGGGGGCGGATCCTGTTCAATGGCAGTCCTTGCCCGTAGTAGCGGACATCTCCATCGCGCCGGGGGCTTATCCCAATTACCTCACCGTGAGCTGGACCTATCCCATTTCCGTGAACAGGTTCAGGGTTTACAACAGCGACGACCCCTACAGCTTCGTGGATTCGGCCACCACCACCGGCTTCTCCAGATCCTATAACGCGGCGACCGATCCCTCTTATTTCTTCCGGGTGACCGCGGAACGAGACCTGCCGTGATCCGAAAAGAACAATTCGTCAAAAGCGGGAGTCCACCCTCCCGCTTTTTTTTCTGTGCCTATTGCTGGCGTTGAGCGAGGAACGAGCATCGACGACAGCCCCATCCTGTAGCCCATGCTCGCAAGCTCGCTGGACTCCAGGATCCCGCCCTAAGCCCTCTCCCATCCGCCTCTCCTTAACCTCCCGCCAACTTCCCCCCTGGCAGGCGGGAGCTTAGGGCGAGGCTCAGGTTAGGCGGATGGGAGAGGGCTAAGGGCGAAGTGCCGCGGAAAACCTGCCTGCCGAAATTGTGATTGACGAAAAAGCATGGGTCCAGAACTTATGCTTGGGATAGGATAGACTGAATGAACGAATTTCTGAGCAAACTGCATAATTTCAAGCGGGGATTGAACCTGCGGATCGTGGCCAAAGCGCTGATCCTGGCGCTGATCTGCCTCGTCGTGGGCCTTCACGCCTACTTTCTGGTGTGGCTGAACCTCTCCGCGCAGTCGCCCACGCTTGTCTATCTGAATTACGCTCTCAAAGCGTTGATGGCGGCTTTGGCCCTTTTCTTCATCTACAAAGGCATCCGCGCTTTTTACGATCCCCGCGCAACCGCCCGCTGGCTGGACCACCAGACCCGGCACGACGACGACCTTTACCAAAACCTCTGGGAACTGAAGCAGCAGCAGGAAAGCGAGCCGGTTTTGGACGCTTTGGCGGGGCAGGCCCAAAACCGCCTGAAAGCCTCTTCATACCGCTTGCCCAGGCTGTTCCAGGCCAATCAGTGGTGGCTGATCCTCTTTGTGCTGGCGGGTATCGGCAGCGTCTGGGCCCTCTCCTGGCAGGATTTCCGCTACGCCCTGAAGCAGTTCCAGGCCGTGGAAGCGGACGCGGTCGAGTATAAGAAAAGCATCGAGCTCAGCCCCGGCAACGTGACCCTGGGCAAGGGCCGGCAGCTGCTGATCAAGGTTCTGGAGCCGGACACCCGGCTGCAGCACCGGCTTTTTTACCGCTGGGACAAGCAGTGGCGCGAACTTGGCATGACGGACAACAGTTACAGCTTTCCCGCCCTGGAATACAGCATCGAGTATTACGTGCAAAACGAGGTGGCGACCAGCGAGGTTTACAAAGCCGTTTGCCTGGACGAGCCCTTCGCGCGGAACTGGGAAGTGCGCTACAAATACCCTGCCTACACCGGCCTCGGGGCCCGCACGGACAGCCTCAGCTACGGAAACATCGAGGCCTACAAGCACAGCGAGGTGATCCTCTCCTTGGCCACGAACATCCCGGTGGAAACTGCCGTGATGCGCTTCTCGGACGGAACTTCGCAGGCCCTGCAGCAGCTGGACGAAAGCAGTTTCAGCACCCGGATCAGAGTTACCGCCCCCAAAACCTGGTATCTGGAACTTACCGACGCTCTGGGCCGCAGATCCAGGCCGGAAGAGAAAACCATCAGCATCATCCCGGACAACGTTCCCGAGGTGCGGATCATCTTCCCCGGCGAGGACGTATTGCTGGACCAGAGCCTGCTGCTGCCGCTGATCATCACCGCCAACGACGATTTTGGCCTGCGCGACCTCAGCCTGCACTACCAGGTCAACGACCGCCCGGCCCAATCGCTGGCGCTGCGTTCGCTGATCGCCGAAAAACTTTTCACCCTGGACCACACCCTGGATCTGAAGGGTTTCGGGCTCCTGCCCGGAGATGAGGTCACCTATTGGGCTGAGGTTTTTGACAACTCTCCGGACCGCCAGAGCGCCCGATCCGCCAGGTTCAAAGCCCGTTTCCCCTCCATCGAGGAGATCTTCCGCGAGATCGAACGCCAGGAGCAACTCCGCACCCAGGACCTTGAGAGCGCGCTGAAGGAATCCCGCGACCTGCAGAAGGATTTTGAGCAGAAGCGCCGCGAACTGCTGAATGAAGACAAGCTGCAGTGGGAGGATAAAAAACAGCTGGAGAAGATGCTCGAAACCCAGCAACAGCTTACCCAGCAGGTGGATAACGTGGCCCGGGATTTCCAGCAGATGATAGACCAGATGCAGCGCAACGACGCGCTTTCACAGGAGACCCTGCAAAAGATGCAGCGGATCCAGGAGCTGATGGAGGAGATCAGCACCGAGGAGCTGCGCGAGGCCATGAGCAAATTTGAGCAGGCGCTGATGAACGTGAAGCCGGAAGACCTGCGCAAGGCGATGGAAAACATGAAGTTCTCGATGGAGGATTTCAGCCAGAAAATAGACCAGACCCTCGACCTGCTGGAAAGCATCAAGAAAGAGCAGGCGCTGGACAAGGCCCTTCAGATCTCCCAAGAGATGGAACAGATGCAGAGCGCCCTGCAGGAAAAGACCGGCGACCCCAAGGAAAGCGCTGAACGCCTGGCCCGCGAGCAGGAAAACATCAGCGAAAAATTTGACCAGCTGCAGGAGGCGGTGGAAAACGCGGACCAGCTGCTGGAACCGGGCAAGGACCGGCAGTTGAAGCAGGAAATTAGCGATCTGAAGCAGGACATGAAGAGCGGCCAACTGCAGAAAAACATGAGCCAGAGCCGGCAGCAGCTGCAGAAAAACCAGCGTTCCCAAGCCAGCCAATCGCAATCCCAGGCCTTGGAAAAGATGCGCCAGTACACCCGCCGGCTGGGTGAGATGAAACAAACCATGGGCGGCGGCAGCATGCAGGAAGTTACTTCCGCCATGCAAAAGGCCATCCGGGAACTGCTGATCTTTTCCAAGCAGCACGAGGAGATCCGAGGCCTCTACAGCAGCGATCCCTACCCCATCGTGAGTGACCTCATCGCCCATTACGAGGGCGTTCAGGTATCCCTGAACCGCCTGTTCAGCGTTCCCCAGGTCACGATGTTCCTGCCTCCAAAATTTTACATCGACCTCACCGATACCAACCGGGGCTACCGGGATATTTTCATCAATGTCAACGAAATGCAGTACGCCCAGATCCCCGCCCAGCTGGAAGCGATCCAGCGGGGACTGAACCTGATGGTCTATGACCTGATGCAGACCATGAACAACCCTTCCATGGGCTCCGGCGGCGGTGGTGGAATGCAATCCCTGATGCAGATGCTGGGCCAGATGGGACAGGAACAGATGGCGCTGAACCTGCTTTCGGAACAGCTGATGATGCAGATCCAGCAGCAGGGCGGCCGGATGGGCGCAGCCACCCAGCAGCAGATGCAGAAACTTGCCTCGGACCAGGAACGCCTGGCGGAAAACCTCAAACGCGCCCTGCAGAACAATCCCGAAGCCCAGAAACAGGGCAACGCCATAAAGCAGATCATCGGGGAAGCGGAAGCGATTTCGCGCCAGCTGCGCAACAACCAACTTTCGCAGGACTTGCTGAACCGCCAGGAAAACATCGTTTCCCGCCTCCTGGATGCCCAGCGCAGCATCAACAAACGCGACAAGAGCGAACGCCGCCAGGCCGAGGCCGCCGATCCCGCCACCCGCCAGGAGGCTGTGGATACAGATTACGACGCCCTCCGCCGCCAGGCCATGCTGGAAGATTCCTACCGCCTCTTCCCTCCTTCCTACCAGCAGGTGATCCTCAAATACCTCAAGCTGCTCAACGAATGAAACGCCTCCTGCTGCCGCTGCTCGCCCTGCTGGCACTGATCCCGCTGGGAGCCCAGTACAACGAACGCGACATCCTCTCCCAGCAGGCCTATCAGATGCTGGGCCAGCGCCAGTACGCGGAGGCGGAAAAGCTGTTCCTGCAGGTTTTGGAGAAGTTCCCGGACGACGCCAACAGCGTGCTGCAGCTGCTCAACATCTATTTCCAGACCTCGCAGCTGGACCAGGCAGAAAAGCTGCTGCGCCAATACCGGCGAGTGCTGCCGGCCAACCAGGCCACCGAACAGGAGATCCTGCTGCTGGTGATGCAGGGCAAGCCTGATGCCGCCTGGGACCTCAGCCAGATCCACCTCGCCCGTATGAATCATAGTGAAAACAGCTATCGCCTTTTGGCTTCCTATTTCCAGCGCCGGGGCTTCTACGAGCAGGTTTTGAGGCTTTTCGAGGACGCCCGCCTGCGCCGCGGCGATCCGGATCTGTTCCGGCTGGAAATCGGCAATGCCGCCCTCAATTTCCGACGTTTCGACCTCGCCCTCACCGAGTATCTCAGCTTTCTGGAGAAAAACCCCGCCAACCTCTATTTTGTGAACAACCAGTGCAAAACCATCCTGAAAGAGGATCCCAGCCGCATCAAGACCATTGGGGATTTCACTGCTTCGAGCCCGAACCCGGTCATCAAAGAACTCTATGCCAACGCCCTGATCTCCCAAAACCTGGCCGCTGAAGCTTTGGAAGTATATAAAACCCTTCCCCGGGACCGCCTGCTCAGCTTTGCCCAGCAGCAATTCGCCGCCCTCAACGACGAGGTGGCGCTCCCCTCATTTCAGTATCTGGAAAGCGTAACCCAGGACACCCTTGACAAAAACGACCACCGCCTCCACCAAGCCTGGATCCACTTCCGCAACGGGCGCCACGCCGAAACCGACACCCTGCTCTCGGCAATTATTGCCGATTCCCTGATGCTGGAGCGCGGGAATTACCAACGCAAGGGCGTGAACCTGAACGCCCGGCGCCTCAGGGCGGAGAACAGCCTGGCCCTGACCAGGGACACCAAAACCGCCGCCGCCTGGTATGAGGAGGCCCGCAGATTCTGCGGCAACAGCTATGACCGCCAGAACATCGACCTGGCCCTCGTGCGCCTGCAGATCATCGACCGGGAATTTGAGCCCGCCCTGGCCAAACTTGACGCCATCAGTGAGCCCAAGCACCTGGAAACGCGCGATTACCTGCGTTTCAGCCTGGAACTGCAGCGGGGGAACACCGATATCGCGGACAGCCTGATGAACGAATATGTGATCCGCTATCCCGGCGGCATTTATGTAAATGACGCCATCTACCAGATGATGTTCGTACTCGGCCTCAGCGGCGCAGACCTGGACAATTTCCACCGCGCCAGCCGGCTGATGCTGCTGGGCGATCCCGCTGCCGTTGACACCCTCAGCTCGATCTTTGCCAGCACCCAGGATGAAGAACTGCTCACCCTGGCCATCGAATGGGCCATATTGCTGGCCGAGCCAGGCAAGGCCCGCGAACTGCTGGAGCATGAATGGCAGGATCCGGTGAGCGCGGAATACGCTGCCCTGCTGCGCCTCAAGCTCAGCACGGAAGAGGAGTTGTCTCAGCGTTTCGCGCGGGATTTCCTGAAGGACAATCCCAACAGCATCTTCGCCCCAAAATTCCGGCAGAGCCTTAGCAACAGAGGATACGAACGGCCGGATTTCTGAGCCCCTTCTGCCCCCAGCTTGCCCCGTGCCTCCGGAAACCGCTGTTAAATGTCAGAAAGGTTGACACATTTTAGCCCGCGTAAATATTGAACTTCAATATGAGACACAGAGGACTCCCCAATGTACAAAGAGCCTTATAGCTTCAATATCGCCCGCTACATGGAGCCGGAGCGCTTTGCCCGGTTCCGCGAGTTCGCCCGTACCCAGGAAAGCCCGCTGCTGATAGTGGATCCGGACATCATCAGAAGCAAGTATCTGGAGCTTCAGCACAGCATCCCCGGGCTCCAGATCTATTATGCCGTGAAGGCCAATCCCATGAACGAGGTTATCAGGCTGCTGGATTCTCTGGGCTCGAATTTCGACCTCGCCTCGGTGAACGAACTCAAGCAGCTGCTCCAGCTGGGCATTGACCCCCGGAAAATGAGCTTCGGCAACACGATCAAAAAGCCTCAGGACATCCGCTATTTTCACGAGCAGGGCGTACCCCTTTTTGTTACTGACAGCGAGTACGACCTGCAGCGCATCGCCGAAAACGCCCCCGGATCCAAGGTCTATTTCCGCCTGCTTACTGAAGGCACCGGCGCGGACTGGCCGCTTTCCCGCAAATTCGGAGCCCATCCGGATGTGATCTACAGCCTCATCCTCAAAGCCCCGGAACTGGGCCTCGTTCCCTGGGGAGTGTCTTTCCACGTGGGTTCCCAGCAGCGTGACATCGGGCAGTGGGACGATGCCATCGCCCGTGCCAAATACATCTTCGATGCCGTGCTGGAGGAAGGCATAGAACTGCAGATGATCAACCTCGGCGGCGGCTATCCCGCCAGCTATGTCGATCCCTCCTATTCCATCGAGGAATACAGTTCCGAGATAATGCGCTTCATCGAGGAAGATTTTGGCGAACACATCCCCCAGCTGGTGATGGAGCCCGGCCGCTCGCTGATCGCCGATGCCGGCATCATCGTGGCCGAGGTGGTCAATATCGCCAGCAAAGCCCGGAACAACCTCTACCGGTGGGTCTATCTGGATGTGGGCAAATTTGGCGGGCTGATCGAAACCATCGACGAATCGATCAAATTCCCCATCTATTTCGAGCGCGAGGGCCTGGCCGACGAGATCATCCTGGCGGGTCCCACCTGCGACAGCATGGACATCATGTATGAGAACTACAAATACCACATGCCGGAAAACACCCAGCCCGGCGACCGCGTCTATATCTTCACCACCGGGGCTTATACCCAGAGCTACTCCTCGGTGAACTTCAACGGCTTTCCGCCCTTGAAAGCGCTGATGCTGCCAACACCTTGAACCAGGGAGCTACACTTATGAAACGCCTGCCGATCAATACCCTTAAAGCCTTTATGGAAGAAGTTTTCACCCATATCGGAGTGCCGGCCGGGGATGCCCGGATCTGCTCCGACATCCTTATCGCCAGCGATCTGCACGGCATCGAATCCCACGGCATCGGCCGCCTCAAGATGTATTACGACCGCATCAAAGCGGGCATCCAAAACCCCGTCACCAAGATCGGGATCCTGCGCGACAAAGCCGCGACAGCCGTCTGGAACGGCAATCACGGCATGGGCCACGTGGTGGCTTTCAGGGCCATGGAAACCGCCCTCGCCAAAGCCCGCCAATTCGGCCTGGGCGCAGTGGCAGTGCGGGATTCCACCCACTTTGGCATCTGCGGTTATTACGCCCAGATGGCCTGCGAGGAAAACATGCTGGGCCTCATCTTCACCAACGCCCGCCCCTCCGTCTGCCCCACTCACGGCATACAGCCGCTGCTGGGAACAAATCCCATCTGCTTCGGCGCCCCCACCGACCTTGACTTTCCCTTTATCTACGACGCCGCCACCTCGATCAGCCAGCGCGGCAAGATCGAGCAGTATTCCCGCGAGGAAAAACCCACTCCCGCGGGCTGGGCCATCGATCTGGAAGGAAACCCCCATACGGACACCAACCAGCTGCTGGTGGATCTTATCAAACAAACCGCCTCCCTGCTGCCGATCGGCGGTTCCGATGAGATCTCCGGCGGACACAAGGGCTACGGGCTTTCCACCATGGTCGAGATCCTCTGCGCCGCCCTGCAGAACGGATCGTATCTGAACCAGCTGCTGGGCAAGGACGAAAGCGGCAAACCCGCGCCATACCGGCTGGGTCACTTCTTCCTGGCCATCAACATCGATTTCTTCACCGACCTGGATGAGTTCAGAAAGACTAGCGGCGCCATTTGCCGGGAACTGCAGAATTCCCAACTGATGCCAGGACGTGACCGCGTTTGGGTGGCTGGCGAAAAAGAATATGAAAAAGAGCTCGAGATCCGCCGGTTGGGCGTGCCCATCATCCCCAACCTGCAAAAGGACATCGAGACCATGCAGCGGGAACTGGGCCTCAAAGCCCTGGATATCTGATCCCCAGACTGCCTGGGGATCGCCAATAACGGAGACACCATGCCCAAAATACTGCTTATTGCCATTCTGCTAAGCCTTGCCGGCTTGCTGGGGGCTGTGGAATTCACCCTGGATGGAGAAGCCCGCACCCGGGCCGTGATGTATTACGCAGATGCCAGCGCCCAAGCCGGCAGCCACATCGACAGCAAGCTCTGGCTGGGAACGAATCTGAGCATCAATCCCGATCTCAAGCTGCGCCTCAATCTCCAGCTTGGAGACGTTGTCTGGGGTGCCACCACCGGGACCCAGGCCGGCGGAGCCATCAGCGCCGGGATCCCCATCAGCGCTTACGAACTCTATGTGGATTACCGCATCCGGGCCCTTGGATCCAATATCCGGATCGGCCAGCAATACTGGGCGGACCATCGCTCCCTGATGCTCGACGACTCGTTCAGCGGCGTCACTTTCAGCACGGATGACGTATTGGGGATGCAAAGCACCCTCGGCTGGATCAAACAGGTGGAGGGCGACCGTTATCTGGCCGGAGATGACATCAGCAGCTTTCTGCTGAGCCTGCAGGACAAGGCTTGGGGAGTGCAGGCATTCTATACTGTCAACGAAGCTGACAGCAGCAATGCCTCCCAGGATATTGTTACCGCCCTGCCCTTCCTGGCCTGGGACCTCGCCCCCCTGAATATCGACCTCACCGGCATCCTCCAGTATTCCAGTTCGCCCACAGCCTCCGACCTCGATCACGGCGCAGCCGCCCGCATCAGCGCGAGATTCGAACCGGTGGAGATAGGCCTGGACGCCCTTTACTACGCGAACGAGGCTCCCGCTCTGAATTACAGCCTCTCCCAGTACTACCTGAACAAGCTATACATCTTCGGGATCGGCCAGCATTTCGACGGCTGGGTCGGCTGGGATCCCGTGAACTGGTATTGGGGCCAGAGCTCGGCTCAGGATATGTATTTGGCAGCGGTTGGCTACACCAAGGTAGCCCTGGCCAAAGGCCTGGACCTCTTCGCCGCCGGTGGCCTGATCCACAAAACCGGCTGGGAAGCCAATGGCGGATTGGAGTGGAACCTGGACAATTTCCAGCTCGCCGCTTACGGAGCTTACGGCCAGCACGATGGACACACCCAGGCCAGTTATCTCATCGGCACCACCCTGAAAGCCTGGTTTTACTGAGCTGTTCACTCTCAAAGCGTTCCTCTGCCCCGCAGGGCAAGATTTTCCTTGTCAAATGACAACGGACTGAAAAGATAGAAAAAACATCGCAAAGGACCTGACCATGAAGCTTTCGCAACGCGCTCTGGAAATCCAGGCCTCTCCCATCCGCAAGCTGATGCCGCATGCGGTGGCCGCCAAACAACGCGGCCTGAAAGTATATCAACTCAATATCGGCCAGCCGGACATTCCCACCCCCCAACCGATGCTGGACGCTTACCACTCTTTTTCGGAAAAAGTGCTGGCCTACGGGCCGTCCCAGGGCTTGGACGCCTACCGCAACGGTTTGGTGGATTATTATGCCAGGCAGGGCATCCCGCTGCAAGAAAACCAGATCATCGTGACCACCGCCGGTTCGGAAGCGGTGACCTTCGCGATGATGGTGGTGGCCGCAGCCGGAGACGAGATCATCGTTCCCGAACCTTTTTACACGAACTACAACGGCTTCGCGACCATGGCCGGCATCACCATCCGGCCGCTGCTGACCCTGGCCGAGACGGGCTATCAGCTGCCCGCCGACGAGCAGATCGAAGCCCTGATCAACCCCCGGACCAGGGCGATCATGATCTGCAACCCCGGCAACCCCACCGGAACGGTCTATTCCCGCGAGGATGTTTTCCGCCTTGGCGCGCTGGCCAAGAAACACGGGCTGTTCGTTATCTCGGACGAAGTGTACCGGGAATTCATCTATGAAGGCCGCTCCCACACCAGCATCCTGCACGTGCCAGGCCTTGAAGATAACGCCGTGATGGTGGACAGCGTCTCCAAGCGCTACAGTGCCTGCGGCGCCCGCATCGGCTGCGTTGCCTCGCGCAACCAGGCCCTGATGGACGCCACCCTGAAATTTGCCCAGGCCCGGCTCTGCCCGCCCACTGTGGATCAGCTGGCCGCCCTGGCCTGCGTTCCTCTGGGCGAGGATTTCTTCCGTCCCCTGATCGCGGAATACCAGGCCCGGCGCGATCTGGTCTTCAACGCCCTGATGGAGATCCCCGGAGTGGTCTGCGTGAAACCCCAGGGCGCTTTCTACATCCTGGTGAAACTGCCCGTGGACGATTGCGAGAAATTCATCGTCTGGCTGCTCAACGATTTCAATATCGCCGGCGAAACGGTTATGGGCGCCCCCGGCGAGGGCTTCTACGCCACTGCCGGGCTGGGGCGCGACGAAATGCGCCTGGCCTACGTTCTGAATGAAAATGAACTGCGCAAGGCGATGCATATCTTCGCCCGCGGTTTTGAGGAATATAAAAAACTGACGACCTGAACCCTGTAAACCCAAGGCGGTGAAATGAAAACCAAGCGAAAGATCGAACCCTACCTCTACCTGCTGCCCGCGCTGGTAATCCTGCTGCTCTTCCGCTTCATACCCATCCTGATGTCCTTTGTGATCAGCTTCTTCGATTTTGGCGTCACGGACATCGGCAAGTTCCTGGGCTTCGCCCACTACAGCAGATTGTTTGGCGACCAAGAATTCTGGCAATCGATGATGAACACCCTCTGGCTGGTGCTCATCGCCCTGCCCGCCAGCATCATCCTGCCGCTGATCTTTGCCCAGCTGCTAAATCAGATCAAATGGCTCAAGGGTTTTTTCCGCACGATCTATTTCATGCCTTTCGTCACTTCCCTGGTGGCGGTTTCCATCGTGTGGAAGATCATCTATTCCGAGCAGGCGGGCTTGGCGAACATGTTTCTGCAGTGGCTGGGCCTGGAACCGCAGCTCTGGCTGGCCGAACCCCGGGGGATCTTCACCCTGTTTTTCCAAAGCTTGGGTGTACAGATACCCGGATGGATGGGCGGCCCTTCGCTGGCACTGTTTTCCATCATCATCATGACGGTTTGGAAAGGCCTGGGTTACAACACCATCATCTACCTGGCCGGCCTGCAGAACATCTCCAAGGCCTATTACGAGGCCGCGGACATCGACGGGGCCGGAAAGCTGCGCCAATTCTTCAATATAACGGTCCCGCTGATCTCCCCCACCACCTTCTACGTGCTGTTGATGACCACCATCGTCAGCTTCCAGACCTTTGCCCAGATCTACATGATGACGGACAAAGGCGGGCCGCTGGGCACCACCAAGCTGATCGTCTATTACATCTATGAAAAAGGCTTCGACAAGCTGGACATGGGTTATGCCAGCGCCGCGGCCATCATCCTGTTCATAGTTATTCTGGGCCTCACCCTGCTGCAGCGCCGCCTGGAAAGCAAGGTCAATTATTGAGGAGGGCGGCATGAGAAAAATCTTTGGACAATCCCTGACCTACGCGTTGCTGATCATCTTCGGCTTTGCCATGGTTGTGCCTTTCATCTGGATGCTTTCCACCTCGCTGATGACCCAAAGCGAATTCAACAAAAACGAAGCCATCTTCATACCCAAGGAAGAGTATCACGTCTGGAACGACGCGGGCAAGGAGCATAAAGTGATCCTGGTGGATACCAAGGGAGAGCAGGCCATTATCCACGTTTTGGATGAGGATGGCCAGATCTCCCCGGATTACCAGGAATACATGGGCGTGCCCGCCTCAGAGGTTGAACTGGTGAGCAAAAGGCCCAGCTTCCATTTCGAGAATTTCGTGAACGCTTTCAAAAAAGTGCCCTTCGCCACCTATTTCGCGAACACGCTGTTCGTGTCCATCCTCACCTTGATGGGTGTTCTGGTCACCTCCGTGATGGCGGCCTACGCCTTTGCCAGATTGGATTTCAAGGGCAAAGACTTCATCTTTTACCTCTTCCTCAGCATGATGATGGTGCCCCAGCCGATCTATGTGATCTCCTCCTACATTTTTCTGGACAAGTTCAACTGGCTGGATACCTATCAGGCCCTGATCGTGCCCTGGATCGCCAATATCTTTACCATCTTCCTCTTCCGCCAGCACTTTAAATCCCTGCCCCAGGAACTCTTCGACGCCGCTTCCATCGACGGCTGCAGCACCTTCGGGATGCTCACCCGCATCGTGATCCCCCTCTCCAAGGGGGTGATCGCCACGGCCTCGGTCTTTTCCCTGATCGGCAGCTGGAACAGTTTTATGTGGCCACTGGTGATGACGGACCGGCCAGAACTGCGGGTGCTGCAGGTGGGATTGAGCTATTTCAACCAGGAGGCCTCAACCCAGACCACACTGCTGATGGCGGCCTCCACTTTCAGCATTCTGCCCATTTTGCTCATTTTCTTCCTCGCGCAAAAACAGATCCTCGCCAGCTATGCCAAAGCCGGCCTCAAAGATTGATACGGAGTTTACAACATGAATAAAAGCAAAGCAGACGTCCGCCACATCAAACGGCAGATCCAGAAAAACGAATCTACCGGGAAGAAAAAACCGGCTTACCAGGTTCCGGAGCCAGCCGTAGTTGTGGACGAATCGCAGTTCCGGCCCCAGCCGCTGGCCAAGCCCAAAACCAATATCATCATCGCCTGGGCCGTGTTCGCGGCCACCCTGGTGGTCTATCTGCTCACCCAGGCCCGCACCACCTCCTTCTGGGACAGCGGTGAATACGCCACCTGCATCAGCATCCTGGGCGTGCCCCATCCTCCGGGAAACCCTTTCTACATCCTCTTTGGCCGGGCCCTGGTGGCGCTCTTTGGCGGGATCTTTTCCCACGCCTGGATCGCGGCCTTCATTTCCGGGCTCACCAGCGCCTTTGCCGTGATGTTCACCTATCTGATAACGGTGCAGCTTACCAGCATGTTCAAGATCAAGGACAGGGAAGCAATCTTCTCCGGCCTCGTGGCGGCGCTGATGACCGCTTTTTCCTTCACTTTCTGGATGAACGCTGTCGAGGCCGAGGTCTATTCCGGCCTGGTCTTCTTCGTGAACTTCATCATCTGGCTCACCCTCTGGTGGGTCCAGCATTCCCGGGATTTTCACCACCAGAACGTTCTGCTGCTGATAGTGTATCTCTTTTTCCTGGGATTCTGCGTGCACCAGACAGCTCTGCAGATCGCGCCCGCCATCCTTTTCATCGTGGTCTATCCGCTGCTGGTGAAAGGGGTGAAGAATGGCAATTTCTGGTATAAATTCTTCGGATACGGAGCTGCGCTGATCCTCAGTTACCTCATCTTCGGGGCGATCGGCAAAAGCAGCGGCGTCGATTCCCTGGACCAGATCGGCCTGATGATCTGCATCATCGCGCTGATGATGGTGGAACTGCGCCAGGTCTTCGACCGCCGCCTCTGGCTGCTGGGTCTGGCGCTGGTGGCGATCGGCGTATCCGCCCACCTCTACATTCCCATCCGCGCGGCGGACAAGCCTTTCATCAACCTGGGCGACCCCAGCACCCCCCAGCTTTTTAAGGATTACATCCAGCGCAAACAATACAAGCCCGAAGAGCAGACCTCGATGTTCGACCGCCGCGGCAGCTTTTTCAAGCACCAGCTGGGCTTCCACTTTTTCCGCTATTTCGGCTGGCAGTGGTTCAAAACCGATGCCGTGCGCCGCGCCGTCAAGATCCCGGATATAGTTGTGAACGTCTTCGGCGGCCTGTTCGTTGCCTTTCTGGGCCTCTTTGGGGCTGTCTTCCACTTCCGCAAAAACAAGCACAGCTTTTACTATATGCTGGCCATCATGTTCTGCGTTACCCTGCTGATGGTCTTTGTGATGAACCTCTCGGACGAAGAGGTGCGCGACCGCGATTACTTCTTCGTGGTGGCCTACAACATGTGGGCGATCTGGATGGGCATCGGCGCCCTGGGCCTGCTCAGCCTGTTCAAGAGCAAAGCCCTTCGCATCGGCGTGGCCTCGCTGATGCTGCTGCTGCCGGTGCTGAACCTGGCGGTCCAGTACAGGGAACATGACCGCTCCCGCGAATTCATAGCTTTGGACTACGGCGTTAATTTCCTCAATTCGGTGGAGGAAAACGCCATCATCTTCACCAACGGCGACAACGATACCTATCCCCTCTGGTTCGCCCAGGCGGTGAAAGACCCCTACGCCAAAGAATTCCGGCATCCCGCCCGGGACGTCTTCCCCACCGAAGCTTCCCAGGCGGCGATCAGCCAGGCCATGGACTATAAGAACAAACAGCTGAAAGGCATCCGCAAGGATGTTACCATCGCCAATCTCTCGCTGCTCAACACCTCCTGGTACATCCGCCAGCTGCGCGAACGCGAAGGCGTGAACATCAGTTGGAGCGAGGAAGAGATCAATTCCCTGGACGACAGGGCCGGAGGCTACATACCCTATCTGGCCAGGAAATACGTCACCTTTGACGCCGGTGATCCCCAGGGAGAG
>Ga0116160_1001516_pt1 | contig 23827 bp, 20 predicted proteins | sample AD_JPNAS2_MetaG_FD_89879 | JGI IMG/M metagenome (GOLD analysis project Ga0116160, IMG submission 89879) | Active sludge microbial communities of municipal wastewater-treating anaerobic digesters from Japan - AD_JPNAS2_MetaG | ecosystem: Engineered > Bioreactor > Anaerobic > Digestate | place...
CTGCCGTGGTACGCTTAATCTTGAACTCCTCCTTGAGATATGCTACAACCACCTCCAACAGAGAAATAGAGGAGGTCAATGCGGCGATTAGAAGCACAAAGAAGAAAATGATGGCCAACAGGCCCCCAAGTGGCATCTGCGCGAATATCTTTGGCAATGTAATGAATACGAGGCCGGGGCCCTCTCCCGGACTGATCCCAAAGGCAAATACCGCCGGCATTATTGCCAGGCCTGCAATGATTGCAAAAGTGGTGTCGGCTACTGCTGTAAGTGCGGTCGTCTTTACTATATTTTCACTTTTGCTGACATAGGAGGCATAGGTCATTATAGTCCCGCAACCTATGGAAAGCGAGAAAAATGCCTGGCCCAGCGCAGAGAGCATCATATCAAAAGTCACTTTGGAAAAATCGGGTTTGAAAAGATAGACTATACCCTCATTTGCCCCTTCAAGGGTCACCGAGCGTACCGCAATGATGATTATCATCACAAAAAGGAGGGGCATCATCATTTTGGTATATTTCTCAATACCATTTTTGATTCCGGCAATCACTACCATAGCGGTCAGAAGCAAGAATACCACATGCCAGATGAGCGGCTTTATCGGAGAGGAAACAAATTCACCAAACATCGTTTCAAGATTGCCTCCGGTCTCACGGGTAAAATCAAAAGTTATGGATTTTACCAGATATTCGATAGACCATCCTCCCACAACACTATAAAACGATAGTATGCAAAGAGATGAAAGTACCGAAAAAATCCCTACTATCCCCCATTTGGAACCGGGTGCAAGCACTTTGAATGCCCCAAAAACATTTCTCTGACTTCTTCGTCCTATGATAAATTCCGAATACATTATCGGAAGACAGAGGATAAAAACGAAAGCAATATAAATGAAGATAAAGGCGGCTCCGCCATTTTCTCCCACTAAATATGGGAACCTCCACAGATTGCCCAATCCTACGGCAGAACCTGCCAGTGCAACGAGTACTCCAAATGAACTGGTGAACGAGTCACGTCCGGTAGTGCTTGAAAGCTGTGATTTATTAGCACTCATATATCAAAAATTCATAGTTTAAACCTGACTTTTCATCCATGGCAATACCGCTGCGGGTAGCAATATGCCATTTCTCCGGATCAAGAACCGGGAAAAATGTATCTGCTTCGGGTACGGATGTATGCACCTCGGTGATATAGACTCTCGATGCTCTTTCCAATGCCTGATGATAGATATGACCTCCTCCGATGACAAATACCTCATTCTCTCCGCTTTCTGCAGAAATAGATAATGCAAGATTGATGGCGCTATCAAGTGAAGTGACAAAATGCAGCCGTGAAGGAATCTCCCCTAAATCATCCACGGAGAGAGAACGGCTGATAACTATATTATCCCGACCGGGAAGAGGCTTGCTGCCGAGGGACTCCCATGTCTTTCGACCCATAATGACGCATTTGCCGAGAGTAACCCGTTTGAAATATTTCATATCCTCAGAAATATGCCAGGGCATGGTGTTGGCTTTTCCAATGGCTCCATCGGTCGCAACTGCAACGATAATGGAGATGATAGGTACTCTACTCATACGGCTATGGGGGCTTTTATTCCGGGATGGGGATCGTATCCTACGAGAGTGAAATCCTCATACTCAAAGTTGAAGAGATCCTTCTTTTCAGGGTTGATATTCATTTTAGGGAGCGGACGAGGCTCACGGGAGAGCTGTAGAGCTACCTGCTCAAAATGATTGCTGTAGATATGAGCATCTCCAAAGGTATGGACAAATTCTCCGGGGATATAGCCACATACCTGCGCCAGCATCATGGTAAGCAGTGAATAAGAAGCAATATTGAAGGGCACTCCAAGGAATACGTCTGCACTGCGTTGATAGAGTTGGCATGAGAGCTTCCCTCCCGCCACATAGAAATGGAAAAGTGCATGACAGGGCGGAAGGGCCATTTTTCCAACCTCCGCAACATTCCATGCAGATACGATATGACGACGAGAGTCAGGATTGCTTTTAAGCGACTTGACCAGTGTCGTCAACTGATCTATTGTGCCACCGTCGGGAGTCGGCCAACTACGCCACTGGTGACCGTAAATGGGACCTAAATCTCCGTTGGCATCTGCCCATTCATCCCATATCGTCACTCCATGCTCATTGAGGTAGCGGATATTTGTATCTCCCGCTATAAACCAGAGCAGTTCGTATATTATGGATCTCAGATGGAGTTTTTTGGTAGTCAGCGCCGGAAAACCCTGACTCAGGTCAAAGCGCATTTGATAACCAAAAACACTTCTGGTGCCGGTACCGGTACGATCACTTTTGTCGGTACCGTTACGCATTATGTGTTCGAGGAGGTCTAGATACTGTTTCATTGTGCAAATATATGCATTTTTCGCTGCAATCGCAGCAAAATAGGAAGGTGGTCACTCACCCCTCCGTTGTAGCGCGGTCCGATATATGTTCGCTTGGGCTTTTGCCCAAGAAACTCTTTATCTGCCTCAAGTAAAAATTCGGGAGCAAATATGCGCATAAAGGCACCGTCATCCCATTGAATAACCCTCCCGAGAAGATTTCCTGAAAGGAAAAATTGATCTATGAGCTCCCAGACACCTTTATATTTTATGGAGCCCTGCCCCCTAGAGGCTAAACCGGCAGCCGGGGAGTAGAATCCCATTTCCCTCGAAAAATCGGTAAGGATGCGGGAATCGGGAGTGTCATTGAAATCCCCCATTATTATTATTGCCGCCTCTGGCGAAAATATTCTCACCGAATCTATTGCTTCCTTCAAAGCCTCTGCGGCTGCCATTCTTCGTGGAGAAGTAACTGAATCATCACTCAACTTGGAGGGCCAGTGGTTGACAAATAGATGGAGCGTATCCAAAGCGCACTCTCCCTGTAACATAATACCGCATACATACAGAATATCGCGTGTGGCGGAGCTGTCGGGAAGAGATACTTCCACTGCTCTCGAGCGCAATACTTTAAACCGCTCCTTACGATAAAGTAGCGCCACATCTATACCACGCTTGTCCGGCGAATCATAATGTACTATTCCCCAATCCAAACGCACCAAAGGAGTTTGCTCCGTAAGTTGGCGAAGCACCATCCTGTTTTCCACCTCGCACAACCCCACCAGATCCGGCCACGTTCCCGGCTCACCCGCTGAAGAGACTATGACTTTGGCAATGGCGTTGCGTTTACGAATAAACCGCTTCCACGACCAACCGTACCGACCCCCATAAATATAATCCTCATCATTGGTTTTTTCATCATCAAAGGGATCGAAATAATTTTCGACATTCCAAAACATCACTCTGATTTCTTCTTTCGCCCGCTCCTGAAGCGGAGCTGCAACAATGAGCAAAATGCTCAAAAATAACCCTCTCATCACATACCTCCTTGTTTTAGCGCCAAGATAAACAAATAATTATTACTTTTGCAGTTTACTGCAACAATAATTACAGCTTTTTGCAATAATTATATATGGGATTTAAATGTGGAATAGTAGGACTGCCAAATGTTGGAAAGTCAACTCTTTTCAACTGCATCAGCTCCTCAAAGGCACAAGCAGCCAATTTCCCTTTTTGTACGATAGAGCCCAATATAGGTTTTACCATCGTACCGGACGATAGGCTTACCGTACTTGAAAAGATGGTTAAACCGCGCCGCGTGGTACCAACCACCGTGGAAATCGTAGATATAGCAGGACTTGTAAAGGGAGCAAGCAAAGGCGAAGGCCTCGGCAACCAATTTCTGGCCAATATTCGTGAAACAGATGCGATATTGCATGTACTCCGCTGCTTTGACGACCCCAACGTAGTCCACATGGACGGTAGCGTTAATCCGGTAAGAGACAAGGAAATTATAGATATAGAGCTTCAAATTAAAGATTTGGATACGGTCAACAACCGTATCGTGAAGGTTCAGAAACAAGCGCAGGCAGGTGGTGATAAACAGGCAAAAAAGGTCCTGGAGCTGCTGCTCAGATATAAGGAGAAGCTGGAGATGGGTCGCAATGCCCGTGAAGTTGTGATTGAGAATGCAGAAGAGGCCAAGATTGCAAAGGAATTTTATCTGCTCACCAACAAGCCCGTGATGTATGTTTGCAACGTAGATGAATCCTCTGCTCTATCGGGTAACGCCTACGTGGATGCGTTACGTGAGGCTGTCAATGGTGAAGATGCCGAGATACTGGTTATTGCCGCCAAGACCGAATCGGAAATTGCAGAATTGGAAAGCTTTGAGGAGAGAGAGATGTTTCTGCGGGAGATAGGGCTGGAGAGTTCCGGATTGGTGCGTCTGATACAATCTGCCTATTCGCTACTGAGCCTGCAGACCTTCTTCACCGTGGGAGAACCTGAAGTAAGGGCATGGACCATTAAAAAGGGAGCTAAGGCTTTGAAGGCCGCCGGAGTCATACACTCCGACTTCGAGAGAGGGTTCATACGTGCCGAGGTAATCAAATATGATGACTATGTTGCACTTGGATCTGAAGCTGCCTGTCGTGCTGCGGGTAAAATAAGCAGTGAAGGCAAAGAATATGTGGTACAGGATGGCGATATAATGCACTTTCTTTTCAATGTATAATGACAAAAATGATGATAAAATGAGAAACAAACTATTTCTATTAACTCTGGCGACATTTGTCGCAGTAATATTTACCGCTTCCTGCAAAAGGGAGACGGCCGTGGAACCCTCATGGTACACCAATGAACCCTATTTCCTTGAGAAACATGTAATGTATGCCGAATTGCCGGTGGATACATCCAATATAGTGTTAGTGGGTGACGACTTCATTGACAGGGGTATGTGGAGTGACTTTTTTGGATCAGTCAAAGTTATCGGCAGAGGTATCACATACGACGGCACCGAACATATTCTATATAGGATAGGCGGTATAGCCAAAGCTAAACCTAAAAAAATCTTTCTGAGTGCCGGTGCAAGAGACATCATGCATGGAGATGACAATGCGGCAATTCTAAAACGTGTATCTGAAATATGCAGCCTCATAAAAAAAGCCTCCCCTGAAAGTGAGATTTACTACATAGGAGTCACCCCTATGGGAGAAATGACTGCCGAACAGATAGCACAAACGGCAGAACTTAACATCTCTCTGGCTGAATCTGCCGAGGAAACCGGCTTTACCTTCATCGACATGGCAACCGTGCTTACCGATGAGAGCGGAGCCATCAATCCCGCATATAGCTGGAATGGGATGTTGCTCAACGGAGCCGGTTATGAGGCCTATGCAAAGGCAATTGAACCCTTTGTGGGCCTGACCGCCCTGAATAAGGCACAGGAAGAAGAGGTGAAAGCCGAAAGATTTGACCACTACAATCACCGTCTTTCCATCTTACGATCTCTTCCCAACAGCGAAGAAAGGTCAGTTGTAATGCTTGGCAACAGTCTCATCAATAATGCCCCCTGGAAGGAACTCTTCCCCTTCCTCAACATCCTCAACCGTGGTATCAGCGGAGATGTCATTGAGGGGATAATCGACAGGGTTGATGAGATTGCTGATGAAAATGCCGGCAAAATCTTCCTGATGACCTCTACCAATGACCTTCTCAACGACCAGGAGCTCCCCATTTTGGAGATATGGGCTAAATATGAATCGCTCATCATTAAACTTAGGAAAGAGATGCCCAATACCATACTTTACGTGCATAGCGTTCTTCCCCTCAATCCGAAAACAAAATTTTATGAAGGCAACAACGAAAGAATAACCGAACTCAACAAGTTGTTGGATGCCGGAAAAGATAGATACGAATATATATATATCGATATCGCATCGCTCTTGAGCGACACTAACGGAGATCTTGCAGATGAGTACACAACTGATGGCATACATTTAAGTGCCACCGGCTACTTTGTGTGGGCTAAAAAACTGGCCGAAGGGTATAGGATAATGATTATGGAACCCAGCTTTGAATAATAATATGTACAGAACACATACTTGCGGTGAACTGCGGCTGGAAGATGTAGGCCGGAGTGTGACCCTTGCGGGATGGGTACAAAAAACCCGCAAAATGGGAGGAATGAGCTTCATAGACCTCAGAGACCGCTATGGCATAACACAAGTGGTGATTGACGAGTCCTCATCGAGTGAGCTCAATGACAAAGTATCCCGCCTCGGACGCGAATTTGTAATACAGGTGATGGGGAGGGTAGAGGAAAGAGAGAGCAAAAATCCCCGCATTCCTACCGGAGATATAGAGATCAAACTCACCCACCTCAACATCCTTAACGAATCCGAAACCCCTCCCTTTACAATAGAGGACGAGTCGGATGGAGGGGAAGAGATCAGGGCGAAATATCGCTATCTCGACCTGAGGCGCAATCCTCTCAAACGTGCTCTTACACTTCGTCACAAACTGGCTCACGAGACCCGCAACTTTCTCGACAGCCGCAATTTCATAGAAGTAGAGACCCCTTTCCTGATCAAATCCACTCCTGAAGGGGCACGCGACTTCGTAGTGCCGAGCCGTATGCACCCGGGTGAATTTTATGCGCTTCCCCAGAGCCCCCAGCAATACAAACAACTCTTGATGGTGGCCGGATACGACAGATATTTCCAGATTGTTCGCTGCTTCAGAGATGAGGATCTGCGTGCAGACCGTCAACCGGAATTTACCCAGATTGACTGCGAAATGTCCTTTGTGGAGCGTGAGGATGTACTCAACACTTTCGAGGATTTGATGAAACATCTCTTCAAGAGTGTGCTCAAGGTGGAGTTTAAGGAGCAGTTTCCCCGTATCAGCTATAATGACGCCATGACATACTACGGTTCCGACAAGCCCGATATCCGCTTCGAAATGAAAATCCGGGAGATCACCGATAAAGTCAAAGGACACGACTTTGTTGTATTTGACTCCGCACCCTATATCGGTGGAATCGTGGTGGAAGGTATCGCCTCCTACACACGCAAGCAGATAGACGAGCTTACCGAGTGGGTAAAAAGACCCCAGGTGGGTGCAAAAGGACTCATCTATATAAGAGTAACCGAAGAGGGTATAAAATCCTCGATTGACAAATATTTCTCTGCGGAGGAACTACAAGCCCTTGCCAAAGATATGGGTGCAAAAGTAGGTGATATGATACTGATTATGTCGGGAGAGAGGAAGAAAACTCAAGTGGCACTCGGAACTCTCAGAATAGAGCTTGGAAACCGCCTCGGACTTCGTCGTCCCGATCGGTTCGCTCCCCTCTGGGTCTATGATTTCCCGCTGCTCGAGTGGGATGAAGAGACTGAGCGTTTCTATGCGATGCACCACCCCTTCACCTCTCCCAAGCCGGAAGACCTGGATAAATTTTATAGCAACGGCAAGGAGGATCTGGAGCGGGTGGCAGCCAATGCTTACGACTTTGTCCTAAACGGCACTGAGCTCGGCGGAGGATCCATCCGCATATTTGATTCCAATATCCAGAAGAGGATGTTCGAGGTACTTGGAATGAATGAAGAGGAATATCTCTACAAGTTTGGATTTATGATAGACGCATTCAAATACGGAGCTCCCCCTCACGGCGGTATCGCTTTCGGATTTGACCGTCTCTGCGCCCTTTTCGGCGGACAGGAAACCATCAGGGATTTTATCGCGTTCCCCAAAAACAATACCGGCAGAGATGTGATGAGCGACGCCCCTTCGAAGATAGACGACACTCAAATGGCCGAACTTTTCCTCAAAACCACCGCTAAAAAATAGTTTTGAGTATTGAGTCTCTAGTGAGTAGTTGGGGGGTAAAATAAGTTTGGAATAAGTGCAGTGTGGAAGTTTTGATTATGATTCTTCCCGTTCGCAATATAAGATTACGTGTTCTTCAATAAAGTCAAGGAAATCGTTGTACTGCTCCTTGGTAATTATCTCCGGATAACTCATAATAAGCAGTTCCTGCGGTTCAGCATCCAACCGGTAAGCGAGGGAAAAGCGATAAGGGGTAAGGGTATATCCTGCGTGTTCGTAAAAATGCAAACGGCGTATGGATTGTTCGTCAGTGAGCGGATCAATTTCCAAAATAACCTTATGTTCCGTATCGCGAAGGTATTGCAACATCTGAAGACCGTAACCATGATCGCGCAACTCGGGCGAAACGGCTAAATAATCTAAGTAGCGGTAAGTGTTCCACTCCCAATAAAATAGAAGACCAATCAATTGATTTCCTTCCCATGCCGAAATCGGGAAGAAACATGGGTCTTGACATGCACGCAAATGGTCTTTCTTCTTGCGCAGTTCGGCGATGGGAAAACTGGCCTCATACAGCTCCCAAACTTTATTCCATCTTTCAGTATTATCTATGTCAACTCGTAAAAATTCCATGAGTAAATTGTAATGAGGCGACAAATATACGCAACAATTTGGTTGGGTATCACTAATGGCACAACCTTTCCATTCAATATTTTTTTTGCAAATTCTTTCTCCTTGTCGTTCCTTATTTTCTTTATTAACTTTGCGCAATTATTACAAGACCAAATGAACAATCAGTACAACATAAAGGGACCCTACAATCCCAATCCTCCTAAAAAGGAGCAAAAAAAGAAAAGGACCATTCTCGACCTCGACCAGAAGCAGCTGGCCCACGTGGATAAAATTATCGCAATAGCCTCCGGCAAAGGTGGAGTTGGCAAATCTACCGTAGCAGTCAACCTCGCAATAACACTTGCCCGTATGGGCTACAAGGTGGGCCTCGCCGATGCCGACGTTTATGGCCCTTCAGTACCGAAAATGACCGGCACCGAAGGAGAAGTGCCGGGAGTTGAATTATATGATGCCCGGGGCAATCTTTTCGAGGATTATGGCCAATATACCGAAGAATGCACCGAGATCATACTCCCGATAGAAAAATTCGGTGTAAAATGGATGTCGATAGGCTATTTCGCCCGACCTGAACAGGCGCTGATTTGGCGAGGCCCGATGGCTTGCAATGCACTCAAACAAATGATCCTTCAGGTAAAATGGGGTGAACTGGACTTTTTGCTGATAGACCTTCCTCCCGGAACCGGAGATATTCATATTTCGCTGGTACACGACATCCCGCTGGATGGTGCCATCATTGTCAGCACCCCGCAAGCCGTAGCTCTTACCGATGTGGAAAAGGGTGTCAATCTTTTCAGAAATGAAAATGTCAACAAGCATATCTACGGCATTATCGAGAATATGTCCTGGTTTACTCCGGCAGAACTGCCGCAGAACAAATACTACATCTTCGGAAAAGATGGCTGTAAGGCAATGTCTGAAAAATATAACCTGCCCCTACTGGGACAGGTTCCACTGGTACAGAGTATCCGTGAAGGAGGCGACGAAGGCAATCCCGCCGCACTCCTGGACGGACCTCTCTTTGATGCTATGAAAGCAGCCGCTTTACAATTATTGAAATAAGACGGCCATCTGCCTGCCCTGCCAGGGCTTTTGTGGCCACTCCCATGACCTTGCCCATGTCAGCCGGCGATTTTGCTCCGACCTGGGCAATTATCTTTTTGAGAGCCTCTTCTACCTCCTCTTCACTCATCTGAACGGGAAGATACTTCTCCATAATGGCAGCCTCAGCCAATTCCGCTTCTGCAAGTTCCGGACGTGACTGTTCGGTATAAATGGCTGCGCTCTCTTTGCGCTGCTTTACAAGTTTCTGAATGATTTTGATAATGTCTGCATCAGTAAGTTCATCTGTGGCATCCGGTGCCGTTTTTGCCAACATGATGGCTGCCTTGATCCCCCTTATGGAGGCCAAAGCAGTTGCATTTTTGGCAAACATTGCAGCTTTAAGATCCTCCTGGATCTGCCTTTCCAAACTCATTTTGTAATGTTTTTTATAGATTTCTATTATTTCACTATATCCATCTCGTCGAGAAGATAACCCGCTCCTCCAAATTTATCCATGATAAAGAGGACGTAGCGGATATCCACGTTGATACAGCGTTGGAGTTCCGGCTCAAAGATTATGTCACCCGACATTGCCTCCCAGTTACCGTCAAAGGCCAGTCCGAGAAGTTCTCCCCTGGCATTGAGTACGGGGCTGCCGGAATTACCGCCGGTGATATCTCCATTTGTAATGAAACATACGGGCATTTCGCCGTTCGGCATGGCATATTTGCCGTAATCTTTGGCTTTATGAAGTTCTTTAAGCCTTTCAGGTACTATAAATTCCCAATTGTCGGGGTCTTCCTTCTGCATAACGCCCTCAAGGGTTGTGTAGTAGTTGTATACAACTGCATCCTTGGGAGAATAGGGTAGCACGCTGCCATAAGTAAGTCTCATTGTGGAGTTGGCGTCGGGATAGATGGCCTCACCCTCACGCATCTCGAGAGTACCGGCAATATATGCCTTTTTACCTTCGTCAAATATTTTCTGAACAGAGGCAATCTTTGCCCTGAGAGGTGGAATGACGGCACTGAATGAATTTGCCAAAACCACTGCGGGATCCTCTTTGATGGGAGTTTCGGCAGCAATTGCCTCCAAAACTTTCTTATCGGAAGTAAAGATGGAATTGTCGAAAACATAATCCACATAAGCATTGATATCCCCTGCAAAATTACTCTCAATCTCCTTGTAGAAAGAAGGGAGATTCTCCTCCAGGAGGCGTTCCTTTGCTATCTTCATCATCGCTTTAGCAATCTTCCTGTCGGTGGGAAGGGAATAATCCTTATAAAAAGCGGCGACACGGCGATCCAGCACATTCAGATATTGCTCCCTCTCCTTATCGGTTGCAAAGGGGGTGGTGTAAAAACTGTTGACCATGGAAGCAATGGACATTATCTCTATGCGGCCCACACTCTCTGCAAGTGTAGTATATATGGTAAGAGCCTCTGTCCTCTCTTTTACGGCATAACTGATCTTATCGAGGGCATCATCATATTTTTTAACGCGGGACTTCTTCTTACCCACCCACTCTTTAAATTCCTTCTCTTCCTGTGCGCGTCTCGCCTCTACATTAAGTTTTGCAAAGGTCTCATTCATCCCCATCCATTTTTTCCAGCCATTGGAAGAGCCGCTGTATTTGCTTGCATACTGGATTTTAACTTTGGGGTCGGCAAGCATGTCCTCCATCATCAACTCCTGGCGGATACCTCTGATATAGATGCTGATGGCATTGGAAATATCACGCTGCTCCACAAGCTCCGACTGTGTCATGAAACGGTTTGTGCGGCCCGGATAGCCGATAATCATGGTAAAATCGTTGGGCTGAATGCCTTTGAGGGAGATTTTAAGGTGCTGTTTGGGTCTGTAAGGCACATTGTCGGGAGAATAAGGCGCGGGATTATTATTCTTATCCGCATATACCCTGAACATGGAAAAGTCGCCTGTGTGACGTGGCCACATCCAGTTGTCCGTGTCTGCTCCGAATTTTCCTATTGATGAAGGGGGAGCACCCACAAAACGCACATCATTATAGACTTTTGAAACCACAAGATAATAGGCATTTCCGCCATACATCGAGTAGACTCTGGCGCGAAGATATTTATTCTCTCCGACTGCCTTGCCCGTGAGGTTGGCTTCGAGTTGCTTCATGGCCTCCGTGCTATCCTGAGCAGTTCTCGCTTTTTTTAGCACTTTCTCTACATCCTTGGTCACATCGGTCATGCTCTCGAGGAATGTCACGGTAAGACCCTCTGCAGGGAGCTCCTGTGAGCGATCCATCGCCCAATAGCCATCGGCCAGATAATCGTGCTCTATAGAGCTCAGACGCTGTATGGAACCGTAACCACAGTGGTGATTGGTCACTAAAAGACCTTCCGACGAGATGATTTCGGCAGTACAACCACCTCCAAAGTGAACAATGGCGTCCTTGATGGAGGAGTTGTTGATACTGTAGATCTCTTCTGCCGAAAGTTTGAGGCCCATCTGCTGCATTGTGTTTATATTCATCTTTTTCAGCAATGGCAGAAGCCACATTCCTTCGTCGGCGCGCATCGGTGCTATCGCAAAAATCAGCGCGAGGAGGGATACGATTGTAATTTTCTTCATATTTAAAAATTTGTCAAAAAAATGGTTTATTTTTAGAGTTTATCTTACAAATGTACAGAAATGGTTTCAAAAAGAAAAATATTGATTGTACCGGATAAATTCAAAGGCTCCCTGAGTGCCTCCAAAGTGGCAGATGCCATAGAAGAGGCAATAAGGATGCGTACTGTACACATTTCAGATATGGAGATAGAAAAGGTCCCGATGGCGGATGGCGGGGACGGGTCGCTGGATATTATGTACACCGCACTTTCAAGGGAAAGTTCATCTGAGGCAACTCTGATTGAGGTGGAGTGCTGCGACCCTCTCCGGAGGCCTCTCACGGCCCCAATGCTGCTCTTTCGTAGCGGCGGTGAACTATGTGCCTTTATCGAGATGGCTCGGTGTTGCGGGTTGACATTGCTTAAAGAGGAGGAAAGGGATCCCCTAAAAACCGACGCTTTCGGACTCGGTTTGATGATCCGTGCCGCAGCAGAGGCGGGTGCAAGAAGGGTCATAATAGGTATCGGGGGTAGCGCCACCAACGATATGGGGTTCGGCATTTGGGGAGAAGGAGGAAGCATACCTCCGGAGGAGATTGTGCGAATGTGCGACACTATCTCCTTTCAGGTAGCCTGTGACGTGGAGAATCCATTATTGGGCCCTGATGGAGCCACCATGATATATGCACCGCAGAAAGGAGCAAACCGGATGACTCTCCCGCTACTGGAGCAACGTATGGAGCTATATGCGGCCAAAGCGCAAATGTTGCTCAAATCATTTGGAGGAGAATTTGCCAAACGCGCCGCCAAGATAACTGCCATACCAGGAGGAGGAGCCGCAGGAGGGCTGGGTGCAGCTTTCTACGGCTTTTTCCGAGCCGAACTTCTGCCGGGATGGCAACTATTTTCAGAAATTCTTTCGATAGAGGAAAAAATTGCTTCCGCAGAGACAATTATAACCGGTGAAGGTCGATTTGACTCCCAGAGTTTGCAGGGTAAAGTGATAGACGGCATCGCATCGCTCTGCCGTAAATATGATAAGCGCCCCGTGGTGGTATGCGGCGAAAACAGAGTGAGCCCCGAGCTACTCAAAAAGCATAAAATAGGCAATGTCTATCAACTGATGGATATTTGTCCCGACAGGCAGAGCTGCATCTTATCGGCAGAGGCGCTACTAAGGGGCGACTACCCTGCACTTATCGAAGCGGGTTGTGACGAAGCGGGTCGCGGATGCCTTGCCGGGCCTGTTTTTGCCGCTGCTGTAGTACTGCCAAAAGGCTTCTCGCATCCGCTATTAAACGATTCAAAGCAGCTTAACGCCAGTCAGAGGGAGCAGCTTAGGGAGATTATAGAGCGCGAAGCGCTGGCCTGGAGCGTGGTTTCCATCGATGCGCAGGAGATCGACCGCATCAATATCCTCAACGCCTCCATTGAGGGGATGCACAGGGCTCTCGACAACCTCAAAAACTCCACCGGAGAAAAGGTGATACCTTCGCTGATATTTGTGGACGGCAACAGATTTAAACCTTACAGGGAAATACCTCATCACTGCATTATCAAAGGCGACGGTAAATTGAGCTGCATTGCAGCTGCTTCAATCCTGGCCAAAACCCACAGGGATGAATATATGCGCCACCTTGCGACCCAATATCCCCAATATGGATGGGAGGAAAATATGGCCTATCCTACCGCAAAACACAGGGAGGCAATTGCCCTTTACGGCCTGACTCCCTACCATCGTCGTTCATTCAACCTGATTGACAACCAATTGAATTTGCATATTTAATGCAAAAAACCTAAATTTGTGGGCTATTTTTGAGAGAAAGATACTCTTGCAATAAACAAATAAATATATTCAAATAGATTTTATACGATGAAAACTTACTCTACAGACAAGATCAGAAATGTCGTTCTAATGGGTGGTACAAGGTCAGGCAAGACTACATTTGCCGAAGCTATGCTTTTCGAAGGCAAAGTCATTGACCGCAGAGGCACAGTTGAAGCCAAGAACACCGTTTCTGACAACACCGAAGTCGAGCAGCTCTTCCAGCGCTCCATCTATTCCACTCCGCTCTTTGCAGAATTCATGGACCACAAGCTCAATATAATCGACGCACCGGGTGCCGACGATTTCATAGGCGGTGTGGTATCGGCAATGAAGGTGTGCGACTCCGGTATAATGCTTATAAATGCTCAGCAGGGTGTCGAGGTCGGAACTGAGATTCACGCACGCTATGCCGAAGAGCGCAATTTCCCCGTAGTACTTGCAGTCAACCAACTGGAAACCGAAAAGGCAAACTGGGATAATACCATTGACAGCCTCAATCAGGCCTTCGGCTCAAAGGCAGTTGTATTCCAGTATCCTGTCAATCCCGGCCTTGGTTTCGACAGCTTTATCGATGTGCTCACGATGAAATTGTATAGGTACAAAGATGAAAATGGCACACGTGAGGAGCTGGATATTCCCGCTGACCAGGTGGGTAAGGCTGAAGAGATGCGCGCAGTTCTTATGGAAATGGCCGCCGAGAGTGACGAATCTTTGATGGAGAAGTTTTTCGAAGATGGCGAACTCTCTGAAGAGGATATGAATAAAGGGTTAAACATCGGCTTTGTCAAGGGTGAACTCTATCCTATATTCTGCCTCTCTGCAAAGAAATGCATCGGCGTAAAGCGTATCATGCAATTTATGATAGATGTTGCTCCCGCTCCTTCGGAAAAAGTTAACGGTCCCATTTCGCTTTTCGTTTACAAATCATCCGTAGAGCAGCACCTCGGTGAGGTATCCTACTTCAAGGTAATGTCCGGTAAGATCGGCGAAGCACAAGATCTGGTTAATCCCGTAACAGGGAGCAAAGAGAGAGTTACAGCTCTATATGCCGTTGCAGGCAAGAAAAAAGAGAAGGTAAGCGAGCTTGTGGCAGGTGACTTAGGCTGTACAGTAAAGCTCAGGAGCGTAAAGACCAACCAGACCCTCAACCAACCGGGGTATGAAGAGGTAGTTGAGCCCACAGTATTCCCGCCTTCAAGGTATCGCGCCGCTATAAAGGCGAAAGACGAGAAGGATGAGGAGAAGCTCGGCGAGGCTCTCAACCGTGCGGCAGCAGAGGATCCCACCTTGGTAGTGGAATACTCCAAAGAACTCAAACAGACCATACTCAACGGTCAGGGCGAGCAGCATATCAATATCCTGAAATGGCACCTCAACAATACCAACAAGATTGAGATTGACCTCTTTGCTCCGAAGATTCCCTATCGTGAGACCATCACGAAGGTTGCAAACGCCACATATCGTCACAGAAAACAGTCAGGTGGTGCCGGTCAATTCGGTGAAGTTACTCTACTGGTAGAGCCTATCGTAGAGGGAGTGGAGACTACCGCAAAGTTCAAGATTGACGGCAAAGAGCAGGTTCTCAATGTGAGAGCAAAAGAGGAGTTCGTGCTGGATTGGGGTGGAAAATGGGAGTTCTACAACTGCGTTGTAGGTGGCGCCATTGATGCCAACTTCATGCCTGCCATAAAGAAGGGTATTATCCAGAGACTGGAGGAGGGACCTCTTACAGGTTCTTATGCCCGTGATATCCGTGTATTCGTCTATGACGGAAAAATGCACCCGGTTGACTCCAAGGAGATCGCTTTCATCATAGCCGGCCGTAACGCTTTCAGAGAGGCCTTTAGAAATGCAGGTCCGAAGATTATGGAGCCTATCTATTTGGTGGAGGTAATGGTGCCGGGTGACTGTATGGGTGACGTTATGAGTGACATCCAGAACCGTCGCGGCATGATCGAGGGAATGAGCTCCAAGAAGGGCTTCCAGGTACTCCGCGCACGCGTTCCCCTTGCAGAACTCTACAGATACTCTACTACTTTAAGTTCACTTACTTCAGGCCGCGCTACTTTCACCCAGGAGCTTATCGAATATCAACAGGTACCTGCCGATGTTCAGGAAAAACTCCTCAAAGAATACGAAGCCGAGTCCAAAGAAGAAGATTAGTGATCAAAGCCGACCATATCAAAAAATCCTTCGGGACGCTTGTCGTCCTGAAGGATATTTGTTTTCGGGCAGATGCAGCCGAAGTTGTCAGTATTGTAGGGGCCAGCGGTGCCGGCAAATCTACTCTGCTGCACATTCTCGGAACACTTTCCAAACCCGACAGCGGGCAGGTGATTATAGACGGGACGGATGTTCTCTCTCTTTCCGACAAAGAACTGGCCCGCTTTCGCAACACCAGGGTCGGATTTGTATTTCAGGCACACCATCTGCTTCCGGAGTTTACGGCTATTGAAAATGTAATGATCCCGGCTCTGATTGCCGGCAAGAGTCGCAGAGAGGCCTCCTCAGGGGCTTTGGAACTGCTCAGCCAGCTCGGCCTCAGTGATAGAGTAAACCACAAGCCCTCCGAGCTCAGCGGAGGCGAGCAGCAGCGTGTGGCCATAGCCCGCGCTCTGGTCAATCGTCCGGCAGTCTTATTTGCCGACGAGCCCTCCGGTAATCTCGACAGCAAGAACAAAGATGAACTCCATCGTCTCTTCTTTGACCTAAGAGACAGGTATGGCATCACCATCATCATCGTCACTCATGACAAAGAGCTTGCTGCTCTCTCAGACAGAACCCTCGAGATGAAGGATGGGGAGTTTGTCAGATAACCGATGGGGGCTTTCAGATTTAAAAGATTTGCCCTTTCCAACGAGAGGTCGGCAATGAAGGTCAATACCGACGGCGTATTGCTCGCCGCATGGGTGAATCTTGAACAAACTCCCAGGGCCAATAAATCCCCTTTGAAAGTGCTGGATATCGGCACCGGAACAGGTGTAATAGCTCTGGTTATAACTCAGCGCCGTGAGGGGGATGCTCTTGTCACGGGGATCGACATTGACTCCGATTCGGTAGAGGAGGCGACAGAAAATTTTGCCAATTCCCCCTGGAGTGAAGTCCTGACAGCCCGTCAGATCTCCTTTCAGAAATTTGCCGCGCAATATGAGGCCGGGGCTTTCGATCTGATAATCTCCAATCCCCCCTATTTCATAGATTCACAAAAGGCTCCTTCCCACAGACGCAGTACGGCGCGACACAGTGACACTTTGGAGTATGACGATATCATCAACGGAGCTATCACTCTCCTTGCTCCGGAGGGGCGGCTCGCACTGATACTTCCTATGGAAGAGAGTCTTATTTTTGAGCGAATGGCAGAGTCGAAGGGTTTGGCTCTCACCCGTCTCTGTCTGGTAAGATCTCTGCCCGACACTCCGCCCAAAAGAGCTTTGATGGAGTTTTCCCTTCGGAACAAAATATGTGGAAATGAGATTCCGGTTACCCCTGAGGAGTTGGTGATACAAACAAAAAGCGACTTTACTCAAGAGTATAAGTCGCTTACTTCTGAGTTTTATCTCAATTTTTAATGTTTCCCCTTATTGGTAACAGACCCGGAGTTTTCAGAATCCTTATGGTCGGAACTTTTGTTCCTGAATCCGCGGATCATCTTTATACGAAATTTCTCTTCCGCAACATAAAGTTTTGCCACCTTCTCCATAGGGAGCACCTTTTTAAATTCGGGGGCATATTTGACGAAAACCTCATCCTCAGCAGCTATACTGGCCACATAAGCATCAATCCTTTTCAGGATTTCGGCTTCGCTGAGTTTTTCTCCCGACTTATTTTTCAAAGCCTGAAGGGATTTCCTGCTTTGTACATGGGCCCTTTGGCACTCTTTGAGATATTTATTGTAGACCGGCCAGAATAGCTGTGCCTCTTCCGGCGTAAGGTCTATTTCAGATGTGAAAAAGGCAATTCTTTCATTATGCAACTTGTTGAATATCTCCTCTTGCCTGGATGGGGTCTCCTGCTTCTGAGGCTTCTCCTGAGCATATATGCCAAGACAAAACAGAACTGCCGTAATAGTCAAAATAAATCTTTTCATATCTTTTCTATTTTTCGTCATAATACAACTGTGCCAGCTCCATTGACGAGTACTGTGTTGCCAACCAACTGACTACTTCTTCCTCATCAAAATCCTGATCTTCTTCATAGAAATCATCGTACTCCAAATCCTCTTCAATCCAATCGATGAACTTAGTTTTAATCAACCCTTTTTCTACCATTTTTGCATAATAGGAGTCCTCGCCATTTGGAGACTTATCAAGAGTACCGGTCAATCTCAATACACCGTACCCCATGCCGAATATAACTCCGAATGTACAGGCCAATAAGAGGGCCGGTTTAAGAATGCCGAACCGTCTCCAGACGCCTGAAGGAGTTACAACTTCCTCTGCCGCCTCACCCTGAACAATGCCGGCCAAAGAAAGAATCCTCTCCTCGAGAGATTCCAAATAACCTTCGGGGGCCTTGAAAGGATTGCTCTTTAAGTGCGGATCATCAGTTATGTTATATTGCTCATTCATATAACTTTTAGACATTAAAAGAGGCAAAAGGTTTAATACCCCTCTTTTTTGAGATATTCTTGTACTTTGTTGAATGCGTGATGATAAGAGGCTTTTAACGCTCCTACGGAAATGCCCATTATTTCTGAAATGTCCTCATACTTTATCTCGTGGAAATAACGCATCACAAATACACTCTTCTGTTTCGGGGGAAGGGTGGCTATAGCCTTCTGAAGGGAAAGTTGGAGTTCGTCCCCATCAAAAAGCGGATCGGACTCTATAAAAGAGGCCATGTCCATATCCGGATCACGAAGTGTAAAGGTGGCCCGGAGTTTTCGCCTCTTCAGAAATGTAAGGCTCTCATTTGTAGCTATGCGGTAAAGCCAGGTGTAAAGCTTGGAATCCTCCCTGAATGCGGGAAGAGCATTCCATACTTTGATAAATGTCTCCTGCAGGATATCGTCGGCATCGTCGTGATCAGCCTCCAGCTGTCTGATATGCCAGTAGAGGCGCTCACTGTACTTGCGCACAATGAAGGTAAAAGCGCGCTCGGCCTGACCGGATTTATACAATCCTATGATATCCTTATCTTCCATCAATAATGGTTATACCACCACAATTCCTGCTATTTTACACCGATAATCTCTTTTACAGCAGCAACGATATGTGCCGTATCGAGGCCGTAGGCTGACATCAACTGGGCAGGCTTACCGCTCTGACCAAAACGGTCGTCGATAGCCACAAACCTCATAGGCACCGGATGTTCCCTTGCGAGAAGGCCGGCTACCGCCTCACCGAGCCCTCCTGCTATCAGATGCTCTTCCGCACAGACGACTCTACCGCTCTTTACAGCTGAAGAGATTATTGCTTCGTGGTCCAGAGGTTTGATGGTGTGAATATTGAGGAGGTCTACGCTTATGCCCTCTTTTTCGAGAATTTCAGCCGCCTGGATAGCCTCCCAAACGAGGTGTCCGGTAGCGATTACGGTAACATCCGATCCCTCGTTGAGATGCAGGGCTTTTCCTATTTCGAACACCTGATCTTCAGGAGTGAAGTTGGGTACTCCCGGACGTCCGAATCTAAGATAAACGGGACCTTGCCAGGCTGCTGCGGCTATGGTGGCCGCCTTGGTCTGGTTGTAATCGCAAGGATTTATCACCACCATATTGGGAAGCATCCGCATAAGCCCCATATCTTCCAATATCTGATGAGTAGCTCCATCTTCTCCGAGAGTGATGCCGGCGTGAGAAGCAGCTATCTTTACATTGGTTTCCGAGTAACAAACCGACTGACGGATCTGGTCATATACCCTGCCGGTGGCAAAATTGGCAAATGTGCCTGCAAAGGGGATGGCTCCGCCTATTGCAAGTCCTGCCGCCATTCCAATCATATTTGCCTCGGCAATGCCGCACTGGAAAAATCTTTCCGGATGTGCTTTTGCGAAGGCATCCATCTTGAGCGAACCGGTAAGGTCTGCGCAGAGCGCAACCACTTTCGGATTGATGGTGCCGAGATGTGACAGACCCGCCCCAAAACCCGAACGGGTATCTTTATTTCCTGTATTGATATATTTTTTCATACTCTCATTTTTTAATAATCACCAAAAGTCTCTTCAAGCTGGGCAAGTCCCCGTTCACACTGCTCCTGAGAAGGGCTCTTGCCATGCCATTCGTGAGTACCTGCCATAAAATCGACTCCATGACCCATTTCGGTCTCGAAAAGAATCATCACCGGACGACCTCCGCCCAAAAGAGAGTTGGCCCTGTCGAATGCCTCAAAAATGGAGTTGAAGTCGTGACCGTCAGCCACTATGCACTCCCATCCGAAAGCATTCCACTTCAGAGTCAAATCGCCGAGGCTCTGCACCTCTTCGGTGCTGCCGTCTATCTGCTGCTTATTCCAGTCGGTCATGGCAATCAGATTGTCCACCTTGTGGTGCACTGCCGCCGCCGCTGCCTCCCAGATCTGACCCTCTTGAGACTCTCCGTCACCAATAAGAACAAATACTCTGCTATTGTCGCCCGCGAGGCGCTTTGCGAGAGCAGCTCCAATGGCTACCGACAGCCCTTGACCCAAAGAACCTGAAGCCTGATGCACTCCCGGAAGAGCGGCATCAATTGAGGGATGGCCCTGAAGCCTGCTGCCGTATGCCCTGAAGGTGCCCAGTTCTGAAATAGGGAAAAACCCTCTGCGAGCCAGCACGCTGTAAAAGATAGGAGATATGTGGCCTATGGAGAGAAAGAAGATATCATGACCGTTACCGGCCCTGTTCCAACCCTCGGGAGTCACATTCATCTCCTTGAAGTAGAGTGCCGTCAAAATGTCGGCACTGCTCATCGAACCTCCCGGGTGGCCGGAACCTGCTCCCGTGACCATCCTTAGGATGTCCCTTCTGACCTGAGATGCGATTTTTTGATAAGTATGAATGTCGTTCATAGTACGAAATGAAATTAAAAAACAAAGATAATCATTATCTTTGCGGTTTGGAAGAAGACAAGTATGAAACATATCAGGAATTTTTGCATCATTGCTCATATAGATCACGGGAAGAGTACTCTGGCTGACAGACTGCTCGAATTTACCAATACCATCGATCGCCGTGATATGGCGACACAGGTGCTGGATTCCATGGATTTGGAGAAAGAAAAGGGTATCACCATCAAGAGCCACGCCATCCAGATGGACTATGTGCATAAAGGTGAGAAATATACTCTCAATCTGATTGATACTCCGGGTCACGTAGATTTTTCATACGAGGTATCACGCGCCATCGCATCCTGTGAGGGTGCCCTCCTGGTGGTGGATGCCACACAAGGTATTCAGGCACAGACCATCTCCAATCTCTATCTCGCCATCGAACACGACCTTGAGATAATTCCCATCCTAAACAAAATAGATGTTGAGGCCGCCATGGTGGATATGGTCAGAGAGCAGGTGACTGACCTTCTCGGCTGTAAGGATGAGGAGGTGTTGCTGGCTTCGGCGCGTATGGGATTGGGCATTGAAGCTATTTTGGAGGCTATTGTAGAGAAGATTCCGGCCCCCCAGGGCGATCCTGAGGCACCCCTCCAGGCTCTGATTTTCGACTCGGTATTCAACTCCTTCAGAGGCATCATAGCCTATTTCAAGGTGGCAAACGGCATTATCCGTAAAGGTGATAAAGTCAAATTCGTCAATACGGGCAAGGAGTATGTCGCAGATGAAGTGGGAGTTCTAAAGATGAAATATCTCCCCAGAAATGAGATCGAATGTGGTTCGGTGGGATATATTATTTCGGGCATCAAGGCTGCTGCCGAGGTAAAGGTGGGAGATACCATTACACATGTTCATAATCCTTGTAAGAGCGCCATTGCCGGATTTGAAGATGTCAAGCCCATGCTCTATGCCGGTATGTTTCCGGTAAGTGCGGATGAATATGAAGATCTCCGCGCTTCTTTGGAAAAATTTCAGTTAAATGATGCTTCGCTGGTATTCGAGCCGGAGAGTTCGCTGGCGCTCGGATTTGGATTCCGTTGCGGATTTCTTGGAATGCTTCACATGGAAATAGTGCAGGAGAGGCTATTCCGCGAGTTTGATATGGATGTGATTACCACCGTTCCCAACGTTTCTTACAAAGTATATACGACTCAAGGGGAATGTATAGAGGTGCACAATCCTTCGGGACTGCCCCCCACAACGCTTATTCACCATATTGAAGAGCCATATATCCAGGCGCAGATTATCTCCAAGACGGAGTATTACGGTCCGATAATGAAGCTCTGCCTCGAAAAGAGAGGTACTCTCAAAAACCAGCACTATATCTCTTCCGACCGCATCGAACTGACCTACGATATGCCGCTTTCGGAGATTGTTTTCGACTTTTACGATAAGCTCAAATCCATTTCGAAAGGTTACGCCTCATTTGACTACCATCTGACGGGATTTCGCGAAGCCAAACTGGTAAAACTTGACATTCTCCTTAACGGAGAGCCGGCGGATGCGCTCTCCACTCTGATTCATCAGGACCATGCATACGATTTCGGCAGGAAGATCTGCGAAAGATTGAAGGAGCTGATCCCGCGTCAACAGTTTGATATCGCCATCCAGGCGGCCATCGGTTCCAAGATCATAGCCAGGGAGACGGTTCGTCAGTTGCGCAAGGACGTGACCGCCAAATGTTATGGAGGCGACATCTCCAGAAAACGCAAACTCCTTGAAAAGCAGAAGGCGGGTAAAAAGCGCATGCGTCAGATCGGCTCGGTTGAGGTGCCTCAAAGTGCCTTTATGGCCGTTCTCAAGCTCGATTAAGAGATCAACCGTTAATAGCATCTACGGGATGTAGGGAAGCGGCATACCGGGCGGGAGCGACACCGGAGATAATCCCTATTACAAGTGCTATTGCTATCCCTTTAAGAACATTGGCCGGTGAGAGATATATCTGAAAAAGGGTATCCGGAATTAAAAGTGTGACAATCCAGACCAGCGCTATGCCGGCTACTCCGCCGAGTGTGGACAATGTGGCCGCTTCAGCCAGAAACTGCATCGTAATGACCCTCTTTCTAGCTCCCAAAGCCTTTTTAATACCTATGATACGGGTGCGCTCCTCCACGGAAACATACATTATATTTGATATCCCAAATCCGCCGACAAGCAACGAAAAAATAGCCACCAGCCAGCCGACCCTGTTTACCATTCCAAATAGGGATTGAAATTGTTCTGCAACAAAAGAGAGTTCGTTTAGGGCAAAATCATCTTCCTGAGCGGGCCGCAACCTACGGTATTGGCGCATCAGCATCCGCAGTTCCGCCTTCAGTTCCTCTTTGGAAATCCCCTCCGTAGGCCCCTCTACGGCCTGGTGTGATGAGGCTATGATACGAGTTTTGAGAGTCGGAGAGGAGATGTCCACAATCCGAAGAGCAAGTCGCATCGGGATCATTCTTACACAATCCACATCCGTCATGCTGACCAGATTATTTCCGGACGGGGCAAAGAGGCCTATCACTCTAAGCGGAGTGCCTCCCACCGTTATCATACGACCGACAGGGTCCGTGATATCGGGAAAAAGCTTTTGTGCGACATCCGAGCCGATAATGGTAACAGCCGCACCGCCCGACAGTTCTCCGGAAGTAAAACCGCGTCCGTAAAGAATATTCTCCTGCACCATCATCCTCCAATCGCCCTCTACCGCGACGAAGGCGCCCTCCTTATAACTTTCACGACCGGCCGCACACTCCATCTCAAATGAGGCCGAAAAGAGCATGCGACCTGCCGTAGTACTCTTTTCCTTCAGAAACAGATACTCCTGCCAGGTTATCTGCGGACGGCTCTCATATTGCCACCACTTCTGTCGCCCATCCTGATCAAAGTCAGGTTCGAGAGGCACCCTCTCTACCATGACCACGTCGCTTCCGAATTTACGGAAACCTTCATTTACGCTCTCTTTTAGGGAATCCACCACGGTAAAGACCGCCACAATCGAAAAAATGCCTATGCTTACACCCGCAAGTGAAAGGGTGGTCCTGAATTTATCCGCCAACAACTC
>Ga0116160_1001545_pt1 | contig 23452 bp, 11 predicted proteins | sample AD_JPNAS2_MetaG_FD_89879 | JGI IMG/M metagenome (GOLD analysis project Ga0116160, IMG submission 89879) | Active sludge microbial communities of municipal wastewater-treating anaerobic digesters from Japan - AD_JPNAS2_MetaG | ecosystem: Engineered > Bioreactor > Anaerobic > Digestate | place...
ATTTTGGCAGAATCGGCGAAGGAAAACCACTTTTTCACTTTCAGGCACGCCTGTCAGGGACGTATCCCCCTTGTTTTCAAGGAGTTAGATATAACTGCCCCTGATTTTTTGGGGAAAGTCCACGCGGTCACTGAGCCGCACCTCGTCGATCCAGCCGTCGAACGAGCGCGTGCGGCCCCCGCTGGACCCTCCAAACCGGATGTCGCCGCTATCCAGCCACATCGGATTGGTCGTGGTGCTCTCGAGCACTTTCTCGTAGTCCTTGTACAGCCTGACGGTTTTCGAGGGATAGTCGTAGGTGATGGCCACATGATGCCACAGGCCATCGCCGACGAACGCCGTCGTCTCGAACGTCTGGTTGTCGCCGCTCGTGCCGGGCGGGATAAACGTGTCGAAACGAGCCATCAGGTTGCTGTCCGAATTCATGCCCAGCCACCAGCACACGCCGCTGACACCCGTAGAGCCAACATCCAGACGCGCCTTGCCCATGATCTGCGAAAAGGCGACAAAACGGTTGACCCGCATGAAGGCCTCGGCGGTGAAGTTGGTCACCTGCGCCGGCGAGACGGAGCCGGACACTGTGACAGCGCCTCCCTTGTCCAACGACGTGGCACCGGGCAATCCTCCATTCACAAACAGTAACGAAGCGGAGTTCTCGTTCACCTGCGGACCGTCCTTGCCGTCGGAAATGCGCCATGTGGGCGCGGGCGGTCTCTCAAGGGAGAACGCCGGTTTGACGGTCGCTCCGTTGATGGCCGAAGCCGTACCGTGCATGAAGGGCGCGTTGAAGGTGTTGGTCAGAATATCGGCCGTGAGCGCATCAGCCCCGTCGTCGAACGTCCAGTAACCGCGCGTGGAGGTATCCTCGTTTTTCGCCTCGGGGTACATGAACTGATCCGGGAGCAACACCTGATCCGAAATCCGGATCTCGTCGATCCAGCCGTCGAAGGCACGCCCCCCGGCCGGATTTTGCCCGATCGTGAGCGGACTGGTGTCGTAGACCAAGTTGCTGAACGCCTTCCCGTTGATAACCCGGACATAATCCACATACGCCTTCACCGCCCGATCGGTATGCGAATAGGTGAAGGCCACATGGTGCCACCGGCCGTCCTCCAGACTCGTCGTTCCTGACCAGGTTTCATTATATCCGGAGCCGCTGCCGGTTCCTAGAGGCTGGGTGTCGAGCCGGACCATGATCTGGCCTTTGTTGTCGAGAAGAAGGCACCACGTCGTTCCGTTGTCGGCTCGCTGCTTGGCGGCGATCAGCGGCCAGTTGACGTGCCGGTCGACCTTGATGAAGGCTTCGACCGTCACGTTCGAGGCCCGCAACAACGGGTCGTTGTCCGTGACCGTGACCACGCCGCCATTCTTCGAATTCGGATCCGCCGGCAGACCCGCGTTCACGAAACGGAGCGAAGCCGAATTCGACGTGTTGAGCAGAGTACCGCCGTAGTGGCGCCAAATTCGGGTACTGGGCCGGTCATCAGAGTGGACCGGAATGGATGATCCCGTCCCGACTTTAGACGCCGTGCCGTTCAGCGTAGGGGCATTGGTCTCTGTGACCAACGTCGTTGCCGTCACCGACGGCACAGCGTCATCGAATTGCCAGAGCGCCGTCGTTTCGGCGCGGGCGGGACATACCGCGAAGCCGCCCAACAGGAACACAATCGTTTTCCTCATAACGCACTCCTTTCTGGTTATCCGTTCAGTAACATCATCCCTCCCCCGTCACCTCGTCGTTTCTTTCCGCTCCGCGGTCAACGCGGGGATCTTGACCTTGCTGTTCATAAAAGCACCGTCACGCTTCCTGTACGACTTTCCAGCCCATGGCGTCGGCCAGCGCAAAAACCGGTTCTTTGAGATCGCCGAAAACGGTCACGCGGTGCCATCCCCATCGGTTCCAATGGGTGAACAGTTTCTCCATGTCGCCGACCGGCTCGGCGGCCAGTTTCGTGCGGCAGGCACGGTCATCGTCCACATTGGCCACCGCCTTGGCCTGATGAAAAAGGACCGTTTTCCGGTTCGCATCGAACTCGACCGTCGTGGTCATGTACCCCACCGGGAACAGCGACCGCACCGCCGCGCCTTTGCGGTCCTCCGAATGCGTCATGATCTCAAAGGGGTTGGAAGGCCCCTGCGGCCCGAAGGGTTTGTTCGAGGCGACACAATGGGCGTAGATGATCTGCCGCTTTGACGTGTCGATCACCGGATCGGAAATGAAACCGGGGCGCCCCTGGGTCAACGTGGTCATGGCGATCATGGAAACCGCCGAGCGCACGTCGGCCTCGCACCCTCCGATCAACCCCTCATTGACCAACTCGTGAAAGCCCATGCAGGGGTAGGCGTGGATGTGGCCGCCGTAAAAGCCGCCGAGGCAATTGACGGTGAGCCCGTTCGCCCCATGCTTTTTCAGCAGGGCCTTTTGACCCAGATACATCGCCGCCGAGTTTTCAAGCGTCTCCCGCGAAACGCCGATAATCGCGCGCGCGTCCTTCTGCCAGCGGTCGGCAACGGCGCGCGCCTGATCCTTGTCGGCTGCCTTCCATGCCGCGTTCAGTTCCTCAAACGGTATCTGAACGACCTCGATCCCCATTTGCTCTTTGATCGCCGGATAGGGTCCGACCGACTTGTTTGTCACCACCAGCAGTTTGGCTTCCCGCATCTTCGCCAGGCAATCCTTGGCCGAAAGCACCTCGACCGGATCATTCACACAACTGAGGTCGCCCGCCTGCGGCGTCAACTTCCGCCGGCACGCCGCAGTCAACGTCGCGAAATCCGTGCCGCCACGTTTGACCTGCGCGAAACATTGGACCGCCGCCGCGACATCCTCGAACCGGGAGGAAGAGACAAAACCGACATTCGGCACCTTGTAGATCAGAAAACCGGAGGTGTACACCAGCATTCCGCCGCTGCCGCCGTAGGCGAAATCGACGAACAAGGTCGGCTTGCCCGTGGCTATGGCCGGCTGCACCACCCTGTTCCAGCAGTTCAACTGATAGACGATATACCCGTCGATCCGGCTGCCTTGATCCGCGGCGACAATCGCTTTCGCCTCCTCCTCATTGGCCGCCATCGACGTGACGAAATCGAACCCCGGGCAATGGGTCCGCAACCCCTCCACAAATTGGTCCATAACCGGCTGGAAATTAAATCCGATGTTCGGCCAGTCCGGTTTTGGCTGCACAGGCGCATGGAGGGCAAACAGGATGCGGATACGCAAATCGGGCGCCTTTTCCGCCGCTCTCGCCGGAGCGGCCGCCATCACACGTCCCAACGTTGCGGCACAGGCCGTACAGCCTGCGGCCGCCAAGAAATCGCGACGTTCCAGACGACAACCTGAACAGGGTGTTTTCCCCATAAACATACTCATTCTCAGCCTCCTTTTTCTGATGACTCACTTTTCCGATCAGCCTTGCGAAGCCGGGTGAACCCGGCTTTCCCGCTCTTCCATTGGAACATACCCAATGTCACATTTCCTTTTTAATATACCCCTTTTCGCAAGCTTAGTGAATACCCCTAATCCAAAATAACATATCCGCCGTCACAAAACGTCTTGCAAAAGTCCGTTCTTCTCTGCTATGTTCGATCCGCTCATGGAAAGTCTTCTCCCTAACTATGATGGTGTCAACATCGAGTGGGATCAGCGCAGTATCCACTCAGAACAGGTCACGTTCGGCCAGGTTCGTTACCAGCCCGGCGGATATTGCGGCCCACGCGTCCAACGTGATTTCGAACTGGCGCTGCTTTACTCGGGGTCCTGCTGCGTTCGGCTTGACGGGCAACCGCGGGAGTTGCGCGTCGGGCACGTCTATCTGTTCAAACCCCGGCGCCGCGAACACTTCCTGTTCGATCCCCAGACCCCGACGCACCACTTCTGGTGTTCCGTGACGCCCGGTTACCTGCCCCCGGCGCTCCGCCATGCCCTTGAGGCGACGCCAGATGAGGGGCATCTCCCCTCGGAATGTTTCAACCGTCTGATTTCCGCCGCTTTCCTGTTGCGCACGGTCCAATCGCCGACCTCGCTGCAAGTTGTTGACACTTTGGCGCTCACGCTCTTTTGGGAGTTCCTGAATCTCGCAGACCACGATACCCTGATGATCCGTGAGGACGCCTGCGTGACCCGGGCGCTGCGTTACATGGAAGAGCATCTGGGAGAATCCGATTGTTTTGTTGGCGCGCAGCGTGCGGCGCGCTGCTCGGAAAACGCGCTGATCTACAAGTTCCGCAGGGCACTCGGCACCACACCGGCACGCCACCTGTGGCGGCTCCGTACTGAAAAAGGCTTGGCGTTGCTGGCGGAGACCGGCCTGTCGGTGACAGAGATCGCCGACCAGTGCGGGTTCAAGAACCCGTTCCACTTTTCGCGCTGCGTTCGGCGCATGCAGGGCCAGCCGCCGCGCGAAATCCGCCGTCGCGCCTGGTCCTGACCCCGGCCCGATGCAGGGTATCGAAATTGCGTGCCCTTTACGAAACTCCTTGCCTATAAATTGACAGGATTACAGGATTAACGTGATTTTTTTAATCCTGAAAATCCTGTCATCCCGTCATAAAAACGCATCCCAAAGTTTTCTCGCGGCTCCGGCGCACGGCGGGCTTGCCTATAACTTACACCCAAAGTTATCCTCATTTGCATTCCCGTGCGAAGCGCGGGCGGCGGGCTAATCACCCGGGAACCGTCATACCCCGTTGACAGCGTCACGGGAAGATGGGACACTGCACACCACACGACCTCACAATTAGGAGACCGGAACCATGCAAAAGTTATTTCTGCTCGCCCTCGCCTTAACCTGTGCCGTCACCGTCCGCAGCGAAATGCTTGTCAAATCGGAGCCCATTCGGCCCGACCGGAAAATCACGCTGTTCAACGGCCGCGATCTCTCCGGATGGACCAAGGTCATCACCGCTGAACCGGGCGCCTGCCCGGACGCCACGTGGTCCGTGGCGGACGGCGTGATCCGTTGCACAGGGAAGCCGTTCGGCTACCTGATGACGCAGCAGAGTTATGCCGACTACCGGCTGCATGTTGAATACCGCTGGTACGGGACTTCGGACCAGATGAACAGCGGCATCTTCATCCATAAAACCGGCCCGGACACCTTCTTCCTGCCTAAGGCCATTGAGACGCAACTTAAAAAAGACAACGCGGGGGACTTCGTGCTGCTCTCGCAAGCCACCTTGAATAACCTGACCAACCCCAAGAACCTGCGCGTCGAAAAAATCGCCCCATGCTCCGAGAAACCGGTCGGTGAATGGAACCGCGTTGAAATCACGGTCCGGGGCAATACCCTCTCTTCATACATCAACGGCGTCTTGCAGAACAGCGGCAACGCGATATATACCGACGCCGGCCAGATCTGCCTCCAGAGTGAGGGCGGCCCCATCGAGTTCCGCAACATCACGATCGAGCCGATCCCCTGATCCGGCACCCCTCCCGATATTGTGGCTGGGCGGGACGAGCGTCTGCCCGTCCCGTCCGACGATTGTCCCGGTCTGAGGCATCGTTATCGGGATCAGCGCCCGTCCTCCTCCTCGTTCTCGTACTCGGTTTCGTGTATGTGTGCCGGTCGCGGCGTCCGGGAGAGGCAAATGTCTGTTTGACGGTGAGGGCGGTTCTGCGAGCCGAACAAAGTACGGACGGTCAGGGGGTCAGGAATGCGTTCGCACAAACGTTTCTTGTGACGCAAGGGGGGGGTGTGTTATGGTTTTACACAGTTAATGGAAAAGGGGGGCTTTTAGCATAGGGGGAAATTATCATGCGGACCGTTCTTATCGTTTCGGTAGCACTCGGCGTCATCGGGGCATTCGCTGACGATCAATGGACGCTCAACTCCGACACGCCGACATGGTGGTTCGAGCCGGCCGCGTGGTCGAACGGCACCTACCCGCAAAGCGGGGAGTCCGTGATAATCGGCGCATCGTCGGACAACGCGAAAGCGAATGTCTATCTCCAATCCGGTGACGTGGTTTCCGGCATAGCCGACCTGACTTTCGGCAAGAACACCGGAGCGCAGACCCACCTCACGATTCCGACCGGCGCCTCGCTGACCTTCACGAACACGATGAGACTCATGGGGCAGTCTGTCCAGAAAGCGACGGGGCTGGTTGAAATTACCGGCGGCACGCTCAAGGGCAAAGCGTTCAACTGGGGCGGACACACATCGTCGAAGGGTACCGTCCGAATCACAAACAACGGCCGCGCGGAGTTCACCTCCTGCACGTCGGGATGGCTCGGTCCGTCGGACTTCGAAATCGACACCGGTCACCTGTGTGTCGGATCCGGCAATTTCCTTTTCGGCAATCGTACCGATGCGTATGCCCGGTTGTTTGGCAGGAACGCGACCATTGAAACCACGGCGGGGATATTCTCTATCGGCGCCAACGTATCGGGGGCTCTTGGAGCGTGGTTTCTGGAAGATTCTGCTGTCACCGTCTCGGGGAGTGGCGGCATCGTGCTCGGGCGCGCTTCGCAATCCTGCCTCCGCATCACCAACACCGTAGTCCGCTTTACACATGCGTCCGCGCCCTTCACCCTCGGACAGGACACCAACAATACGGTGACCGCGGGCGTGTGGTCCGACTTCGAGATGGTCGGCGAGAATGCGATGGTCTCGAATTCGTACCGGCTGAAACTGTTCAACAACGCGCGGTACATTCAGCGCGGGGGGCAGACGATCCTCCGGGCAAACAACACCGGCGATCAGATCGAGATAAACGGCGTCCCCGGCACGGAACAACTTGTCGAGGTGCACGGCGGCACGTTTTCGCTCACCAACGCGAATCCGAACGGCGACGCGCGCATCATCTTGGGCGGCAGCGCTCGGGCGATGTTCCGCCAGACGGACGGCACGGTGACCGCACCGGGAATCCTTTTCAAGCCCTGCGGCCCGGACAACGCGCGGTACGAGATGACCGGCGGCACGCTCGAACTCGACGACTCCAAGGGGGGCAATGGCGGCATCCGCACCTCGGACAAATCCACGCGCGCAGGCACGTTCTCGATCATCGGCGGTTCGCCGAACATCCGGATGACGCGCATCGGCACGTACAACTCGACCGACTACCAGCCGATGATCGAATACGTCATTTGCACCAACTTCGTCGCGCCGATCTGTTTCTCGCGTCCGTCGCAATCTTATTACAGTTGGGTGAGCGGCATCTACACGATCGTGCCGCAGGGCGGCATGCAACTCATCCATACCAATACGGTGATGCTGTTGGACGGACGCGACGGCGAGTTCGGCATCTTGCCGCAAAACCCCGGTTCCGGCGGCACGTTCCTGCCGAACCCCGCGTTATGGGAGTCCGGCACGACAGACCTCTACGGCGGCAGCAAGGCCGATCGGCTCGGTTCGCGCCTTCTCGCTTCGGCGGCGTTCGAATCGGGCGCCGCGCCCGCCACACCGGTCTCGTGCGGGTTTTTAAAACTGCCGAAGACGTCTCAAAAAGGCTACACGGTCTGGCTGAACCTGCTGCCGCAGAACGAAGTCACGATCGCGGAACTGGTTGCTGATTTGACTGCGGCCGGATATCCCGCCCAAGCGGATGCGTCCCGCGAAGGGTACAACGTCCGGGCGGCGATTCCGGAAAACCTTGTCGCGCACGGTTCCGACGACGAATACCTTGTCTTCGACTTCGCCCGCCATATGACGCCGGAAGACGTCCGGAACGGCACGCCAACTGTCCGCGCGCTCGTCGGACGCGTTTTGGCCGAAAAGCGGACTGGGGGATTCGCCATCCTTATAAATTGAGGAAGCAAACATGACACCCTCCCGTAAAAGCATCGTGTTGCTGTCCGCTGCCCTTGCCGTATGGGCAGCATTCGCGCAATCGGTTATCGAGATCGAAATGCCTTGGCCAAAGGAGGGGACGGGCTTCCCGTGCGGACACCCCGTCGACGTATCGATACGCCACACCCTTGACGGCAAGGCGACCGCCGCCAAAGGCGTCAAGATCGCCTTTGACAACTTCGGGCCGAAAACCGTGCGTGCGGAAGAAACCTGTGATCTTCCCGAACAAGGTCTTCGCGTCAAGGGTCTCACGCTGAACGAGCCCGGCTTTCTGCGATGCCGGGTCACGGTCGGCGGTAAAAATTATGTGCAGTCCGTGCCGTTCGAGCCGGAACGGATCGTGAAGGGATCGCCAACGCCGCCGGATTTCATGACGTACTGGCAACGTGAGATCGCCAAACTGGACGCGGAGTCGTCAGACGAGCCGGAGTTGAAACCGTGGCGCGGTCCGGACACCAATCAATGGGACGCCTGGCGGGTCAGCTTCGCGACGGCAGGCGGGAAGCGCGTCTACGGACTGTTGTCCGTGCCGAAAAACCTTTCGGAAGGCCCGTTCCCCGTGCATGTGAGCGTTCCCGGCGCGGGCCAGCCCTCAAAGACGTATTCGGCGAGCTGGATATACAGCCAGACGCCGGAGCGGAATACGGTGCGCCTCACGATGTTTGCGCATTGCGCACCGATCGACGACGCCAAGGAACGCGAAGCGTATTTCACGCGCATCCGGGCCGAGCACGCCGAAAAGTATGGGGTCGGATATTATCCGCAGGCCGGCATCTCCGAATCGCGCGAAGCGTATCATTTCCATCCGATCATTCTCGGCGCCAACCGCGCCGTGAACTGGCTGGCGCGGCAGTCCTATTGCGACACGAATCGCTTCACCTACTCCGGAAGTTCGCAGGGGGGGGGCTTCGGCATCATCCTCGCAGGCCTCAACCGCCATTTCACACGCGTCTTTGCTGATGTTCCGGCGATGGCGGATACGATGGGGGCACGCGCGGGACGACAAAGCGGCTGGCCGCAACCCGTCGAAACGCAGCGCCCCGAGAACCGTTCCGCCGCAGAGAGGTTCGCCCCGTACTTCGACGGGGCCAATTTCGCGCGCTACGTCACCTGCCCGATCCGCGTCACCTGCGGTTGCAAAGACACGAGCTGCGCGCCACCGGCCGTTTACGCCGCCTATAACGAGATTCCATCTCAGGACAAACAGATCTTCGTCATGCCCCATAACGGGCATGAGAGCAATGGCAAGATCAAGAATCAGGCGCATGCCTGGCGACAAGGCACAGGGGAACGTGGACTGGCGCCGTTCGACACGCTCACATGCGAGGTGACCGGCGTCGCGTTCGGATCCGGCGCCAACACGGATCCGACGTTCAAAGTGCCAAAGCTCGTGGCAGCGATCCGGCGGACGGATGGTGTCATCGAGGACGTTCCGCTGCGGGCCGTCAATTGGATGGGAGCGTATCTGGTGGACCGGCGGTTCTCGAAGTCGGAACGCGAGCGTTTTGGAACAAAGGCCGAACTGGTGGGTGTGCGGCTCGAAGGCGGCGCGCCGGAAACGAACGCCAAGATCAAGATTGAAAACGCCACGATGTTCAAGGAGGTGCTGAATCCGTTGTCGATTCAGGTGACGCCGCGTGACGCGCTGCCGTTCCCGAACCGTGCGGACACCATTGTTCCCGACACGCCCGAACCGGCGGCGGGCGATCTGCTCGCGGAATGGAACGCCTCGCTGCCGCCGGGCTGCGCGGTGTCGAAACGGCGCGTCGGGAAATCACTCGTGATCGACATCACGGCTCCAGCGGGCAAAGTCACGGAAATCCCGCTGGGCGTTGCACGCGAAGCGAAAAAGGTGAAAAGCTTCGCCATCCCCTATCTGACCTGGGGCGAGCGAAACGGACGCGTGCACGCAGACCTGCTCGAAGGCGGCTGGTTCCGGCTGGCGGAGTTCGACTGGTACGCCTCGAACGCGAGCGACGTGTACGCGCGGGAGACGGAAGGCGGCCGCGAACTCGTGGCGCGTTACAAACCGAAGACGGACGGGACGTTCAACCCCGTGCGTGAGCGGATCGTGATCACGCTTTCGAACGTTTTCGAAGAGATCCTGCCGGAGATCCCCAATCCGGCGTCCCCTTGGAAACACGTCACCGGGATGCACGTGTGGCGTTCACACCCATCGTACGACCGTGCGGAAGATCTGGCGCTCTGGCGGCAGGTAAAGGCCGCCGGAATCAAGCACGTCGCCGTGACGGACCATGAGACGATGTGGCGGGACGGCGGCGAACCGTTCACCTTCTGCACCGACGCGGCAAAGGGGAAGGGCGGCGACGAGGCACAGAAGGCCTACACGCGCGCGATGATCGATGAACTCGGCTTCCTTTATGGTCCGTACAACAACTTCACGGACCTCGCGACGCAGAGCGAATTCTTCAATCGCGACACGGTGGGACGATGGTCGGACGGATCGTTCCACAACGCCTGGATGCGGTGCTACGGTCCGAAACCCGTGCTCGCACCGCTCGCCTGCGACCGGTTCGCTGGCGCGATCCAGCGTAAGTTCGGTTTCAACACAGCGTACTGCGACGTGCACACTTCGATGTTGCCGTGGCAGCGCACGGACTACGACCACCGTGTTCCCGGCGCGGCAACCTACGCGCAGACCTATTATTCGTGGGGCGAGACGCTCTTGAAACAGAAGAAGATCTGGAACGGTCCCGTCTATTCCGAAGGGGCGCACCACTTCATGTGGGCCGGTCTTGCGGATGGCTCCTACGCGCAGGACCGGAGCTACGATTTCCGTAATGAACCATGGATCGTCGAGTTCGAACTGCTCCGCACACAGCGTCTTTGCACCGACTTCGGCATGGGAACGCTCTCGATGTTTTCGCCTGCGCGAACTCTTCACGAACGGCTGTATTATCTGCCGTACCAGCCCCAAGGTCGTGACGAACTCGTGAACCGTTTCCTCGCCGCGACAATCGCGTTCGGCCATTCCGGTTACCTGATCCTCGACAAATGCTGGGAGCCGGATAAGCCGTTCGGGCGCGCATACGGGGTAAAAAGCAAACCGGTCTGGCAGGAAAAGGGCCTTCCCGCCGAGACGCTCCGCAGTTACTTCATGATTCAGGCGCTCGCGGCCCGGTACACGCAATCGCACGCCGTCGAGATCCGGTACGTGGACGCCGAGGGGCGGTTACATGCCGCCTCCGAGGCGATCCGGAATGGAACCGTGGCCCGCAATCAGATCGTCACACGTTATGCGGACGGCACGGTCACCGCAGTGAACGGCAGCGACACTTTGCCGATGAAGACGTCCGCGCACGGACGCAAGATCGAGCTTGCGCCCAACGGTTTCGCGGGATGGTCCAGCGGCGTCACCGTGCTCTCCACCGATACCGACGGACGCCGCGTCCATTACGCCGAAGGTCCCGACTATGTCTATCGCGAGATCGAAGGCCGAAAGCCGTGCGTCTCGCTCACGTCGCGGCATGAAACAAAGCCGTGACTTTCCGTGTGTTCTTGTGTCCCGTGGTGGAAGAATCGATCCCGATAGCGATCCCGACCCCGACCCCGATTTGGATGAAACCCTGAAACCAGAAACCCTGAAACCCTGAAACCCTGAAACCCAAGAAAGTGTCCCGTGGTGGAAGAATCGATCCCGATAGCGATCCCGACCCCGACCCCGATTTGGATGAAACCCTGAAACCCTGAAACCCTGAAACCAGAAACCCTGAAACCAGAAACCCAAGAAAGAGTCCCGTGGTGGAAGAATCGATCCCGATAGCGATCCCGATAGCGATCCCGACCCCGACCCCGATTTGGATGAAACCCTGAAACCAGAAACCCTGAAACCCTGAAACCTGAAACCCTGAAACCCAAGAAAGTGTCCCGTGGTGGAATAATCGATCCCGATAGCGATCCCGACCCCGACCCCGATTTGGATGAAACCCTGAAACCAGAAACCCTGAAACCAGAAACCTGAAACCCAGAAGCAATGCACGCTATTTCTTTTTGGCCGCGGCCATCACCTGCATCAACAGGCGTTTGTCCTGCCAGGTGTCGCGCAGGGAACCGATGCGGAGGATCTGGCGGAAGGCGTCGAGCTTCATCCGGGTGGCCGGGATAACGCGGACACGGAATGGCTTGTCCGGTTCAAGCGAGAAAAAGTTGTCATCCATCCGCGCGTCCATGCCGTCGAGCGAAATCCAGACCCACAGGGCAGGATGGTGACTGGTGAGCGTCACGGCGAAGCTGTTGTCATCCCAGGCACGGATTTCAGCCCGCATACGCGGTGCCTGCAGTTTCAGCGCGCGCGGCTCGCAGAACAGCACCGTATTCCACGCCACCTGATTGCCCTGCTCATCCAGCAGATAGATCCACATGATCAGGTTGTCCGCGCCACAGCGTTTCAGGATGTCTGCCACTTTGACGCGAACCGATTCATCACGGGACAACGGGGCCACCGACACCTTTTTCGTGCCCTCGGCAACCACGATTCCCTCCATCTGGGTCACCCGCCACTGCATCTCACCCTTGAACGTCGGCCGGAGCCCGTCATGAAACACATTCAGCGTGACCGTGCCCGATTCCCGGCAGTAAACCCCGCACAGCGAGATCGGCGCGAAAAAACGGCGGGCCAGATACTGCAACGCTTTCCACCGTCCCGCGTAATCCACGGCGGACGGGCTGCACGTGGGCCAGCAGTCATTGAAATGCCAATAGAGAAATCCGGGTGAAGCCTCCTTCGCGGTCCGCACCCGCTCATAGGCCCGCCGCAACAGCACCGCCTGCTGGATCTGGCTGAGCCAAGCGACATGATCGAAACTGGAGGGAACCAGAAAATGGTCGAGGAACCCGTGATAGATGCGGCGCGCGCCATCGGAAGGCGACATGTGAAACGCGCAGGCCGGATGTCCGGCATTCCGCTCCCCCTCATCCAGATATTCCGCGATCACGCGCGGCTCGGGGAACGAAGGCATCGTCATGTACCCGGCCGGTTCCGTCAGGGAGAACGGCTGGTGCGGGATCGGCGGCAGACAGGGCGTGTCCGGATCCGCCGCACGCACACCGTCGACCGCGATCTTGGTGTACGCGGAATCGATCGCTTTCCCGCCACCGTCCCCGCCGCACCAAAGCGCCAGACACGGATGGTGGCGCAACGCCATGACCGTGCTCCGCACTTCCCGCTCGAACGAGGCCCGTTCCCCTTTTGCGGGCGGCGCGCCCCGGCTGCCCCCGAGCATCAGATCCTGCCACACGCAAATGCCGTACTCATCGCACAGATCATAAAAAGCATCGTTTTCGTAAAGCCCCCCACCCCAGACGCGCAGACAGTTCATGTTCGCGACCGCCACGGCTTTCACCAGCCGGGCATACTCCACCCGCGTCAAGCGCGCCGGATACAGGTCGGCCGGCACCCAACTGGCCCCCTTGAGGAAAACCGACTGGCCGTTCACTTTCACACGGCCGAAGGCCCTGCCGCGGACCGGTTCCATCTCCACCTGACGGAGCCCGATCCGCCGCGCGACGTGCTCGTAGCAGGTCCGGCCCGACAAAACGTCAACCGTCACTTCGTACAGCGGTTGCTCACCCAGACCGGCCGGCCACCAAAGCTGGGGGTTCTTGACCGTCAGGGAGAGTGTCATCCGGTCCCGGTTAAGCAGGTCGCGCGCCTCATGCAGGATGTTGCCCTTATAGCAGACCCGCACCAGCAACTCCAAATGCATCGCGGGGTCATATCGCTCTGACGCCACCGCCACATGCAGCTTGACCACGCCCGCTGTCGCAAAGTCCTGCCGGATATGCACCTCGCTGACCCGGACATGCGTGAAGGCCAGCAGCGAAACCGTGCGCCCGATCCCCACGGTGGGCGACAGGGAGATGAAATCCTGATTCGGCCCCTCCTCCGCCCCCGGCACGGTTGACGTCGGGGGGGAGAAGGTTACCCGCAGACGGTTCTTCCCCGCCTTCAACAAGGGTTTAACCTCGAATTCAACCGTTTCAAAGGGGTTGGTGACCTGACCCAGTTCGGCATCGTTCAATCGGATCGCCGCACACCCGTTCAACCCGCCGAAACACAAAACCACCCGGTCATAGGCCGAAACATCCTCCTGCACAAAGGTTTTTTCATATACCCACTCCTCACCCATAACCCAACGCGCCGCCTCAAGCCGGGTTCCGCGCACCAGATCCTCCATCTCGCCCGCAGCCATCAAATCGGCATGCACACACCCCGGCACGTGTGCCGGAATGCTTTTTTTAGAGCCGCGCTTGTAGAGATTCCACTCGCCAGAGAGATCAGTCTTCCTCATTCGCCTCAAATCCTTTTCGGTATAGATACAGAACGTTTCATAACCGCTCGTTTCGTGACGGTTCATATTCTGTCCGAAAAAGAGCTCTTTCGTCAACTTGATTTCCTCCATAATCAGAACCTTCAAAGGCATCGGGCCCGCTCCAATTCCGGGAAAAAATCTAAAAATCGCACTTGCATTCCCTCTTTTTTTCTGCTACATATTTCTTTGCTGTTCGAGAACAGTTTGTTGTTTCAAGGCTGTTTCTCCATGTGTACTCCTATGTATCCCCCCAAGACCGGCTTGCAAAAGCCGGTCTTCTATTTCATATTCATACGTCGGCATCGCGACGGAAAGGATGGATCATCCATTCCGCACCACGCCGTTGGTTTTGTAACAAGAAGTTCGTGCCTTGACCCCTGAACTCCTAGCTCCCGCAGGCGGTTTCGAGGCCGCGTGCGCCGCCTTCCAATACGGCGCGGACGCGGTGTATCTCGGCTTGCCGCGCTTCTCCGCCCGCGCCGACGCAGAGCACCTCACCCCGGACCGGCTGCGCCTGCTGAAGGCCTATGCGCAGAGCTTCACTCCCGCCAAACGGGTGTACGTCACCTTCAACACTCTGGTGACCGAGTCGGAGTGGGAGCCGGCACTCGACCTGCTGGCCGTCTTGGACGACCTGACGCCGGACGGCGTGATCGTGCAGGACCTGGGCGTGGCCCGGCTGATCCGCGACCACTTCCCCCGGCTGGCCCTCCATGCCAGCACGCAATTGGCGACGCACAATCTGGAGGGAGCGCTCGCACTCCGGGAACTCGGGTTCACGCGGGTGGTGCTGGCGCGCGAACTGACCCTTGACGAAATCCGCCGCATTTCGCAAGAAAGCGGCATGCAGACCGAGATTTTCATTCACGGCGCGCTTTGTTACAGCTACAGCGGTCTCTGCCTCTTTTCCTCTCTCGCCACCGGGCGGAGCGGCAACCGCGGACGGTGCGCCTATTGCTGCCGCGAACCCTTCACCGCAGCGGAATGCGCGTCCGACAACGCCGCGCCACATTTCCCCTTCTCGATGCGCGACCTGTGCCTCGCGCCGCTGCTTGACGACGTGACGGGCAGCGGCGCGCACGCGCTGAAGATCGAAGGCCGCATGAAGAGTCCGCTCTATGTGGCCTGCGTCACCGATTACTACCGCCGTAAGTTGGACCGCACCCTCTCCCCCGAGACGGAACGCGAACGGCTTCAGGATCTCCAGACGATCTTCAGCCGCTCCGGAACACAACTCTACGCCCAAGACCCACACGCGCAACCCGAAACGATCATTGATCCGTTGACGGTCGGCCACCGCGGCGCACGGATCGGGGAGGTCGAGGCTGTGATCCGCGACCGTGACGGCACACGGTGGCTGCGTTTCCGTTCCGACCGTGCCCTAGAGAAACATGACGGCTTGCAGCTCGAATTCCCCGGGGAGGGCCGTCCCCCGGGTTTTGCGGTTATGCGCCTGCGGCAGGCCGGAACGCGGCGTCCGGCCCTCTCGCTGGCCGCGGGCGAACGCGTCGAAGTGGCGCTACCGGAAGGCCCGTTCCCGCCCATCGTGCGCGGCACACCGGTGTTCTGCTCCGCCTCGCAAGCCGTCCGCCGCCGCTACGGAATCCAGAGTGTGCGCGAGTCTGGTCTCACCACAGGGCGTCCGGTGGATTTCGAGGTGCGACTCGATCCCGGGGGAATTGCCGTCCGGGCCTCGACCCCCTGCGAACCCTGCGGACAGGTCACAGCCGAAACGCAAATCGCCCTGCCCCTTTCCCCTTCGCGCCAACCCGAGCAAAGTCCGGCCGCCGTTCAGAAAGCCTTCAGCCGCCTCGGTGACTCTGCGTGGCGTCTGGGCACCCTCACTTTCCACGATCCAGACGGGCGCTATGCGCCCCCCTCGCAACTGAACGCGTGCCGGCGCGACGTGCTCGTCCGCCTCAACGGGGCGTGGGACCAACATGCCGCAACGCGCCGAGAGGCGATCCTGCGGAAGTGGCGGCCGGAGCCCGCCATTCCGTCTCCCTCACCTGACGCCGCGCCGCTCCCGCATTGGACCCTGAAACACCGCGCCGACGCGCAACCCCTGCCGACTGCGGCGCTGTCGGGCCTGTCAACCTTGATCCTGCGGATCGGCCACGCCCCCGCCGATGCGCTGAAGCGACAGTTGGAGGCGTGGCGCGAAGCCGTCCCCCAGACCGCGATCTGCCCCGCGCTGCCGGTCATCACGCGCGCGTGCGCTACACGGGAAATGCGGGACGCCCTCCGTGTCCTTGCACGCGAGGGATGGGAGCGCTGGGAGTGCGCAGATCTCTCGGGCTGGCGCATGTTGACAGAGGAAGGACTCAGCCCGTACTCCGCCGACTGGAGTTTGTACGCCCTGAACCGGGCCGCCTGCGCGGAATACGCCCGTCTCGGTTTCGCGGTGCAGGTGCTTTCCCCGGAGAACGGACTGGACAATATCCGTGCGCTCTGCCACATCCCGGCGTGCGCGGGGCACCGACCCGAAGCCGAAATGCCCGTTTATCTGCACCCCCCTCTCTTTCTCTCTGAAACCGCCCCCCTGACGGGCGGACGCCCGCCCCCCGATAAAGGGCGGACGCGGGACATCCGGATCGCCAACCGCCGCGGCAAGACCTTCACCGTTCTCGTCCGGGATCGTCTATGGGTAACCACCGCCGACGAGCCCTACTGTCTGGCCGACCGGCTTCCGGAACTCCACGCCGCAGGCGTAGGTCGTTTCCGTATCGACCTTTCCTGGTCACCGGAAACCATTGATGCGGAGCGAACGATCCGAAACGTGATGGCCGGGAAGCTGCCGCAAAGTCATGTTCTGCGGGGTAATTTCGACCGCGGCCTCGCCTGAATCCACACCATGAAACTCCTGTTGCCCCTCGTTTTCGCCCGGCCCTCGGAGGGGGGTCAACGGACTCCAAACACCGTGCCGTCGGGAGGAACCGGTGGCGGCGCGGAGACCCCCAATCCGCGCACATCATCCACATACCATCCCTCACTGGCCGTGCTGTTGTCCGTACCCAAACGCCAGCGCACGCGCAACTGGCGGCCCGCGTACCGTGCCGTATCGGTCAGGGACAACGTAACCGGGACAAACCCTCCGCTTGTGCCCACCCAGGCAGAACGCCCTACCAGCGGATTCAGCGAATTCGGCGCACCCTTGCCCGCCACAGTCCCGGTATACCCGTTCTGGGAAAAAACAACCCCCGAACCGATATCCGTCACGTCATACCAATCGCCATTATCCAGCGAAAACTCCAGCACCCCCGCGTCATTGGCGCTAAACGAGAAATCATGCCAGAAGCTCAGTTGCAAAGCCGTTTGATCCAACGGGATCTCGATAGGAGGGGAAACCAGACTTGTGTCAGATCGTGTGTCCACACCCAACGAAAAGGCGGAGTTCGACGGCGAGACGCTCTTAACCGTCGAGAGCTCCCACTGATTGGTCCCCAGCGTCTGCAGAAACGACCAGCCGCGGGATAAAAGGTCGTTTGTTTCGAATGTTTCACTCCAGAACAGTTCCGGCACGACAAAGGCATTATACAACGTCGCCCGTCCGCCGTCCGGATTGGCCAGCGTGAGATTCCACCATCCGCTGGACATGCCCACGGTGTTCACGCGCGCATAGGCCACATCCCCCAGGACCTGCATGTTCATCGCCAGGGCATCCGGTTGCCCTAACCGGCGCAATCGCGCCGTAGCCCCCAACAGGAAATGATCCCCTGTGAAGGTGAACGGCAAAACCCCCTCTCCCGAACCCGGCGAAGAGGAAATCAAAACCGGTCTCGGCGCCTGCTGTTCCGGCACGCCTCCGCTCACGATCAGAGAAAAGGGCTGTTGTCCGTTTGTGAGAGTGCCCGCAAACGTGACACGGACCGTATACGTCCCCTCGACAACCGGCGCCGCGATCAGAACCTGCTCGACATTATCCGTGGTGTTCGAACCGGTTATCGCGGGATACGCGCAGGAGGCCACGCTCCATTCCCCCACAAACGGCATGACCCATGGCTCGTGGACGGTTCCGTCGGGAGCGATCACCCGCAGGTCGAGATTGTTGACCAGACGGGGCTGGCGGGAATCCCCTATCCCGGTCGCCACACCCGGCGGATCGGTCCAGCAAAGCGTCGCGCGGACCGGACTTGCCCCATCCCAAATCATTTCAAAACTGATTGCATTCCGATCGGTACTCACGCGGTTTTCGATCACCTGCCGCCTACCGGCCTGCGCACGGTAGTCGAGCAGCAGATCCGCAGCGGCCTTGCCGTTGAGCAGTCCCCAACCGTAAACATAATCCGGACCGGGATTCCCCAGATCGTCCGCTGTGTGGATCAGCAACGCCTTGAGCGTACTCGCGCGCATGACCTGATTACTGAAGAGATTCGCGAAGAGGTGGACAAGTTGTTGCGCCGTGCCAGCCGCATTCGGACAGGCCATGCTCGTCCCGCTCGAGTAACTGTACGAGGAATCCCCGCCATACGAAGTTGACTTCAAACGATCCCCGTTGGCAACCAGATCCGGTTTGATGCGCCCATCGTCAGCCGGTCCCCATGAGGAAAAAATCGTCATGTTCGCGTTGGCGACACTCCGCATGCCCCCACTGACCGCGTCGGTGACGGCACCGACCGTCACGACGTTTTTCGCCAGCGCACTGTATCCAAGCGTGTCATACCCGTTTCGATAAACATGATCTGCGGGCGGATGCAGGGACGAATCATAGGTGACGGGGATGCCGCCGGCGCTGAGTGCCACCGTATCGCCGTTCACCGGGTTTTCCGAGGGGCCGCGATCATTCCCGGCCGCCCAGAAGACCAGATAATAAGGCAGGTCGAAAGCCAACTTGTCCATCTCGTGGGCATACGTGTTATATTTGCCAAAATCGTCTTCGATCGCGGACGCCGTGAATCCGGTCCCGTACCAAGTGAATTTCGGATTCCCGCTATACCCCCATCCCGCGACCATCCCATAACTGTGATTCGAAACCTTGATCTTGTCCGCTTCACCGGGATAGGCCGCACCGCGCATGGTCATCTCACCCTGGTCGTCATTCCAATCATAGCTGTCCACAAGCACAGCCGGAGCCATTCCCTTCGCCAAGCTGTCAATCCCCGCGGCACAGATCGTGCCGACCACATGCGTCGAGTGATCGTGCACGACACCCGCACCGTCCCGGGAAACCACCCGTCCCCCGAATTCCCTGTGGGTGGTCCGCGCTGAACAGGCATCCCATACGCCGACCGTATCCCCGGCTCCGTCCGCACCGTAGGGAGCGAGACGCAGAATATTCGCTCCCGTGGAAATCGCGGCGTTCGCATTCAGCGTCATGCGGTATATCGGCTTCCCCCCTTCGATCGCCGCCAGTTCCCATGCACCGCCATTGGGACGCTGCCCCCGCACCGGAATCCCGAAGGAACGCGCGAACGCCTCAGCTTCTTCGCGCCGCATCCGCTCGACACGCATCCGCTCCTTCACCTTGTTCCGCCTGACAACCGGGTTGCCCATGTCTTCCATGTTCGCGGCAACCGCTGAAGCCTGTTGTGCGGCCACCCGACCGGACAGGACGAAAAGTCCCGTAAGGAATAACCGGACAATGGGTTTCACAAAAAGCCTCCTCGCTTGAGCAGGAAGATCGTACCACCTTGCTTGAGGGAGTGTCAAAAAAGCGAAAACAACGGCATCGGCGCTGCTGTTGAGGTGCCGTCGGGAAGGCCCCGCGGCCCGCGCCTGGTCACGGATAAATCCGAACGTGCAGCACCCGGTTGGAGACAACACTGTGGATGCGGCTGTTTGGTTCCGCCTCGCACGGGATTCGAATGCGCCGCATGAGCACCTTTCCGGTGCCGGGATCGGTCAGGGCGAGTGTGAGCAGGCTTCCGGATGAAGTAACCCGCACGTTGTCGCGGTCCACACCCGAGGGCAGCGAAAAAAGAATCTCATAGGCCTGCCCGTTCTCCCGCATGTCCAAGGCCGGGCTCGCCGGCAGACGGTCCCATTCCGATCCGGCCATGGATTGCGCGATCACGTCGAGCCGTTGACGCCCCGCCGAAACCCGCAGACCCTCGACCACGCGGGACTTGAACGGTCGAACCCGTTCAACCGGTTCCGTTCCGCCTGAAATCTCACCGTTTCCGTCTGCCGCGGCCTCCCCCACAGAACGTCCCAAGAAGGCAAGCGTGACCAACAATCCCAAAACGGCAACCAACAAAAAGTAGTCCAGCGCCGCCCATGCCCTTCCAATGAACTTCGCATTCCGCATGGTCATTCCTCAATTTGCTCCGTATTAACCCAAGCAATTCATATGCCACACACCTAACGCGGACGAAGCCCGCAACTCAATTTAGGCTCATACAAAGAAGACACAGGTTTTTCATGACACCCCATTCCCCTTTTTACCCTTTGTGTGAAAAACAACTGTTCCTTTTGGAGTCGAACGGTTGAAATGATCCCATCGATCCTGCACGGCGCATCCATCCGGGTGGCGGACCCAAACCATCCAAGATTTGACCGCACGCGACAATCTGACGCGATGCACGCGTCAATTTGTCGCATTCCGCTTGTCTTCCTCCGCGTGAACCCTTATAATCCGGCAATTTTTTTCAGGAACCGGAAACGGTCAGGCGGCGCGGCACATGCCGCACCCCGACCCCGGCACGTTCCCTGCTGAGGCAAAAACCGCATGAGACAGAGCGATAGACCCGTCAATCGGGGCGCACGGGGAGGATGGCGTTTGGAACTCATCCTCTTAAGCGCGCTTTTGACCTCGGCGTTTGCCGCAGGATGCGTGCTGGTCTTGCTCAAAGGCCGGCACGACCGGCAGGCGCATCTGGCGGCGACTGCCACCGTGCTGCAGGAGGGGGAAGCGCTGCTGCAGGCGTTGTGCGATCTGGGCGATTGCTCTTCAACCCATCCCTCGCCAGCGGAATGGCGGCGGTTCTCAACCGTTGTGGACAGTGCCTTCGCGGTCCGCAAGGACGTCCAGTCCGTTTCGGTTTCGCGCAACGGCATCACCGTTTTCCAACGCCAGGCAGGCGGACTCCATCCCCCGCAAGGGGAGAGCGCGGAATCCCGTGCCCGGGAAAAAGAGCGGCGGGTCGAGACCGAGATCGCTCCCGGCACCCTGGAAATCAACGGCGAGCCGCAGTCGGTTTTCGTCATCACACGCACCCAGACGCTGGATGATGGCGGCCGGGTGGTCACCGAAGCCACCTTCCGCCGCGAGGCGGTCGGGGCAGAGGAACGGACCGCACGTTCGCTGGTCTCTTCGCTCTTCTGGTTTTCGCTGGCGGTGGTGTTTCTCTCCTTCGCGCTCTGTGCAGCGGTGCTGGTGTTCTTTGTCGCGCGCGACCGGCGGCGCGAACAGCGAGCCCGCCGTGAAGAACACCTCGCCTTTTCAGGCGTTCTGGCCAACGGAATCCTGCACGACTTCCGCAACCCGATGTCCGCCGTGCGTCTCGACGCCCAAATGCTGGGACGGGAAATGGCCCGCGCCGACGGGTTCCGCGCGGAGCGTGTGCGTGATCTGGCGGAGCGTATCGCCCGCACCATGGCGCGGATGGACAAGGTGTTTCAGGAGTTCCTTTTCCTCGCCAAGCCGGCCGACGAGCAACCGGAAACCGTGCGGATCGAGCAGGTTGTGCGGGAGTGCGTAGACACCCTCGCCCCGCGCCTCGAACAGGCCGGGGTCCATGTCGCGATCCACGCTCCGGACACGATGCCAGCCGTCTCCGCATTCCCCTTCGCACTGCGACGGGCGCTGCTGAATGTCCTGATGAACGCGATTCAGTTCGCCCCGGAGGGCAGTGAAATCACGGCAACCATCGAGGAGCGCGGGCGGCACATCGTGCTGGATGTGCTGGACCGCGGTCCGGGCATTCCGCCGGCCGAGCGTGAAAAGGTCTTCGAGATGTTTTTCTCGGGACGTCCCGGCGGAACCGGGTTGGGGCTCTTTCTGGCACGGACCGCAGTGCGACGCTGCGGCGGCGACATACAAGTCCTTACGCGTGAGGGCGGAGGGGCCGATCTGCGCATCACCTTGCCTGTGGCACCCCCGTCCTCCCCACCCCCCTCCGATGTGTAATCCTCTTATGAATACCAAACCCAACCTTCTGATCATTGAAGACGATCCGGATAACGCCCGTTCCGTGACCGAGGCCGCGGAGGATGCGGGGTTTGCCACGGTCTGCGTCGCCAACGGCAAGGCCGGCGTGGCGGCGTTCCGGAACCAAATCCCCGACTTGGTGCTCAGCGATTTGGTCCTGCCGGACATGGACGGCCTGGAAGTTTTGGCCCGCCTGCGCAAGATCGACGACATGGTCCCCGTGATGATCATGACCGCCTACGGTTCGGTCGAGTCCGGTGTGCGGGCCATGCGCGAGGGCGCCTACGATTACGTCACCAAACCACTCGATCTGGACGACATCCAATCGAAACTGCGGCGCGCCTGCGAAATCTCGCGCCTCCGTCGGCAGGTCGACAAGCTGTCCCGGTCGGTCCGCGAAAAATACGCCTCCACCGCGATCCTCGCCGAATCGCCCGGCATGAAAAAGGTCATCCGGCAAATCGAGGCGCTGGCCGACACCTCCGCCACCGTGCTGATCTGCGGCGAGAGCGGCACCGGCAAAGAGCTGGTCGCCCGCGCCCTGCATGTCGACTCCAAGCGTGCGGACGGACCGTTCGTAGCCGTGAACTGCGGCGCCTTCGCGGAAAACCTCCTCGAATCCGAACTCTTCGGCCATGAGAAGGGAGCCTTCACGGGCGCGATCGGCATGTACAAAGGCGCGTTCGAGCGCGCGGACGGCGGCACGCTCTTTCTGGACGAGATCGGCGACGCGCCCGCATCCGTGCAGGTCAAGTTGTTGCGCGCCCTGGAGGAGAAGGAGGTGCGGCGCGTGGGCGGCAAAGAGGTGTTCAGCGTGAATGTCCGGCTGGTCTCCGCCACCAACCGCGATCTCGATGCCCTGGTACGCGAAGGGACCTTCCGCGAAGACCTGTTCTACCGCCTCAACGTCGTGACCCTGCGCATACCGCCGTTGCGCGAACGGCGCGAGGACATCCGCCCGATGACCGACCGTTTCATCGCGCGGGCGGCCGTGGAGAACAACAAGACCATCACTTGCGTCCGCCCGGAATTTTACGCGGCTCTCGAAGCCTTCTCCTGGCCCGGCAATGTACGGCAACTCCGCAACGTCGTGGAATCCGCCGTGCTGCTCTCGCCCGATGGTGAACTTGACGCGGACTCCGCGGCTTTGCCCGACGAGAAGGCGCGTGCGGATCCCGATGGCGCGGCACCGCAAGGCCTAACGTTTCCCCAGGACATGACGCTCGAACAGATCGAGCGCGCGG
>Ga0116160_1001567_pt1 | contig 23262 bp, 18 predicted proteins | sample AD_JPNAS2_MetaG_FD_89879 | JGI IMG/M metagenome (GOLD analysis project Ga0116160, IMG submission 89879) | Active sludge microbial communities of municipal wastewater-treating anaerobic digesters from Japan - AD_JPNAS2_MetaG | ecosystem: Engineered > Bioreactor > Anaerobic > Digestate | place...
TCATCGCCCCGCAAATATCCGCGCATCACCTGAAGCGGTTGGAAATTATTTGAAATCTGAAAATTCAAAACCGGATCATCTATCTCCTTAAGACGTACACGTCTAATGTATTCGCGCGGAGAATATTGGTCGGCGTAGAGATGATAATTGGGCATGCGACCGCCAAAGATGATTGATTTCAGGTTGAGACGTTCGCAAAGGTCCTTGCGGTAGTCGTACATACGTCTGCCCAGCCTCAATCCCCGAAACTCTTTGCTTACAAAAACCTCAATACCATAGAGCACATCCCCTTTAGGGTTGTGAGCGCTGAAGTAATCGCCCACCACCTGTTTATATGTATGTTTATCGCCGAGCTTTTTATAATCCACAATTATGGAGAGCGCGCATCCCGCCAACTTCCCATTTACTTTGATTGCTATCTGCCCTTCGGGAAAAATATTTATGAGCTTTTGAATGTAAGGTTTACTCCAATACCCACCCGGCTCATCCGAATAAACCTGAATCATAATCTCCTTCAACTCATCATAATCTTCAATGCTTAAATAACTTAACTCAATGTTCTCAATATTGCTCAAATCCAATTTTTTTTTATTTTTTTTAGTAAATTTTTAAAGATACTAAATTTTGAGCAGTTAAACGAATATAGGGTGCTACTCCGGTAAATTATTAACATATTAAAAAATTTTCTGTGTCTACTTTTTGCAAGCAGTGCAAACATTTTTATATAATGGGCGCCAAATTACCGAACGATTCCCCGCCAAATTACCGAACGATTTCCCGCCAAATTGCCGAAAAATAAAAAATATAGTTATCTTTGCGTTATTAAAACTAATAATTATGGATATTTACAGACGTAGAATAATGGACGGCATGTTGGCTAAGAAGCTGCAATCCAAGGGGGCCGTGCTCATCGAGGGCCCCAAATGGTGCGGAAAAACCACAACAGCCGAGGAGATTGCTGCCAGTAAAGTAATGTTGGCCAGGACTGATGTGAAAGAACACTTCAAGAGTTTGTTGGAGATAGATATGGACGCAGCATTGGCCGGAGATGCTCCGATGCTTATTGACGAGTGGCAAACGGTTCCTAAACTTTGGGATGCAGTGAGGTATACTATTGACAGTCGTCGCAAGATGGGGCAGTTTATTTTGACAGGCTCGGCTGTCCCCGATAAAGATGGGGAGAAGGAGATTGAGCACTCAGGCACAGGCCGCTTTGCCTGGCTTACAATGCGCCCTATGACTCTGTTTGAATCCGGAGAATCAAACGGCTCTGTAAGTCTGGGGCATTTGTTTACTGCTCCTGAAAAGATATTGGAGAAAAACGAATTGAGCTTGCAGGACATAGCCTTTTTGATTTGTCGCGGAGGTTGGCCAATGGCTGTAGGCTTGCCGGAAGATGCAGCACTGGAACAAGCATTTGACTATTATGAAGCAGTAACGAAAGAAGATATAACCAAAGTGGACGGAGTTAAAAGAGCATCAGAGCGAGTTCAGCGTTTGATGAGAGCCTATGCTCGTCATCAAGGCACTCAGGCTTCGATTGCTACATTGAAGGAAGATTTGAGTAATAATGATACGCAAACGCTTAGCGAAGATACCATTAATTCTTACCTCGAAGCGTTGAGGAAAATATTTGTTGTTGAAGATATGCCGGCATGGAATCCTAATCTTCGCTCAAAGACTGCTATCCGCACTGCCGACACCCGCTTTTTTGTGGACCCTTCCATTGCAACCGCAGCATTGGGCTTGGGGCCTGCCGATCTCTTGGATGATTTAAATACGATGGGTTTGTTCTTTGAAACGATGTGTGTAAGAGATTTACGTGTATTCGCCGAAGCTTTAAATGGTCAGGTTTACCACTATCGTGATAAAAATAATTTAGAATGTGATGCCGTAGTTCACCTTCGTAATGGGCAATATGGACTTATAGAAATAAAACTCGGTGGCGAGTCACTTATTAATAAGGGGGTAGAAACGCTTAACACATTAGCTGAGCAGATTGATACAGCAAATATGAAAGCACCTGCTTTTAAGATGATATTGACTGCAACAAGCGAGCATGCCTACCGCCGCCCTGAAGATGGAATATATATAGTTCCAATAGGAACATTAAAAGATTAATTCTTGAATTATGAAATTGTTTTAACAATCTCAACATTCAATCCAAGCGCTGCTATCAACTTGTAAAATACACCAACGCTCGGATTAATCGTCCCGTTTTCTATTCTGGAGATATATGATTTGGAGGTATTGGAGCGTTCTGCAAGTTCGGCTTGAGTGACTTTTGCCTCTTTTCTGGCATTACGCAATATTTGTCCTGAATAATATGCATACGCATTTTCTTCAAATCGGTTGCGTTCGGGAGTCCCTTCCTTTCCGTAGAGGTTGTCTAGAACTACATCATAGTCCTGTATCATGTTCTCTTTTGTATTCATAATATTCCTCCTTGATTCTTAATGCCTTTTCTATCTCTTTTACAGGTGTTTTTTGTGTTTTCTTTTGAAATCCATTAAATAATACAACTATTTTCCCCGTATCAAAAATGAAAAACACCCTGTATATATTTCCCTGATATTCTGTCCTTAACTCGTAAAGCCCATCCCTTATGTACTTGACAAACTTGGCGGGCAACCTGTCTTGTGTTTTTAGTAAAACCAGACCATAGTCAACCTTTTCTCGCTCCTTAATCGTAAGTTTATTTATAAACTCAGTAAAGTATTTTCCAAAGATTATTATCTTTCTCCTCATTCTTTCTTCTCCTTAATCTTTAATTGCAAAGATACAAAAAGTTTCAAGATATTGAAACTTTTTGTATCCTATTCTGTCCACTCCTTTTACACTTCTGTAAAGTTTCTTTACACTTATATTTTGGCGAAAAAATCACAAAGCACTATTTGTCAGTGTGTTGACCGTCGTGGCACGGTGGGTGCTTTCATTTGAGGTGAAGTGAAAATTTTATCAAAATGAAAAAAATAATAATCACCGTTGCAGCAATTCTTTGTTCGGGACTTCTCTATGCGCAAGAAGTTATGACGCTTAAGGAGTGTATGAATTATGCTGTGGAAAACTCCTCCAGGGTGAAAATCCAGCAGATGGAGGTAGATGATGCGAGGGTGGCCCGTCGGGATGCACTCTTGAACATCTTTACTCCGGAAATTTCGGCGGGAACCTACGCATATTCCAATTTTGGCCGTTCAGTCGACCCCGAAACCAACACCTATGTGTCGACTACCTCTTTTAACAATGTGTATGCACTTTCCGGAGGTATTACGCTCTTCAACGGTTTTGCTTCGGTAAATAATGCGAAGATCAGCAAAACTGCACTGAAAATGGGAAGGGATCAGGAGGCTTTGATTAAAGATGAGGTATGCCTCGCCACTATGGAGGCCTATTATAACGTGGTCTACTTCGGTCAGCTTGCAGAGCTTCTGGAGAACCAGGTGAAGACGGCTAAAAACTCTTTGAAACTTGCACAAAAGCAGGAGGAGCTGGGACAAAAGAGCTACGCTGATGTCGTTGAGATGCAGGCGGAGCTTTATGATAGGGAGTACAAGTTAGTGATGGCCGGGAATCAATATGAAGATGCGCTTCTCAAGCTCAAAGATCTGATGTTTTGGCCTCTGGATGAGGAGTTGATTATCGATGCCTCAATGGTTATTCCCGAAAATGTAAGGACTCTCATTGCGGAGGAGGAAACAGAGGAGTTGGTAGACTATGCTATTCATTCGCTTCCCTCCATAGCTATCGCTAAAGGAATGATGGAGAATGCAAAGATCGACTACAATACTGCAAAATGGAGATTTAGCCCCAGACTTTCGCTCCAGGGCGGTTGGGCTACCAGCTATTATACCTATCCCCGTCAGAAGGATTACATTCCTCTTCCCTTTGAAACCCAATTCAGGAACAATGCCAATCAATATGTACAACTTTCTTTGACATTCCCGATTTTCAACAGACTCTCCACTTTTTCCAATATCAGAAAGAAAAAGAATGCTTACGACAGAGCTACCGTTCAATATGAGCAGAAGCTGCGAGATGTGGAGGCGGAAGTAAAAAGAGCCGTACAGGACAGAGATGGCACTTATGCAGCCTACGAGCAGGCCGATTGCATGTCAAGGGCACAGGAAGAGGCTTATCGTCTGAATGTGAGAAAGTTTGAACAGGGTCTTATCTCTACGATCGATTTTCAAAAAGCATCGGACAATTGGCTCAATGCAAAGACAAGCAGGTTGGATGCACTCCTGAAATTTTATATAAAGAAAAGCGTGGTGGATTACTACGGCGGTATAGGTTATTTAGAACAATAAAAAATCAAATAAAATGGATAAGATTATAGAAAAGAAAAAGGGCATTCAAGTGGCTTTCACTAAGAAAGCACTCCCTTACTGGCTCGGTGCCCTATTGGTGGGATTTATCGTATGGCTCCTGGTTCGCAACAATTCAAGCACCCTGAGAGTCAACCCTGAAACACTCTTCATCAGCGAAGTTAAGAGCGGTGAATTCAACGACTACATCCGTATCAGCGGACAGGTTCAACCTATGACTACCATACAGGTAAGCCCGCAGGAGGGTGGTATCGTGCAGGAAATTGTAATTGAAGAGGGTTCTTTGGTGAAGGCAGGTGATGTGATTCTTCGTCTCAGCAACGATAACCTCGACCTTCAGATCCTCAATTCGGAATCCGAGCTCGCCGAGAAGGAAAATATCCTTCGCAATACCTTGATCGCAATGGAGCAGCAAAGATTGAACGTGCAGCAGGAGAAGCTCCAGCTTGAAATTGATGTAAAAAAATCCTTGCGTAAATATCAACAGAACAAGGCACTTTATGAGGAAAAACTGATTTCCCGTGAGGAATACCTGGTGGCAAAAGAGGATTATGAGCTCGCTTCGGGCAGACTTGAGCTGGTGAAAGAGAGGGCTGAGCAGGATAGCCTCTACCGTGGCGTTGAGGTTCGTCAGATGGAGGAAAGTCTCAGGAATATGAGATTGAATATGTATATGATCCGCAAAAGAAAGGATAACCTGATGATAAAGTCGCCTATTGATGGAGAACTCGGACTTCTGGACGTGGTGCTGGGACAATCTATCGCAAGCGGTACAAAAATAGGTCAGATCAACGAGCTGGGCAGCTATAAGATAGAGGCACAGATCGATGAGCACTATATCGACAGAGTCACAGCAGGCCTGGAAGCGAGCTTTGAGAGGCAAAATGAGGCCTACGATGCCGTTATCCGCAAGGTGTACCCCGAAGTTCGTGACGGCAAATTCAAAGCCGACTTCAAATTCAGTGGCGAACAGCCTGCTAATATCCGCACCGGGCAGACCTATTACCTCAATCTTCAGCTCGGCCAGCCGGAGAAAGCCATCATCATCCCTCGAGGTACATTCTATCAGAAGACCGGAGGCAAATGGATCTACGTAGTCTCTCCGGAGGGAGGCAAAGCGGTTAAACGTGAGATCCGCATTGGCCGTCAGAATCCCCAATATTTTGAGGTTTTGGAAGGGCTCGAGGCGGGTGAGAAGGTGATCATTTCAGGTTACGATACTTTCGGAGACAATGATGTGTTAGTATTCTAAAAAGAGAGCAATGAAAATTAAGGAAATAATTACAAAAGCACTGTCGCTCGGTACGGGCCTCGCCATAGGAATCCTGCTTATAGCCAATATTAGCTACGAGTTGAGCCATGACAGGTGTTATACGGAGCCTGAACGAATTTATCAGATCCGCTCCCTATTTTTCGAAAATGGAAAAGAGAGTGATTATCACAATGTTTCCGGTGCAATTGCTCCCGGTTTCAAGGAATATATTCCGGGAGTGGAATATGCCACAAGAATGACTCCTTTATGGAATAGCGATAAGTTTTCCGATGAAAATAAAAATATAATCAGCGGTTCCATTATAGCTGCCGATACATCTTTCTTTGATGTCTTTGATACGGAAATTTTGACGGGAAATCCAAAAGATGCTCTTTCGCAAAGGGGCTCGGCTATGGTGTCTGAAAGTTTCGCTGACAAGCTTGGTGGCGCTACTGAAGCTTTGGGTAAAATCATTTTTAATGAAGAGTCACCTAATTTCCCTATTACCATTAACGGTGTATTTGCCGATTTCCCTCATCATAGTTCTGTAAAGCGCGACGTTCTGCTCTCAATGGAGAGTCTTAGGAAGGAATCGACCGATAATTGGCTGGGGAACGATAGATATGGGGGTTTTGTGCGGCTGATGAAGGGCACGGATCCCGATATGCTCGCACCTGCCATCAGAGATATGCAGGCGAAAAATTATCCCGCCGAAGCGATTAAATCCTTTCAGGAGTCCGGTTTGGATCTTCAATACTATCTGGCACCGTTAAACAGACAGTATTTGAAATCGGAGCAAGTCAGAATTACACTCTTGATTCTTTCGATTGTGGCTGTGCTGTTGATTGCTATTTCGCTGCTGAACTATATCCTCTTCTCAGTTTCGGCTATCTCCAATCGCTCCAAAGAGATGGGAGTGAGAAAATGTTATGGAGCGGGCCAGAGGAATATTTATGGAATAATGTTTAAAGAGGCTGTAGTGGATGTCCTGGCGGCCATTTTGGTTGCAACCATAATAATCCTTTTCTTCAGACCTTTGATCGAAGATATTACAGGCGTTCCGGCATCTGCACTCCTTGTAAGTGCTACATATACGGCAGTAGCTTTGATTCTCACAGTAGTTTTCTTAGTGGCAGCAATAGTTCCAGGCTATCTCTATTCAAGAATTCCGGCACAATCTGCGATCAGAAATTATAGCGAGAATAAGAGAATCTGGAAACTCTCGCTTCTCTTTGTTCAGACAGCAATATGTGCTCTGCTTCTCTCTTTGGTGCTGGTAATCAACAAGCAATATACCAAAGCCATCCATGACAAACCCGGGTATGAGTATGAAAATCTGCTTTGGACGGTGCTCACAGGTACGGACAAAAAGGTTCATCAAGGTATTGTTGATGAGCTAAAAACCCTGCCTGAGGTATTAGGCGTCGAAATGTCATACGGTCTGCCTTTGGATAGCGGTTCAGGAAATAATGTGATTGATGGTGATAAGCATTTGTTCAATATTGCAGACCAATATGAAGGTACAGCCGGTTTGTTTGATCTGTTGGGAATTCCATTCATAGAGGGAAAGTATCCGCAAAGTCCCTTGGAAGTTGCTGTAAGTGAGAGTTTTTTAACTGAAATGGCAAAATTCGAGGATTGGAGTGACGGCGCTGTAGGTAAGCAAATATTTGTTACCGAACACAGCCTGACACCTACACATTCCTTCACTATATCGGGAGTCTATAAGGATTATAGAATGGGCACATTAACAGGTCAGGATAGTAGAGCCAGTGTTAAATTTCTCGGCGAGATTGGTGAAGATTGGATGCCGTTTTTGGCGATAAAAGTGAATGAAGTTTCGAGAGAATTGATCGATAAGGTGCAAAATATTATTCAATCCCGAATCGAGAACAGAGTGGTTGAGGTAAAGGCCTATAAAGACTCAATGCGAGAGGCCTATTCCGGTGAAAGAAGAACCAAAAACACAGTTATCATCGGTTGTGTTGTCTCTATTGTCATCGCACTCTTTGGCCTTATCGGCTATATCAGAGATGAATCTCAACGCAGAAGCAAAGAGATGGCCATCAGGAAGATAAACGGCGCCAGCGTAAAAGAGATTATAACCATTTATATAAAAGAAGTTCTGAAAATCGGTATAGTCGCCCTAATTCTCGGCAATGCAGGAGCCTATTATGCGGCTCATTTGTGGCTACAGAATTTCTCCGAAAAAATTACCCTTTCCCCTTGGTACTTCATAGCAGCGGACATCATCATTATCATCTTGATTATTACAACAATCGTTCTGAATAGCCTTCGTATATCCAAGGCTAATCCGGTCGAGTCGTTAAAGAATGAATAAATAAACAATTAAATAAATAACACAATTATGATTACAGTTAAAGATCTCAGTAAAGTTTTCCGCACGGAGGAAATCGAGACAACAGCATTAAACAAGGTTTCATTTAATATCGACGATGGCGAATTTGTAGCCGTTATGGGACCTTCGGGTTGCGGTAAATCAACCCTTTTAAATATTCTTGGTTTGCTCGATAACCCAACGGAGGGCAGTTACATTTTTGCCGGCCAGGAAGTAGCCAAATTGAAAGAAAAAGATAGAACCAAATTCCGTAAAGGAAACATCGGTTTCGTATTTCAGAGCTTTAACCTTATAGATGAGCTGGATGTATATGAAAATGTGGAGCTTCCACTTAAATATATGAGCATCAGCGCATCCGAACGCAAGAAAAGAGTGACGGAAATCCTCAAAAGAATGAATATCAGCCATAGAGCGAAACATTTCCCCCAGCAACTATCCGGCGGCCAGCAACAGCGTGTTGCCATTGCCCGCGCCGTGGTGGCCAACCCCAAGCTGATCCTTGCAGACGAGCCGACAGGTAATCTTGATTCAAAGAATGGTAAGGAAGTGATGGATCTGCTTAGCGAACTCCATTCCGAAGGCACAACCATAGTAATGGTGACTCACTCCCAAAAAGACGCAGCAGTTGCTCAGCGTATCATCAATCTGTTTGACGGTCAGATCGTAAGTGACGTTAAAAACGAATTGTAACTGCAAAGACCCTCACATCACCTTACGGGCTCCTCAGGGTGATATTCTAAGGGGTGCAAAAAGTGTTAATTAATAAGAATATGAGTAAAATAAATATATTTAGACGAGGTCGGGGGCTATCTCTCTCCAGTGTATTGAATGTGCTGGGTATGGCGGTTGCCTTTGCTGCCTTCTACATAATACTCTGTCAGGTAAATTACGAGTTTGGATTCAACAAAAAGATTAAAGATGTTGACAAAGTCTTTGTGATTTCTTCAGGAGAACATGCCGGCGGAGGGAAAAGAAATCTCTCATTCTGTCGTCCTTTGGCGGAGTTAATCATCGATTCCTCACCCAACATAGAGTATGGCGGAATTATCAACCTTGGATATAATGGAAGTGGAAAGCAAAGTTTCTGGGTGGATCGGAACAATGAGAAGCATGTAGTTGAAATAAGTGCCACCCCTATCAGCGGGGATGCTCTCAAGGCTATTGGATTGGAGCCGATTGCAGGTTCATTTGATAAAATGGTTAACAGGACCAGCTTTGCTATAAGCCAAAGTGTAGCGAAAAAATTTGATTTGGAGGTAGGGATGCAATTGAATCAAGGGGATACTCCCGGAACGATTGTGGCAATTTATGAAGATATGGCTGAAAACTCCCATTTAAAGCACTGTGAGCTTCTCTACAACCTCGATAAAGAGAACCTGGAGAGCTATTCGGAGTGGGGTTACACCTACTTTGTAAAACTCATAGATCCTTCGCAGAAGGAGGATATGGAAAAAAATCTCACCTCTACTATTCGTCCTTTCTTTAAGGATAAGCTTTTAGATCAAATAGCTGAAGCTGGAGAAGAGATTGATGCCTCGGATGAAGAGATAAATAAAGCGATAAACACCTTTTTGGATATGGCTGATGTTCAGCTAATACCTTTGGGAGGCTTATATTTTCAAGAAGGCATATCGAGTATGATTGATTTTGGAAATCGTACGACAACTACGGTACTTCTGATTGTTGCGATATTGGTGATAGGAATCGCATTTGTAAACTATATCAATTTCTTCTTTGCCTTAATTCCGGAGCGCATAAGAGGTGTCAATACTAAGAAGGTGCTCGGCTGTTCCCGCAGAGAGCTTATTATGAGCGTAGTTACGGAGAGTTTAACACTGATAATCGTAGCGTTGATATTGGCATATGCCTTTGTAATGCTCTTTAATATGAGTGAGTTGGTTCATCTAGTGGCTGCAAAAACCGCTTTAAGTGCGAATATAAGCCTCGCGATTTCAACAGTTATCATCGCTCTTGTGGTAGCCGTAGTTTCCAGCCTCTATCCCGCTTTCTACATTACTTCATTTGAGCCGGCTCTGGTATTAAAAGGCTCTTTCGGAGCCACGAAACAGGGAAAAACCTTGCGTTACGGACTTGTAGGGCTACAGTTTGTTATCTCTATAGGGTTGATTATTGTCTCCTCATTTATCAATCTGCAGCGCAATTATATGGTAAATTATGATATGGGCTTTGATAAAGAGCAACTTCTCTATGTACATACTACTTATGATATCGGAAAAAATGCCGAGGCTGTTGAAGAGAGATTGAAGAGCGATCCTCAGATTCAAGATGTTACATGGGCTTCAGGTGAACTCATTGCCCCTATAAGAATGGGATGGGGACGCAGTTTTAAAGGCGAGGCGATTACTTTCCAATGCTATCCGGTTGCATGGGACTTCCCCGAATTTATGGGCATAGAGATATTGGAAGGGCGTTCTTTCCGTAAGGAGGATGAAATTGGTGACAATGGAGTCTTTATTTTCAATGAAGCATGTAAGCTTAAATTTGGGTTGACTTTGGATGATAAAATTAACGGACATCTTAGCGAAGCAACAGACATAGTAGGTTTCTGTAATAGTTTCAGCTTTATGACACTCAAGGAAGAGGTGGGACCCTTTGCGCTCTATGTTTATGGAAAATCCCCTTGGACCTATCCCAGCACAGCATTTATTCGTGTAGCAGTAAATGCAAATTATCAGGATGTAATGAAGCATATCGGCACCGTACTTAGTGAGTGGGCCCCTAAAATTGCTCCTGACCAGTGGACAATCAATTTTTTCGACGAAAATATAGAGAAAACCTATCAGAAGGAAAAGTCGCTTTCTCAGTTGATCAGCCTCTTTACTTTGATTGCTATTGTAATTTCTCTGATGGGTGTCTTCGGCCTGGTAATGTTCGAGACGCAATATCGCCGCCGTGAAATTGCCCTTAGGAGAGTGAGCGGAGCCTCGATAAAAGACATTTTAATTATGTTCTGCAGCCGTTTTGTGAAGATTGTGTTGATCTGTTTTGTGGTGGCTGCCCCTATTAGTTATTATATTGTAAGTCAATATCTTAAGACTTTTGCGCATCGTATCTCGATTTATTGGTGGGTATTTGCTCTCGCTTTAATTGCAGTGATGTTTGTAACCCTTTGCGTTGTAGTAATTCAAACCTGGAAGGCAGCTACGGCAGACCCCGTTGACTCAATAAAGACGGAATAGGATTATGCCAATTGCCAAGAAGTCACTACATTTGTAGGGTCAGATAGATATGACTTGAAAATATAGAGGATTCTATGGCTAAAAACAAGGCAAAAATATTGGTTGTCGATGACAACGGTGGCATCAGGGCCGCTTTGAAACTACTTTTACCGATTCATTTTTCTGAGGTGGAACTTATCTCCTCTCCGAAAGAATTAATGAGTAAGATTTCAAGCTTCAGCCCTGATGTCGTGTTGCTCGACATGAACTTTCACACCGATATCAATACCGGAAATGAGGGACTTTTCTGGCTCTCTGAGATCAAATCAAAATATGAGGAGATAGAGGTGGTTCTCTTCACTGCCTACGCCGATATTGCGCTCGCTGTGGAAGGGATGAAACGGGGTGCATTTGATTTCATTGTTAAGCCATGGGACAATGAAAAGTTGATTGACACTCTCCGTAAGGCCTCTCTTGTCAATAAAAAAGAGCCGAAGCCGACCGAGTCCGAAGCAGATTCTTCAATGTTTTGGGGCAACGGCAAGGCTATGAAGGCAATTCGCAGCAGGGTAAATAAGATAGCTGACACAGATGCAACTATTTTGATCACGGGAGAAAATGGTACCGGTAAAGATATGCTTGCCCGCGAAATTCATCGCCTCTCGGATAGAGCACAAAAACCGATAGTCAATGTAGATGCCGGAGCAATAACCGAAACCCTTTTTGAAAGTGAGTTGTTTGGTCATGTGAAAGGTGCCTTTACCGATGCTCATGCAGACCATGTCGGTAAATTTGAGCTTGCTGATGGCGGTACCTTGTTTTTGGATGAAATAGGGAATATTCCCCTTCACCTTCAGGCCAAACTTCTGAGAGTAATCCAAAACAGGAATGTAGTGAGAGTTGGAGATACGAAAGAGATTCCCATTGATATCCGCCTTATTTGTGCCACAAACAAGGATTTGGAAAAAATGGTAGCGGGAGAAGAGTTTAGGGAAGACCTCTACTATCGTATAAATACAATTCATTTGCATCTTCCTCCTTTAAGAGAAAGGATTGATGAGATAGAGCCGCTGGCCAAACTTTTCCTCGGGATCTTTGCGAAGAAATATAGAAGAAATGTCTCGGAAATAAGCGAAGAGGTATTGGAACTTCTAAAATCTCATCCTTGGAGCGGCAATATTCGCGAGCTCAGGAATTGTATCGAAAAGGCTGTCATTCTCTCCGAAGGAGCTATTTTAACTCCCAAAGAGATAGAACTGAAAAGTATCCAATCCGATTCGGGGAATAGAGAGATCAGCTCTGAAGACTCTCTGGAAGAGACGGAAAAGAAAGCCATTATGGCGGCTATTGACCGTTTCGGCGGCAATTTATCTATGGTTGCAAAATCCCTCGGCATAAGCAGACCGACACTATATGCCAAATTGAAAAAATATAATATATGACAACCTGGCAAGTCATATTGTTGATTCTTGGTGTAATTGTTTTAACCGCGATTATTACTTCTTACCTAACTTCACGCAGGATGCGAAGAAAGGTCAGTTATATGCTTGATGCTCTTGAGGATAAAGAGTATAATTTTCATTTTGGCGAGAAAGGATTTTTTGCCAAAAGGTTTAATGTGAGTCTCAATCGATTGCGCAATCTTTTCGACCAGGAGAGAAAAGAAATCAGTGCTCAGGAGAAGTATTACGGTCTTATGCTGGACCATGTCAAAACAGGGGTTATAGTGATTGAACAAAACGGCAGAGTCAATTATTCCAATAAAACAGCGCTTGAATTGCTGGGTGTTGCTACTCTCGGCAATATAAAACAGCTTAAAACTGTCAGTGACTCCCTGTATGAGGCTTTTGAAGCTATAACAGACACCGGTTTGGAGCAGAGAGCAAATTTTTACAACGAATCCGGAAAAGTAACCATTGCTCTAACCTCATCGAAGGCAACCATTGGCCAAAAAGAGGTCGAGGTAGTCGCCTTTAATGATATCACGAGCAATATTTCAGAGAGTGAACAGGAGTCCTGGGCAAAGCTGATCAGAGTGCTCACTCACGAAATAATGAACACAGTGACACCCATCGCCTCTTTAAGTGAAGCTCTTCAGCAATTTGACAATGTGGAGGAGCAGGTTCGCAGCGGATTGGAGACTATCGCTCAGTCTTCACGAGGCTTGATAAAATTTGTTGATACTTATAGAACCTTGACAAGAGTTGCCACTCCTGTCAAAAAAGCAGTTTTGGTAAGGGATTTGGTAGAAAGAGTAATTTCCCTGACACAAGAACAGGCACAAAACTGGGGAGCAGCCGTTATTTTCGAAGAAAAATCCGAGGATATCCTCCTTTATGCAGATGAAGGACAAATAATTCAGATTCTCATAAATATTGTAAAAAATGCTCTGGAAGCTGATGCAACGATAATCAAAATCATCGCCGAGATAAACTTTTCCGAACAGATAGTCATAGAAGTTCACAACAATGGCATTCCCATAAGCAAAGAGAGCCGAGAAGAGCTCTTTGTTCCATTTTTTACCACCAAACAAGAGGGAACCGGCATCGGCCTAAGCCTCTCCAACCAGATTATGAGGCTGCATAACGGGAGTATTAATCTGACCAAGAGCGATGATATAGGCACAATTTTTAAATTAACCTTCAGATAATTCGCTTTTTTTGTTGCTAAATCCCTTAAAAGTTTACCTTTGTATCTGAATACATTATAACTATTCTAATCAATCACATTGGTAATCTTCTATGATTTGTACAATAATTTATTCACTAATCTAAACCTAATAACCAATTTTTAAAATTATGGCAACTCTATCTAATACTGCTAACGCAACTGCCTACAAAGGGAATGACAGAGTCCTTTTCGGATTTATCCTCGGTCTGCTCTCTTTCTGGCTGTTCGGCATGACCATGCTCAACATCAATGTGGTCATGAATCAGGACCTCGGTTTACCAACTTCTTCTCTTAGCCTTGCCGTCTCCATTACTGCGCTTTTCTCAGGCATGACGGTAGTGGTTTTCGGAGGTTTGGCTGACAAAATAGGCAGGGTAAAGATCACACGCTTGGGTTTTATATTTGCCATTGTCGGAGCGGCATTGATAGCCATTGTGCCCGGCAAGAGTGGCCTTACGCTTCCGGTTCTGCTTACCGGTCGTATTCTTCAAGGACTCTCTGCGGCATGTATCATGCCTGCTACACTTGCACTACTCAGAGAGTATTGGGATGAGAAAGGAAGGCAGAGAGCAGTCAGCTTGTGGAGTATGGGAACTTGGGGAGGTACCAGCTTCGCAGCCCTCGTAGGCGGAGCAATGGCGGACAATCTCGGATGGAGATGGATATTTGTATTGTCTACGGTACTTTCCGTACTCGGTCTCTTTCTTATCCGTGATCTTCCCGAAAGTAAAGCGGAACAAAAAGGCAAAACCCAGCTTGACTATCTAGGGATGCTGCTTTTCATGTTCTTTATAGTTACGCTCTAGCTTTTTGTCAGTAAGGGTTCGGAATGGGGCTGGGGAAGCACGAAGTCACTCGTTTTGGCAGGTCTCTCCATCCTATTTTTGATACTGTTCATTATTTTTGAGCTAAAGAAAAAAGAGGGTCCCTTTATCGACTTTCGTCTCTTCAAGAATAAGACTTTTACAGGCGCTACAATTTCCAATCTCATACTCAATAGTACCTCAGGCGTACTCATTGTTACCCTTATGCTGATGCAGCAAGGTGGGGGTATCAGTGCGGATACTACCGGCCTCCTTACGATAGGATACGGAGTTGTGATCCTGCTCTTCATCAGGGTGGGTGAGCGGTTGCTACGTAAGTACGGTCCGCGCAAACCGATGATCTGGGGCTGTCTCATCCTGCTTCTCTCGATAGCATGTATGCTGCCGACCAATATCATGACCTCTACCTATATGGTATTGATGGCGATAGGTTATATTTTCTTCGGCCTTGGGCTTGCATTTTACGCAACTCCCTCGACAGATGCAGCGCTTTCCAATCTGCCACTTGATCAGACGGCAGCAGGTTCAGGTATATATAAGATGGCTTCTTCCCTCGGCAATGGGTTTGGCATCGCCATCTCCACCGCCATTTACTCCGGTATCGTCATCAACGGCAGAGCATTCACCGCTTTGGACACGATATTCATGGGACGTCAGGACAATCTTGACTTCAGACACGGTGCCATGATAGCACTGCTCTTCAACTTCGTGATGATTGTTGTCGCCATACTTGTAATCAGGGCAACAGTTTCGGGTAAAACAAAGGAGGCATAGATATATGGGCGCAAAACCAATTGAAGGAGTACTGGCATTGCACTCCGAGATGAAACGTTGGATGCAATATATCCATTCCCACCCGGAAGTTTCCACTAAAGAGCATGAAACTGCACGATATATAGCCAAAGAGCTGGCTCAAATGGGCTACGAGGTACACGAAAAGATAGGTAAGGATGGCATCTATGGTGTAGTAGGCCGTTTAAAGAATGGTGACGGAGAGAAGAGTATCGGCTTCCGTGCAGATATGGATGCGCTTCGCATTCAAGAAGATAATAATCTCTCCTACAAGAGTCGATATGATGGGATATCTCACCTCTGCGGACATGATGGACACTCGGCAATGGCATTAGGTGCGGCTAAGTACCTGGCCGAAACGCGCCGGTTCAATGGTACGGTTCATTTCATTTTCCAGCCCTCGGAGGAGAATATGCAGGGCGGTCCTGCTATGATTGGGGGCGGATTATTCGAGAAATTCAATATAGACCGCGTCTATGCGATGCACAATATCCCGGGTCTTCCAAAAGGTGTACTGCACTTCCATGATGGCGAGACAATGTCTGCCGTAGACAACTGGGAGATTGAACTCTTTGGCAAAGGCTCCCATGGCTCCATGCCCGAGTTGAGTATAGACCCTGTGGTTGCGGGAGCTTCGCTCGTTATGGCTCTTCAGACTATAGTTTCACGCAATATCTCTCCATGGGACAATAGCGTGGTGACTATCGGGGCCTTCCTTGCAGGCAATGAGGGTAATGTAATCGCCAATGGTGCCATTCTCAGACTCTCCATGCGCAATATGCAGGCAGAAACCCGCAAAAAGGTACTCGACAGGATCCGGAAGATTACGGCAGCTCAGGCAGAAAGTTACGGTTGTACTTACGAGATCAGGGAAGGACAGCCGGGAGCTGTATTGGTTAATAGCGCGGAGGAGACAAAGTTTGCCGCAGATGTGGCTAAACACTATTTTGGTGATGAGAATGTCGTCTATCCCTGCAAGCCTTTGATGAGCAGCGAAGACTTTGCATTCATGCTTCAACAGAAGCCCGGCAACTATATCATGATCGGCAATGGGGATACCTTCATGGTACACCATCCCAAATATGTATTTGACCTGGACATCTTGCCAATAGGTGCATCTCTTTGGGTTGCTCTCGCTCAGGAGTATCTCAAGTAGTTTAGGCAACTATTTCCTGTTTACAATCTTTGCGAATTCGTAGAGCTGAGGTTTGATGTGGCAGTAGCCACCGGGATTTTTGTCGAGATAGTTCTGATGGTACTCTTCAGCAGGATAATAACTTGTGACGGGACCGATTTCGACATATATCGGAACTGAATACTCCTTGCTAACCTCTTCGTAGACCTTTTGAGCAATATCAGCATCTGAAGTGTAGCCCGGATGGTAGAAGATGCCGCTTTTGTAGCGTGTGCCAATATCTCCGGCCTGGCCATCTTCACGTGTTGGGTCAATAGCCCTGAAAAAACATCTTATGAGAACTTTCAGGGCAAGCATATCTGCATCATAGAGTACTTTGACGCATTCCATATATCCGGTGGTATCTGTATAAACCTCTTCATAAGTTGGATTGGGAGTATTTCCGTTGATATATCCCACCTCTGTATCAACTACGCCCCGAATCAACTTGAAATATTTTTCAAGACCCCAGAAACAACCTCCGGCAAACCATATTGCTTGTAGATTTCTTTTCATAAAACAAATGTAAGAAAAAAATCAAAACAGACTCCCAATGCGAATAGTTTCTATCTTTGTCTTGAATTATGGAAGAAAAATATAAGTTCGTATATCAGAAGGTGGAGGCTATGGTCTCAGAGGAGAGCGATCCGATTGCCAATATGGCCAATGTTTCCGCCCTGCTCCACGAAACCTTCGGATGGTGGTGGACCGGTTTTTATCGTGTGGATGGGGAGAGTCTCGTACTGGGTCCTTTTCATGGCCCGGTGGCCTGTACCAGGATCCCGTATGGACGCGGAGTGTGCGGTACGGCGTGGAAACGCCGCGAAACGATTGTAGTTCCCGATGTGGAACAATTTCCCGGCCACATCGCCTGTAGCTCACTTTCCAGAAGCGAGATTGTGGTTCCGATATTTAAGGGTGATGCTGTAGTCGGAGTTCTCGATATAGATAGTAAAGAGTTGTCGGCTTTCGATCGGACGGATGCATTCTGGCTCGAAAAGATAGTGGCTCTACTCTAGATCTTCCCGCACTTCCATCCATTCCACCTCTCCGCCCCAAAGTTCCAGGAAACGGCGAAAGCCTTCCTGTGAGATCACCACGCTTGCCGTATTGTCGCAAGGGTGAAAACTCAGGTATTCGCTCTGCTGAAGGTCTTTATCCAGATATAGCTTGACCCGGTGTCCATTTGGGAAGAGTTCTTTGGGATTGACGTCGGTGCGGTTTTGGAGTCCCATATCGTGTATCAGTCCAAATAGGGAGACTGAGCCGGGAGTCAGACCCAGACACCGCTGCATCCTTTCAGGTGAGGCGAAAGAGAGTTTACCCTGTTTTAGTGCCTTTTCCAGCGAATGGATATCGAGATTTTTGTGACACTCGAAGATTACCAGATAGTGACGGTTGCCTTTGTGGTTGCGGAAGAAGAGGTTTTTACAATGAGTCGAGTCGATCTCCTTCCAGTATTCCATGGCGAGTTCTATTGTCGGAAGCGGGGGATGGGTGTGTATTTTGTACTCTATTCCTGCATTTTCGAGGAACCTCAGAACTCCGGTTATTGTCTCGTTGTATTGCATTTTTATGAAAATTCTCTTGGTTTAATTCCAATCCTCAATTATTCCTGTTCATTTATCTTCGCGTACCTTTGACAGATCCTTCTCTATTGAAGACCGTTTAGTATCTCATTCTCTATTATATTCTTGCGTATTTCTTTTCCCGCGAAGCGGAAAATATGTTTCTGACAAACCTCCAAATGTCCGGGATAAGCAGTACGGGAGAGGTGCAGAGCAGTATCAGCCCCCAGTCACCCCATGAGAGCGGGGCTACATCGAAAAAGGCTCCCGCAACGTTGGTTATAAAGTACTGCCCGAGCAAAATAATGCCTGCAACCATCAACAGAGTCAGAGAGGCGGACTCCCTGAAACGTTTGCGATTGAAAAACAAATCGAGGATATCCTGCAATGCACTTCCATTAGTGCGAAAATACCTTGCATTGAATAGGTTCCAGAATTGCAGCATCACGAAGATGGAGAAGAAGACGCCCCTCTCAAAGCCTGAAAGGTGATTCTTGGTGTGTGATCTGAATACTCCCGTAAAGAGTTCTCGTAGAGTCTCCGCATTGAGCAAATCTTTAACTGAAGTGATATCGGTGTGCCAAAGCAATTGCCAGATAAGGGTCATCACAATAAAGAAAATAAAGCCTCCGATAATGATGCGTGCACCCATCTTTCTGTCGATTATATGGCTTTTGGAATCTCTTGGCGGGGCATTCATCACTCTGCGATCGGGGGGGATGGAGGAGAGCGCCATGGCTGCAAATGTGTCCATGATTAGATTGACCCAAAGCATCTGCGTGACAGTAAGGGGTGAGTCCAGCCCGAGAAAGGCTCCCAGCAAAACTATAAGGCTGGCACACGCATTAATGGTCATCTGGAAGAGAATGAAGCGCTTTATGTTGAGATAGAGCGAGCGTCCCCATAGAATACCTTTATTGATGCTGGAAAAGGAGTTATCTATGATTGTGACATCGCTGGCCTCCTTTGCTCTGGAGGTGCCGTCGCCCATTGAGAGTCCTACCTGGGCCTTTTTGAGTGCAGGGGCGTCATTTGTGCCGTCACCTGTTACTGCCACCACTTCTCCCATCTCTTGTAGCAGAGTTACCAGTCGTGCTTTGTCTTCCGGCCGTGCCCTGGAGAGGACTTTAAGTTCCGGTATGACACGAGTTTTTATCTCTTCGTCGCTCATTAGAGCAAATTCTGCCCCTGTTAGGGTCTGCATCGGCTCATGAGCATCCATTATTCCGGACTGACGCGAAATCTCATTTGCCGTCAAGGCTACATCTCCGGTAATCATAATCACTCTGACGCCGGCATTGTTTCTACTCATCTCAATAGCTTCCCGCACATCATCCCTTACCGGATCTGCGATGCCGACTATACCGGCAAATATTACAGGAGTGTCTTCTTCAGCATTCAGTTCCTGAAATGCAAAACCGAGTGTACGCATCCCTTTTGCCTGATAACTCTGAAGGAGGTCGAGAATCTCCTCTTTATTACGCTTACCGGCTATGCTATCCGACATTTCCAGTACGATTTCCGGTGCACCTTTTATATAACGCACGCTCCTGCCTGTACCCTCATCTTTTGCAACAGTAATCATCCTTTTACTCTCTGTAGAGAAAGGTTCTTGAGAGGTTATCAACACACTTTCGCGTAGCTTATGGTAGTTGTACCCCAGATCGTGCAGCCAGAGGAGCAATGCGCCCTCAGTAGGATTGCCTATTGCACGGAGCTTGCCTGATTCGATCTCAGATAGCTCTGCAGTGGAGTTGATGGAGATGCTCAGGGCTACAAAATCCATATCCACACCTGAGAATTCCTGTTCTACCACACTCATCTTGTTGTAGGTGAGCGTGCCGGTCTTGTCGGTGCAGATGACAGTCGTTGCTCCCATAGTCTCGCAGGCGTGAAGCTTACGTACCAGATTTTTCTCCTTCAACATTTTGCGCATACTCAGCGCAAGTGAAATGGTAACACTCATCGGGAGTCCCTCAGGTACTGTTACAACTATCAGAGTTACCGCAAGCATCACTGAGTTTATTATGACATGGATGATATCCAGTAATTCGCGCTCTCCGGAATCTCCGGTCAGGAAAAATATGAGCAGACGTCCGACAACTACAAGCGTACCGAGTATATAACTCGCCTTGGTAATCGATTGTGCAAGACGATTGAGCTGATTATTGAGAGGAGTTTCGACGGTGCTCTCCTCCTGGAGAATTTGAGCACCCTTGCCCTCTTCGGTTTCAGGTCCCACTGCAGTCACCCTATAGAGTGCAGTGCCTTCGATAAGGGTAGTACCTCTTAGGAGAAAATTCTGGGGATAGGTGCTCTCCGGTCGCGTAGGGTCAATCTCCACATATTTTCTGGTAAACGGTTCTCCGGTAAAATTGGATTCGTCAATGCGCAGAGAGAGCGCTTCCAGCAGGATTCCGTCGGCGGGAATCTCATCACCACTCTCCAATTTGACAATGTCCCCGAGACAGACATCGCCTCTTGGAATCTCGTAAACCTGCGGCCATGCATCATCTTTCGCTTCGTGTGCGCTACGCCACCTAATTACCTTGACTTTACGTTCGTCTTTGGCTTTATTCAGAATCTTGAACTCCTTTTCGGCGTTGTACTCAAAGATAAACGCTATTCCGGTGGCAAGCAATATAGCAATGAGCACTCCGAGAGGTTCAATCAGGCAGGAGGCGGACCTTCCCATTACCAACATCTCATATAAGGATATACAGAGCGAGAGGCCGAGTGCTACCAGCAGTATTATGATAATGGGGTCCCTGAACTTGGCCAGATAGGCCTTCCATAAGGGTTCGCTCTCCGGTTCAGGGATGATATTGCGACCTTTTCCGTTAATTACCTCCGTAGAATCCGCACAAAGGTATCCATAGTTTTTTCTTTTTTCTTCTGACATTTGTCAAGTGGATCAATTTATTGAAAAAGCGAAGTTACCATTTTTTTGCCGAGGCTGTCAAAAAATAGTTGTATTTCCAATACTTTTGCTTACTTTTGCGGTTCCAATGGGGTATTAGCTCAGTTGGTAGAGCGTTTGAATGGCATTCAAAAGGTCAGGAGTTCGATTCTCCTATACTCCACACCATTTAGCCCCGCAGCAATGTGGGGCTTTTTTGTGATAACGGAAAACACCTTCCTTATGAAAAGAATACGCATCACCGCCGTTCGCAAAGTTGAACACAAGGACCTTATAGAGAAGTACGAAAATCCCATTGAGCACCCCTGTGATATTGAGGAGGGTGATGTCTGGATTGCAGAGGGTTGGGAAAGGCCTGAGGGGTTTTGTGAGAGCGCATGGGACTCCGTTTCTCCCTTTGTGATGGCACTTTCACACGGTGCTACCGGCTTTTACGATGGATGGATGAAAAACCCTGCCTCAGCGATGATCTCGTGCAACGACGGTTTCCGTCCCGTGAGTTTTCTTATAGAAGTGATAGACTGAAATACCGATAAATATGAAAAAATTGATTGTCATAGACTCTTGCATGAGGGCCGAATCCAGAACAAAATTGATCCTCGATGCCGCTGTGGCTGAACTCTCCAAGAGATATGAGGTGGAGATCATTGATGTCAATTCTGTAAAATTGTCTCCGTTGGACAAAATCACTTATGTTGAACAACGAGAAAACGGGAACATTCCGCCTCTGGCAGTAGAACTAGCGCGCAAAGTGGCTGCCTGTGACCGTCTGGTTGTTGCCGCTCCCTTTTGGGATATGAGTTTTCCCGCAATTCTCAAGTCATTTTTCGAAAATATATCGCTGTTCGATATAACTTTTACGGACGACGGGACTACCTGTGTAGGGCTGTGTAAATGCGAAAAAGTGCTCTTTATCACCACACGCGGCATGGATATAAAGACAGGAGATCCGCTTGACCAAGGTTCGCCATACTTGGCCGCCCTATCATTTCTTTGGGGTCTCGGCGAGGTGATTACCGTCGCCGCCACAAATATGGACTACCTTTCTCCTGAAGAACTTGTTTTGCGTATTGAAGCTGCTAAAAACGAGGTAGTAGAGATATGTAAGGAGTTTTGAGTGGAGCGAAGCGACCTGCACTAAAAGAGGGAGGACTTTTTAGTTCCTCCCTCTTTTAGTGCCCAGGACAAGACTCGCCAAGATCTATTTATCTCTTTTTAAATATTCTGGTATATAGTCGATTACACAATGTAAAGAATTGGAAAACAATGAAATAAGTTATTCGTTTTTTTTCAGCTTATTTCTCTCCTTTTTTTACTTTTTAGATTTAGCGGAATATTTGCGGAACATTTTGGTCGTGAATTCATCAGAAAATTTTATGAATTCTGGCCTGCATTATTTATATTTGTGATGCTTAAAAATTATCGTCATGCCAAAGGTCTTGAAAATTCTATCCAAGAAGGTCAACCCCGCTTCCGGAAAATCAGAAATAATATTGAGCATGCGCTACGGTCGCGACAAAGTACTCCGTGCAAGAACTCATTTGTTAATTGCACCTAAATATTTTGATCTCCAAAGAGAAGGTCATGTTGTACTTGGCGAGATAGTAGTTAAATCAAAGATTCATTCACCTGAAGTTATCCAGGCAAAAGAGGTGAGGAATAAAATTGAGGATATGTGCCGTTTATTCGAAGATCGTATTGCAGGAGAAAACCCGGAAAATATAACTCTTGACTGGCTGCAGAAACAGGTCGATCAATTCATTTACGGTGATACCAGCTCTGAAGTTGTTGAGATAAGTAAGCCAAAATCTTTCTTTGATCATTTTGATGATTACCTGGCTGTTTCCCAATTCTCGGTAAGCAGAAGAAAACATTTTCTGGTCCTGTACCGTGCCCTACAACGTTATGCGCTTTACAGGAATTATGAAATTTCTTTTGGTACATTCAATCCCGCCATTATTGCCGATTTTGAACGGTTTCTTCGCAATGAACATACATTCTTCTTTGAGGATAAGAAGGCTTCCGGAAAAAACACGAAGCAGAATGGGGCCAACAGGATCCCTGTAAAAAAATACAGAGCCGTCTTTGATAAATTTCCTGAATGCAGGATACCCAAGCAAAGAGGGGATAACTATATAAAAGGACTGCTTATCATTCTAAGGACATTCTTTCTTTGGGCAAACAAGACAGGCAAGACAA
>Ga0116160_1001570_pt1 | contig 23223 bp, 17 predicted proteins | sample AD_JPNAS2_MetaG_FD_89879 | JGI IMG/M metagenome (GOLD analysis project Ga0116160, IMG submission 89879) | Active sludge microbial communities of municipal wastewater-treating anaerobic digesters from Japan - AD_JPNAS2_MetaG | ecosystem: Engineered > Bioreactor > Anaerobic > Digestate | place...
ACATCCAGACCCTCCGCCAGCGCATCCTCCCCGATGACGTAGGGCGGACAGAGCTTGATGGCGCAGCCGCCGACGCCGACCGGCGCGAACAGCAGGATGCCGCGCTGGATCGCCTTCTGCACAAACTCGAACGCCCAGTCGGGCTGAGGCTCCGTCGTGCCGGGCCGGGTGAATTGGAGCGCCGCGACGAGGCCGACCGCATCCCAATGACCGATCAGGCCCTGGCTGGCCTGCGCGATGCGGCGGCAGCCGTCGGCCAGCGCGGGGGCGAGCCGGTCGACCCGCTCGACAAGCCCTTCGCGCTCGAGCGTCTCCAGATTGGCCAGCGCGGCGGCGGCGCACACGGTGTTCGCCGAGTGCGTGCTGGTCATCTCGCCGGGACCATACAGGCTCATCAGCTCCTCGGTGCCGAGCACGGCGGACAGCGGCATGCCGCCGGAGATCCCCTTGCCGCAGGCGACCAGATCGGGGACGATGCCCAGATGCTGGAAGCCGAACAGCCGGCCGGTGCGGCCGAACCCGGCCTGAACTTCATCCAGGATCAGGACGGCGCGGTGCTGGTCGCACCAGCGGCGGAGGGCCTTGGCGTAGTCTGCGGGGAAAAGCGTCGCGTTGCAGCCCTGGAACGTTTCGCCGATGACGCCGCAGACGCGGTCCGGATCAACGCCGAGGGCGCTCAGGCGCTGCTCGAAGACGGCGAACGAGACGTCGGGCTGGCGGAAACCGTCGGGGAACGGAACCTGGACGAACCGTGGATCGGCCCCGAGCCAGCTCTTGAGCGCCGGCGCGCCGCCCGAAAGCTGGGCGCCCATCGTGCGCCCGTGGAAGTCATTGTCGAAGCTGACGATGATGTTCTTGTTCTCGTTGCCGATCGTGCGGCCCCACGTCATCGCCAGCTTGAGGCAGCATTCGACCGCCTCGGACCCGGTCGTCAGCAGGAAGACGCGCGCCAGCGGCGGGGGCAGCAGCGACTGTATCTTTTCCGTCAGCTCCAGCCGGATTTTGGTCGGGAAGCAATAGGCATGGTAGAGGCCCTGATCGGCCATCCGGCGGATCGCATCCAGAATCGCGGGGTGGCCGTGACCGGAAGCGGTCACCAGCACGCCGCTGGAAAAATCGATCCACTGGTTGCCCCACGGGTCCTGCATGAACGCGCCCGCGCCGCGATGCCAGATCACCGGCGGCTGGCCGCCCATGCTGCGCGGCTCGATTTGCCGCATCTTCTTGAGCAGCGGAACCGATTCGGGCACCGGCAGCGGCGTGACGATCCGGCGGCATCGGGTTTCGACCCGGTCGACCTCGACCGGTTCGAGCGGGAATTCCCTGGTGGCCATGGCGGGCGCTCCTTTACTTCATAAATCCAGAACTTGCCGAGGGTCAGTATTGGCGGAAGGCAACGCCGGGGGCATCGCCATACTGGATGACGACTTCCCGCCCCCCATTCAGGATGCTCAGGCGGCTGGCCTCGATGACCAGCTCATTGTAGCTGCTGTTGGCGGGCGTCGCCATGATGCCGTCCGCGTCGAGCTGCTTGAGGTAACGCTGTCTCTCGGCGAGATCGGCGATCGCGCCGGCGCGGATGCAGGCGCGCACGATGTGCTCGGCGCTGCGATGGCCGTACCCGGTCGGCACCAGGCCCTCGCCCCCCTGATAGACGTACTGGAAGTAATCGGGATTGGGCTCGCAGTAGATCGTGTCGCCGGGGTCCGAACCGGCCGTCGTGTAGCTGGTCTTGACGCCGCGATACTGATCGCTGTGCACCAGCAGCGCGGCATCATCAGGTCCCTGGCACCACATCGTCAGTCCCTGCGCGTTGCTGCCGGCGGCGGCGTTCGGGTAACCGATCGCGTCGACCACGCTCAGGCAGGCGCCGTTCTCCCAGATGACCCGGCCATCGGTCCAGAGGAAGCCCTTGTTGCCATTGGGATACTCATCGACGATCCCGTAAACGCTGACGGCGACGGGGCGCAGACCGGTGATGAACGCCACCAGGTCGACGTAATGACAGCCGACGTAGGTGAACATGTCGCTGTTTTCGCAGATGCACCAGTTCTGAAAATTCGAATAGCGATAATACCACGGCTCGATCATCTGGGCCTGGGCGAGGCGGAATTCGCCAAGCCGCCCCTCGCGATACGCCTGGCGGGCCATCAGATTGCGCGTGTCGAACCGCTTGTGGTATTCGACGCCGATGACGAGGCCGCGCTCGTAGGCCATCCGTTCCAGCTCGACGGCCTGCGCGTACTTGAGCACCATCGGCTTGACGACGCAGACATGCAGGTCGTTGGCGAGCGCCGCCTTGAGCGCGTCGTAGTGAAACTGGTCGGGGACGGCGATCACGGCCACCGACCCGCGCGGCGCCGCCGCCAGCACTTCCTGGTAGAGCTGCGGGAACTTCTGATCCGGACTGAACCGGGCCGGGTCGGGATGCGCGGTGAACGACTGACCGGGAAACGCCCGGCGGAGCTGGGGACACTCCTGGATCTCGCGCAGCGGGCCGGAATCCAGGGCGCAGATATGGATTTCGCCCAGATGCCCCTCGCGCTGCATGTGATAGAGCGTCGGCAGCAGTTGCGTGCGCGTGATCATGCCGCCGCCGACGACGGTCACCGGCGGTTTGTGCGACGCGGCTTCGCTCCGCGCCGACGGCTTGGTTTCAAGGCTCCGTTGCGACGTTGTCATGCCGAGACGCTTTCGGGCCACGCCCAGATGGAATCGTCGTCCGCCACCGGCAACTCAACCGGGCGGCGGCGAGCGGCGGATTGATACATCCCCAGCACAATCTCCAGCGTATGGCGCACGGTGGCCAGCGGGATGATCACCTCGCGCTCTTCGCGCAGCGCGTCCACCATGTCCTGGATCACGACCTGATGATCGAGATGGCCCAGATCGGCGGCGCCGCCGGCCGCCGTCGCCTGCGACTCGGAACCAAGCTGGCGCATCGCGCCATCCTCCGGCTTTTCCTCCCGGAACCGCCAGGTGACCATCCTCTCGCCGCTCATGATCGTCGTGCCGTTTTCGCCGTTCAGTTCGACGCGGACATCGGTGCCGGGCCACAGCGCCGACGACGCCTGCACCAGCCCCATCGCGCCGCTGGCGAATTCCAGATGCGCGATCGTCGTGTCCTCAACGGCGATTTCCGGATGGGCGATGTTGCGCATCCACGCCTCGACGCGCGTGACCGGCCCCGCCAGATACGTCAGCAGGTCGATGTAATGAAAGGCCTGCTGCACGGTGACCCCCGCGCCCGACTTGCGCGACTGGCGCCACGCGTCCGATTTGTAATAGTCCACCGAGCGATACCATTTCATATAGGCGTCGGCCGAAAGCAGCCGGCCGAACCGGCCCTCGCCGATCGCCTGCTTCATCGCCTGAATCGCGCCGCGCACGCGGCACTGGACGAAACAGCCCAGTTTCACCCGATTCTCCCGGCACGTCTGGATCATCCGGTCGGTCTCCGCCAGCGACATCGCCGGCGGCTTCTCGCAGAGCACATGCTTGCCCGCCCGGGCGCAGGCGACGACCGCTTCACAATGGAGATGGTTCGGCGTGACGACGCAGACCACGCCGATGGCGGGATCGGCCAGCATCGCCTCGAGCGAATCGTAAACCCTGGCGCCGTACGGTTCGGCCAATTTGCGGGCGCGTTCCAGATCCATGTCGCACACGGCGATCAGGTCCGCCCCCTCGGCGTCGTGGATCGCGCGGGCGTGCAGCGGCGAGATCAGTCCCGCCCCAAGAATGCCAAAACCAGTGTTTGCCGCCATGGCGTCCTCCCCCTCGCCCCCGGAACGCGGGCTTCCGGTCATGCTTGTGCTTCGGCCGCCACCGGATTGACCAGCGCGCCGATCCGATCGATCTCGATCCGCACTTCATCGCCCGGCCGCAGCATGCGCGGAGGATCGAACCCCAGGCCGACGCCGTGCGGCGTGCCCGTCAGGATCACCGTTCCGGGGAGCAGCGTGGTGCCCGAACTGAGGAAGGCGATCAGTTCGGGGATATCGAAAATCATGTCGTTCGTCGGGCTTTCCTGGCGCAGATCGCCGTTGACCCACGTGCGCAGCGTCAGCTCGGCGGGATCGGGGATCTCGTCGCCGGTGACCAGCGCGGGTCCCAGCGGCAGAAACGAGTCGAACCCCTTGCCGCGGCACCATTGCCCCCCGCCGCGGTTCTTCTGCCAGTTGCGCGCCGAGACGTCGTTGGCGCAGGTATAGCCAAGCACGTAATCGAGCGCGCGCTCGCGGCTGACATTCTTGCAGCGCTTGCCGATCACGACGGCGAGCTCGCCTTCGTAGTCGACCTCATCGCCGTCGCACACGCTGGGCATGACGATCGGTTGTCCGGGATCGACCAGCGCGTTCGCCCCCTTCATGAAGACGATCGGCTGTTCGGGATAGGCGACGTTGCATTCGTCGCAGTGGCGGCGATAGTTGGCCCCGATGCAATAGACCGTTGTCGGGATCAGCGGGGCGAGGATGCGTCGCGGCTGCCGCACCTCCCCCGTGGGCGCCAGCCCGTCGAACAATTCCCCGTCGAGCCGTTCGACGGCGCCGTCGTCCCGCTGGCGGCCCAGATGGATGCGTCCTTCACCTGTTTCAAATCGAACAATCTTCATGCGTCGTCCTGTAATCCAGTGGAATTGAGTATGGAAAGGAGAATGGCTTCCGCGGCCCGGGCGATTTCCGGGATCGCGATCTGTTCCTCGCGCGTGTGCGCCCAGCGCAGGCTGCCCGGGCCGAAGACAACCGTCGGGATCGAAAGCTGATTGTTGTAGAACCACGCGTCGCACGAGGCGGTCATTGCGTCGATGCGTGAATCGTAGCCGGCCTGGCGGGCGGCCTGCACGAGGTCGCGCGCGAGAAAATGCTCCGGGTCCAGCATGCTGCAATCATGGCGATACGTGAAGCCGAGCTCGAAATCGTCGGCTTTGAGCTGGCCAGCATCGAGCAGCGCGGCGCGCAACTCCGCGCAGACCTGGTCGCGCGTCCGGTTCGGCAGGAACCCCAGCACCCCCTCAAGCCGGGCGTGCTGCGGCGCCGCGGCGGGCCAGTTGCCCGCCTCCAGCCGCCCGAATGTCAGCGGCATCGGATTGGGATACGCTTCGAACAGCGGCAGCCCGGCCGACTCGGCCAGCAGCCGGCGGTGGTAGTCCTCCAGCGCCGTCATCGCTTCGCGGGCCATCGTGAGGGCGCTGCGCGTGACCCCCGGCTGACCGCTGTGGCCGGCCTGGCCGCGGAAATCGATGCGGAACCAGACGGCCCCGCGGATTGAGGAAAACACGCGCCCCTCGGTCGGTTCCATCACAATGCAGGCGTCGGCCCGCTCGCCATGGCGGATCATCTGCAGCGAGCCGTTGCCCCCGTTCTCCTCCTCGTTGACCAGATGCAGCACGATCTCGCACGGCGGTTCAACGCCGGCGCGGGTCAGCGTCGCCGCCACCAGCCAGAGCGTGATGAGGGGCCCCTTGTCGTCGCAGGCGCCGCGTCCGAAAATCGTCTCGCCCTCGCGCCGGCTGCCCCACGCCATCCCCTCGGCCAGCGGAACGACGTCGACGTGCGCATTGAGAATGATCTTGCGCGCGGAACGGCCGGGGCAGACCACGCGCAGGTTGAACCGCCCCTCCATCGCAAGGCCCGGGATCGGGCTGCTGTAATCGGGATCGCGGAGCAGATCCGGCCGCATCGGCACCCGCTCGACGGTCAGCCCCAGGTCGGAGAACACTTGCTCCAGATGGAGCATCGCCTCGTGCTCCTGCCCCGACAGCGAGGGAAAGGCCATCAGCCGGCACAGATGGTCCACGGCTTCGGGGAGATTCTCGGCGACGGCGGCGTGGATGGCTTGCGCGGCGATCATACGGCGGCATGTTCCGGGGTGAACGAGCGCAGCGCCTGCTCCATGATGTTGAGGCTTTCGTCGGCCTCCTCCCGCGAGATGACCAGCGGCGGGGCGACCCGGATCACGTTGCCATGGACGCCGACCGACCCGACCAGCAGCCCGCGCTCGGCGCAGGCCAGCATCAGCGGGCGGGTCAGCTCGGGCGCCGGTTGCTTCGATTCGCGATCCTTGACCAGTTCCAGGCCCAGCACGAGGCCCATCCCGCGCACATCGCCCAAGTGGGGCGACGCAGCCTTCATCGTTTCGAGCCGCTGCTTCATGTACTCGCCCATCGATGCGGAGCGGGCGACCAGATCTTCCCGCTCCATGATGTCCAGCACCGCGATCACCGCCGCGCTCGAGACCGGGTTGCCCCCCATGGTGCTCGACATCTCCCCCTTGGACAGGCACGCGAAAACATCATGCGTGGCGGCGACGGCCGAGACCGGGAAGCCCGAACCGATCCCCTTGCCGATCGTGACGATGTCGGGCCGCAGATCCTCGTGTTCGAGCGCCCACATCCGCCCGGTCCGGCCATACGAGGATTGCACCTCGTCCAGCGCGAACAGGAGCTTGCGGTCGCGCGCCCAGCGCTCCAGGCGCTTGAGCCAGCCGGCGGGCGGAAAAATGAACCCGGCCGCCCCCTGATACGGCTCCACCAGCACGCCCGCCAGGCTGCCCGTGGAATTGGCCATCACGACCTGATCCAGATAGTCGAAATAGCGGGGGAATTCCGGGCCGTCGTCGCACCAGCCGAACGGGTCGCGATACGGATTGGGGAACGCCACGCGAATGACGCCGGGGAGCGTCGGCCCGTAGCCGCGCTTGGGGCCGGCCATGCCGCCGAACGCGGCCGCCGCCGTCGTGCGCCCGTGGAAGCCTCCCTCGAACGTGAGAATTTCAAACTTCCCGGTGCGCCGTTTCAGCAGCCGGCCGGCGGCCTCGATCGCCTCGCTGCCCGTGCTCAGAAAGAAGCAGCGGTCGAGGTGCTCCGGCAGCGCCTGGACCAGCCGCCGCGCCGCTTCGATCCGCTCCACATTGGCGCATTCGTAATTATTCAGCAGCCGCTGCGCCGCCTCGTTGATCATCCGCACCAGGTGCGGATGGCAATGCCCGACATTTGTCACCAGCACGCCCGACGTCCAGTCGATGTACAGGTTGCCGTCGACGTCGCGCACCACGCAGCCGCGCGCGCTCTCCCACACGACCGGGGCCTGAAACCCGACGACGTCGGCCTCGTACTGGTGCCATTGCTCCAGCAGCTCGCGCCCGCGAGGACCCGGCAGCGGACCCGCAACTCGCGTGATGGTCATGGTGACGCCTCCCTTTCGCTAGCGGGCGGCCAGCACTTCGGGGTTGATGACGCAGCGCGCGGGCCGGCCCTGGGCGTGGCTGATCAGGTCATCCACAATCCGTCGGCGGATCTCCCAGGCCGATTCTTCCGAGGCCCAGCCTATGTGCGGCGTCAGGATAGCGCGATCGGACTGAAACAGGCGATAGTCGATTGGCGGCGGCTCGACATCGAACACGTCGATCGCCGCCCCGGCGATCCGGCCCTCGGCCAGCGCATCGGCCAGCGCCTCCTGGTCAACGATCGGCCCGCGCGACGTGTTCACCAGCAGCGCCGTCGGTTTCATCCGCCCCAAGGCGTCGGCGTTGATCAGGCGCCGCGTCTCATCGGTCAGGCTCGTGTGGAGCGTGATGTAGTCGGCCTCGCCCAGCAGTTCGTCCAGCGTCACCAGCCGGACCCCCAGGTCCTCGGCCACGGCGCGGTCGACATACGGGTCGGCGGCGAGCATCTTCAGGCCGAAGCCCGACAGCTTGCGCGCGACGCGCCGCCCGATGCGGCCCAGCCCGACGATGCCGAGCGTCTTGCCCTCCATCCGATAAATCGGAAAGAGCTCCGAGAAGTCCCACTGGCCCGTGCGGCTCGAATTCTCCAGCGTCGCCCGGCTGAACGGGATCCGCCGCGCGAGCGACAGGATCAGCGCCACCGCGTGCTCCGCCACGTCGATCTGGCAATAATCGGGCTGATAGGCGAACTGGATTCCGTAACGCGTGCAGGCGGCGACGTCCACGTTGTCGTAACCGATCCCGTGGCGGATCAGCAGCTTGCACTTCTCGAGCCGGCGCAGCAGCGCGTCGTCCATCTTGACCATGTTGACGACGATCGCGTCGGCGTCCTTGACGGCCTCATACACTTCGTCGGCCGGCCGGAACTTCAGCTGATGCGCCGTCAGCGTGATCCCGTGCGGCGCAAGCTGTGCCTGCTCCCACTCCAGATCGGATTCGATGTAGTCCGTCACGACCGCTTTCATGGCAGCCATCCCCTCAATTTCGAACCTTGACGCGCTGTTTCCGCTCATCGGATTCGTAGATCGCCCGCACGATGTTCAGCACGGCGACGGCGTCCTCGCCGCTGACCGGCGGTTCGCCTGTTCCGCGGACCGCATCCACGAACCGCGCGATGTAATCGCGGCCCATGAACCCGGCATAGCCGGGCGTCGGTTCGAGCGCGAAGGAGATTTGCTGGTTGGGCGCGCCGGCGAACCCCGGGGCATCGCTGCACAGGAAGAGCGTTTCGGTTTCGCCCTCGAAGCCCGGAGTCCACGACAGGACGCCGTCGGTCCCGCGAATCGCCAGATACAGGTCGCGGCCATGGGGATAGGCGTCGGGCACGGTGTAGCTGATATCGAGCGCCAGCACGGCGCCGCCGGCGAAGCGCAGATGCGCGTAGGATTGATCCTCGATGTCGTAGCGGCGGTTGACGTGGACGTTCAGGCCGGTGGCCTCGGTCACTTCATCCGCCAGCATCCAGCGGATCAGATCGATCCAATGGACGCCGAGATTGAAGATCGGGCCGCCGCCCGATCGCGCTTTCTCGAGCATCCAGTCCGAGTGCCCTTCAATGTAGCGCGTCACGCGGCCGGCGGCGCAACGCCCCTCGGCGCTGATCACGCGGCCGATTGCCCCCTCGGCGATCAACGACTTGATGCGCCGTGCCACGGGATGAAACCGCCAGCAGTAGCCCGTCGTGAGCTGCACGCCGGCCTTGCGCGCCGCCTGCACGATCCGCCGCGCCCCCTTGACGTCCGACGCCATCGGCTTCTCAACCATCAGATGGATCCCCCGGGCCGCGCAGCGCGCCGCCGCCTCGGCGCACTCGGCGTGCGGCAGGAAGATCGCCGCGATCTCCAGCGACTCGTGCTTGAGCAGATCGTTCAGCGAGGCGTAGGCGCGCAGCCCGAAGTCCGCGGCGAAGGCTTCGCGCAGCCTCTGATCCGGTTCCGCGACGGCCGTCACCTCGACGCCGGGCAGCGCCTGAAAATGCGGCATGTAGAGCCGGGGATGCAGGTGGCCGAGACCGACGATCCCGATGCGAAGTGTCCTGGCGGCGGGCATCTTTCACCTTGCTGGCTCCCGCGCGGGGAGCGAACCGAACGGGCCTCAGTATTGCCCGTCCTGTGTTTCAAACTGGGTCGGCTTGCCGAGCAGCACTCCCTGATTCTGGAACCAGTGGGCGATCCACAGGATCACCTGGCCGACGGGGACGCGCGGGTTGCCGAACAGACGATTGGCCCGCATCGCGTTGCTCAGGTAGCCGAAGCCGTTTTCCTCGCCGACGAAGACCGGCTCGCGGTCCATCAGCTTGCCGAATTCCAGCGCCACCCGCCGGATCGAAATCGTCTCGGGGCCGGTCAGATTGAGAACTCTGGCCGGCGAATCGGCCAGCGCCAGCGCCTGCAGCGCCTGGTTGCACGCGTCTCCCTGCCAGATGACGTTCGCGTAGCCGGTCGTCAGGTTGATCGGTTGCTGCTCCCAGACCTTCTGCGCGATATCGACGAGCACGCCGTAGCGCAGTTCGACCGAGTAGTTAAGCCGCAGATGGACGACCTTGAGGCCGTGGGTTTCGCTGTAATAATCGAATGCGCGCTCGCGGCCGAGGCACGATTGGGCATACTCGCCGATCGGCGCGGGGGGCTCATCCTCGGTGGCGCCCCCCGACCCGATGTGCATGACGGGATAGACGCAGCCGGTGGAGAAAGCGGCGAAACGGGCGTCGGGAAACGCGGCGGCGGCGTAGCCGGCGGCCAGCACGTTGGTCGCCCACGTCAGGTGCTCGGCCCCCTTCGAACCGAATTTGCGCCCGACCATGTAGATGATGTTCTTGGCGCGGGGGAGCTCTTTGACCGCGTCGGGGTCGAGCAGATCGCAGGCGATCGTGTGGATGCCGGCGGCCGCCAGCTCGCGCGACGGGTTGCGCGAAACGGCGTATACCTTGCGGTCCTGGCCGGCCTGGCGCACCGCGCGCTGCGCCATGCGCGCCACCGTCGGGCCCATCTTGCCGGAGGCGCCGAGCACCATGATGTCGCCGTCCAGGCCCCGCAGGGCTTGAACCGTTTCCTCATACGGCAGACTGAGGCAATCTTCGAGTTGCTCCGGGGTGTCGATGGACGCGGGCAAGTGGGGCATGAAGCGCTCCGATGACGTCAAGGTGGCACCTACGCTCGGTTAATGCGAGGTAAACTACCAGTTACCTGGGGAGGGGTCAAGCCGTTTTGTGCGCGCACACGCCCGCCGCCCCGCCATCCGGTCGCGCAGCGGCGATTGCGAGCGGCGCATCAACCGCCGGTTTACAATGGCTTGAAAATGAGACCGTGGACGGCCGCAGCTCCGCCGGAATGATCAACAGGCCCGTCCCGACGGGGACGGCAGACTGAAGCCCGCGACTTCATTGCTCAGCATTCTCAAGTCACACTTCTTAAGAATCCCAGATTCAATGCAAGCGGTTCCGACGGGTTGACCGCAGCAGTCCGCGGAGCGGACGACCGGAATAAAGCGCAGGGTGACGGCCGCTGGCCGGCACCCTGCATTGCCGCCCCCGACGAATCAAACCCCTGAAAGAGGTGGCCGGAGAACCTGGCGCCATCCGACTGACGGCAGCCCTTGGGGCAGCACGCATGATCTCCTTGCGTCCCTTACGTCCTTCCTGTCCCTTGCGTCCCTTCCGCCGAAATTTGACCTGTCAATAATAATCCCTCAGATGGGTCGCGAGAACCCGCAGCAGGACGATTGTCAGCGGAATAAACGCGAATGCCAGCAGCGAGCCGATCAGCACGACCGTCCGCGGCTCGATCCAGTCGCTGACAAACCCGCCGATGATCGGCCCCGCCGCGAAATAGAGCATCCCGACGATGGAAAACGTCGAAAAGTGCCCCGCGCGATCCTCCGGTTTGGGGATCGAGACCGACAGGATCGTCAGGCACGGATAGAACACCGCCAGCGCCAGCTTCATCAGCCCCATGCTGGAGTAGATCCCCAGCGGCGTGAAGACGATAAACAGAAACATGTAGGCGCAGCCGATCAGCCCGACGGAGATCGGCAGCATCCGCTTCGGTCCGAACTTGTCGATCAGCCAGCCGGACGGGGTCGAGGTGACGATTACGACGATCTGGCTGATGAACGCGATATCGGCGGCCGCGGTCGCCGGCATGTTCATCTCGCGCAGCCCGTAGTTCGGGATCAGCACGAACAGCGGCATGAACGTCAGGTGCGTCAGCGCGCAGAAGATGACGAAGCGGATGTAGGCCTTGTCGAGGAAGAACGCGCGGAACATCTCCCTGGTCCAGGGTTTGGGCGATTTCTCGACCGGCGTGCGCATCTCGCGCGCGAAACTGGCAAAGCCGAAACCGATCAGCCAGATGACGCACGTCATGATGAAGATGAAACCGAAGCTGACCGGGTGCTCGATCACTTCAAGCAGATAGCGGCTGATCGCGATGACCCCCAGCGAGACCAGGCCGTAGAGCGCCGTGGAAATGCCGAACAGCCGCCCGCGATGATCGGGTGGAATACACGAGGCGATGAACTCGTTGTGCGGCGTATTCGTAAACCCCATCGTCATGTTGAAGAAGACGACGCAGATCAGCGTGACGATGGTGAGCGCAAACAGTGACGGGTTCCACACCGGCGAGGTGACCAGTGCGATGCCCAGCACCGCCAGACTGAGCGCCCACAGGCTGGTGACGGTGATGTAATACCATTTCTTATAGGGGAAGTGCCGGGTGATGTAGGGGGTCGCGATGCAGCCCAGAATCGCGGTCCACGACAGTCCCTGAATGAAGCCGATCAGCTTGTAGGGGGCATTGATGTATTCGAGCAGGGGCTGCAGGCCGATCTGGAAATCGGCCGAACCGGTCATCAGGATCGCCTCCAGCATGATGAGGAACATCATGTTGTGACGGATGACGTCCTTGGTGAAGAACCCGTCGTGCGCGGGCGCGGCGCTCGCCGCGGCGGCGGGCGCCTCCGCCGCGCCGGCCTGCGGCTCCGGGGCGGTCTCTTCTGGGGATGCGGTGGTTGCCATGGGAAGTGTCCGTGGTGGATGCCGACAGGATCGAAGCGCGGGCGGGATATCGCCCCGGAGAACCGTGTGTAACCGATCAGTGACGTATGATGCATCATGCGCCCGAATCCGATCAAGCGCAATTCAAGCGCCGCTCAAAACCCTTCTCTGCCCTTGGATTGTCTATACCCCACCGGTCCTGCATCGCATCCCGCCAGGGATGCCAGAGCGTAGCCGTGTGGTTGACCGCAGCGCGGTCACTTTTGCACGAAAAAAAAAGTTGCCTGCGCCGCCCGCTGGAGATATTATCCACATCAACCTCAGGTATCGAAACATTCTCCGGCGAGGTGACGGCGTCGCAGACCCAGCAGATCGACACCCTCCTGCGCATCCAGACCCTCCTGCCGCAGTTGACTGAAAAGGAACGTGACGTCGCGCTCTACATCCTCGAGCACGACGAGGTGATTTACCAGACGATCACGCAGGTGGTGAAAAGCTGCGGCGCGAGCTACGGCTCCGTCGACCGCTTCTGCAAGAAACTGGGCTGTTCGGGCTTTCAGGATCTGAAGATCGCGCTGGCGCGGGATCAATCCTCCCGCGCCGCCAGTCGCGCCGAGGATGGCGAGGGCGATCCCTTGCAGCGGGCCGCGCGCGCCGCCCGCCGCGACATCGACTGCACGTTGAAACTGCTCGATCGTGCCGCCGTCGAAAAGGCCGCCCGCGTCCTGGTCAAGGCTGAATTCGTGATGGTTGCCGGCGTCAGCAGTTCGGCCGGCACGGCCCTGGGGATCGATTACCGGTTGACCCGCTACGGGATCGCCTCGGCCTGCCTGATCGACAACCACATGCAGCGCCATCGCGCGGCGACCCTGACCAGCCGCGACGCGGCGTTCCTGCTGTCCTACTCGGGCAGTACCCGCGAGATTCTGGCGACGGCCGAGATCGCCGCCTCCAGCGGCGCGACGGTGATCGGCCTGACCAATTACGCCGAATCGCCCCTGGCCGAGGCGGCCGACATCTGCCTGGTGACGGGGATCCGCACCGACCCGCTCACCGCCGAGATCGCCTCGAAGGTGGCGACTGAGTTCGTCGTCACGGCGCTGTTCGAAAGCGTTGCGCGGCTCAAGCGCAACGCGATGGATGTGCTGACGACGACGTTCGAGGCGACCGCCGATCGGCAGTTGTAGCGGGCGGTCGTGACGAACAGGCCGGCGTCGATCGGCCGACATTCGGAGGGCCGATCACGACGAGCGCCTGAATCCGCGGCCCACAACGAGGGGTTCAAGAAGGAAGCCCTTGAACGACCGACTCCAGCGGGTCAGGCCTTGACGGATTCGACCCGCCGCCAGTCCCGTCAGCGACGGCAGGGAATGCCACCACTCGGCGCCGCCGAAAATCTCCGCCGCCAGTCCCGTCAGGGACGGTAGACTTCAGCCCGCCACTTCAGTGGCGGGAACCGGCGAGCAAGGAAACGAAAGAGTCCCGCAGGGACGACAGAACCATCTGATTCGATCGCGATTACGAGTTGCTCATGCACCGGCGGTTCACAACGAGGGATGAAAATGGGGGGGGGCGATTCGAACGATTCAGGCCTTGCCGGACCTATCAGCAGGGCAGTCCCATCAGGGACGGCAGACTTCAGCCCGCCACTTCAGTGGCGGGAACCCGCAGGGACGACAGAACCGTTTGATTCGATCACGAAGACGAGAACGAAAGACGATTTTGGAGCGCAGGACGTTTTCTTGAGGGGAAGTCGATGCCGTATCAATTGCTCCGTTTCGCGCTGAACAAGAAGTACCCGGAGCCGTGCATGTTCCCGACGCCGGAGCGCCTCAAACCGCGCTACGACGTCGTGATTATCGGCGGCGGCGGCCATGGCCTGGCCTGCGCCTACTACCTCGCGCGCGACCACGGCATTCGCAACGTGGCGGTGCTGGAGAAGAGCTACATCGGCGCGGGGGGAACCGGCCGCAATACGGCCATCGTCCGCTCCAATTACCTTACGCCCGAAGGCGTGGCGCTCTACGACGAAAGCGTCCGGCTGTTCCAGGATCTGTCGGACGACCTCGACCTGAATCTGTTCTATTCGCGGCGCGGGCATTTCACGCTGGCCCACTCCGACGCGTCGCTGCGGACGATGCGCTGGCGCGCGGAGGTCAACAAGCACCTGGGCGTCGACAGCGAGGTCGTCGACCGCCAGTTCATCAAGGCCAAATGCCCCGAGATCGATCTGGATTGCGGCCACAACGCGCCGGTGATGGGGGCGCTCTATCATCCGCCGGGCGCCATCGCCCGCCACGACGCCGTGGCGTGGGGCTACGGTCGCGCGGCCTGCCAGCGCGGCGTCGAAATCCACCAGGGCACTACCGTGACCGGGATCCGCACCGAGGGCGACCGGGTGACCGCCGTAGAGACCAATCGCGGCGTAATCGAGACCCGCTGCGTGCTCTCGGCGGTGGCGGGTTACACGCCGCGCATCACCTCGATGGTCGGCTTGCGGACGCCGATCACCGTCCATCCGCTGCAGGCCTGCGTCACCGAGCCGCTCAAGCCGTGGCTCAACGTGATCATGGTTTCCGCCTCGCTGCACATCTATGTGAGCCAGTCCTCGCGCGGGGAGCTCGTGATGGGGGCGTCGCTCGATCCGTACGAAGTCCACTCGACGCGGTCGACGCTCGACTTCGTCGAAGGTCTGGCGGGCCACCTGCTGGAACTCTTCCCGTTCCTCTGGGACGTCAAGCTGCTGCGGCAGTGGGCGGGCCTCTCCGACATGACGCCGGACTTTTCGCCGATCATGGGGACCACGCGCATCGATGGCTTCCTGATCGACGCCGGCTGGGGCACGTGGGGCTTCAAGGCGACGCCGGTCAGCGGCAAGACGATGGCCTGGACGATCGCCCACGGCCGCGATCACGATCTGGTCAAACCCTTCCGGTTGAGTCGCTTCGAGGAATTCGATCTGGTCGGCGAAAAAGGCGCCGCTTCGGTGGGACACTAAGATGAAACTGCTTCGATGCCCGATCAACGGCCTGCGGCCGATCCAGGAATTCAATTACGGCGGGGAATATCGGCCGATGCCCGATCCCGACGCCTCCACCGACGCGCAATGGGCCGATTACGTCTTCAACCGCGACGGCGCCCCCGGCGTGCGCCTCGAATGGTGGTATCACCTGGCCAGCGGCGTCTGGTTCCTGGCCGAGCACGACACCGCCCGCGACGTGTTCCTGAGAACCTTTCTGTTTGAGGAGTTGGGGCAGGGATGAGCAGACGACTGGCGCCGCAACCGGGTGAGTGGATCGACCGCAATCGGCCGGTGACGTTCCGTTTCGAGGGACGTCCGTATTCCGGCTTCGCCGGCGATACGATCACCAGCGCCCTGTGGGCGGCGGGCGTGCGCGTCCTCGGACGCAGCTTCAAGTACCACCGGCCGCGCGGGCTCTACGGCCTCGACGGCAGCGACAGCAACGCGATGTTCGAGACGCGCGACGTGGTCAATATCCGCGGCGACCGCGCGCCGATCGAGGAGGGCATGGATCTGCGCGCCGTCAATACGTTCGGCGGCGTCGAGCGCGATCGCTTGCGGATCATGAACCGCTTCGGCCGGTTCACCCCCGTGGGCTTCTACTACAAGGCGTTTCATCGGCCGCGGAGCCTCTTCCCGTTCTTCGAAAATCAGATTCGGCGCGTCGCGGGCCTCGGCACAGTCAACAGCGGCAAGGCGCTCCGCCACACCCCGAAGGACTATGCCTTCTGCGACGTCCTCGTCATCGGCGCCGGTCCGGCCGGGCTGGCGGCGGCGCTGGCCGCGGCCGACGCCGGGGCCCGCGTGCTGCTCGTGGATGAATCCCCGCGCCTGGGCGGTTCGCTCACCTGGCATGGGAACCTCGACGACTCGCGGGACCGGTTGGCCGACGCGCTGCGCCGGGTTGAAGCCCACCAACGCATCCAGACGCGGACGGCCACCTGCGTCGCCGGTCTGTATGCCGACGGCTGGGCGGCGCTGATCGACAGGCTCCGGCTGACGAAACTCCGGGCGCGGGCGGTGATCGTCGCCACCGGCGTCTTCGAGCAGCCCGCCGTCTTCCCGCATAACGACTTGCCCGGTGTGATGTTCGCCGGCGCGGCGCAGCGGTTGATCCACCACTATGCGGTGCTGCCGGCCGAGCGGCCGGTCATCTTGACGGCGAACGACGAGGGCTACCGCGCCGCGCTCGCCCTGCGGAAGGCGGGGGCGGAGGTCGTGGCGGTCGTCGATACCCGCCCCGAAGGCGACTCGCCCGCCGCGGCCCTCCTCAAGCGCGAGGGGATCAACCTGCTCGCCGGGCGCTTCATCGCCCGCGCGCGGCCGGCGGGCGGCCTCGCCGGCATCCGCGGCGTGGAGCTGTGCCGGGTCGACGAGCGCGGGCTGCCGCGGATCGAGCAGCGCGCCGAACAACTGGCCTGCGACGCCGTGGTCATGAGCGTCGGCTGGACGCCGAACGACACGCTGCTGCGGATGGTCGGAACGCGCATGGAATACAGCGCCGAGCGCGAGCAGTTCCTCCCCGTCGAACTGCCCGGGGGCGTGTTCGCGGCCGGAAAGGTGAACGGACTCGTTGGCCTGGAGGACCGCTGGGCCGACGGGCTCCATGCCGGTCAGGCCGCGGCGTCGGCCCTCGGCTTCGGCGCCGCCCCGGGCGGGTCGCGTCCCGCGCCGGCCGGTCCGGCGATCAATCATCCCTACCCGGTGAGCGACCCGGACGAGGGGAAGAACTTCGTTGATCTGGATGAGGATCTGCAAGTCAAGGACTTCAGAAACGCCATCCAGGAAGGCTTCAACAGTCCGGAGCTGCTCAAGCGTTATTCAACCGTCGGGATGGGGCCCAGCCAGGGCAAGCACGCCAACCTGATGGCGCTGCGCGTCCTGGCGAAGGAACGCGGCGAGCCGCTGGCGGGCAAGCAGATCACGACGGCGCGGCCCTTCTCGACCCCCGTCGCGCTGGGCCACCTCGCCGGCCGCATTTTCACTCCGTATCGCCATACGCCGGCGCATGCGTTTCACACGGAGCGGGGCGCCCGCATGATGTTCGCCGGCACCTGGCTGCGGCCGGAGTATTACGAGGTGGTGGGCAAGACCCGCGAGGCGTGCATCCAGGAGGAGGCGCTGCACGTGCGCGGCTCCGTCGGCCTGATCGACGTCGGCACGCTTGGCAAGATGGAACTCGGCGGACCCGACGCGGTCCGGTTTCTGGAGCGGATCTACACGGGGCGCTTCGACAACCTGAAGGTGGGCGCCTCGCGTTACGGCGTCGCCTGCGACGAGAGCGGCGTCGTGATTGACGACGGCGTCGTCGCGCGGCTCGGCCCCAATCGGTTCTATGTGAGCACGACGACCTCGGGCGCCGACGCGATCTACCGCGAATGGCAGCGCTGGGCGCTCTGCTGGGGGTTGAAGGTCATCCTCAATAACGCCACCGCGCACTGGGGGGCGATGAACCTGGCGGGACCGCGCGCGCGTCAGGTCTTGCAGCCGCTCGTCGATATCTCGCTCGCCGCCGCGGATTTCCCCTACATGGGTGTGCGCGAGTGCCGCCTGGACGGCGTCCCGGCGCGCGTGCTGCGCGTGGGCTTCGTCGGCGAGCTCGGCTACGAAATTCATGTCCCGGCCGGCCATGCGCTCGGTGTATGGAACCGTCTGATGGAAGCCGGCCGCGCCGCCGACGTGCGCCCTTTCGGCGTCGAGGCGCAGCGCCTCCTGCGCCTGGAAAAGGGACACATCATCGTGAGCCAGGATACCGACGGCCTGACCCAGCCGTTCGAGGCGGGGCTCGGCTGGGCGGTCAAGATGGATAAGCCCTTCTTCATCGGCCAGCGCAGCCTGAAGATCCACCAGCGGCGCCCGCTCAAGCGCACCCTGGTGGGGTTCCAGACCGACGAGGCGCGCCCGCGCACGATGCCGCGCGAGAACCATCTGATCATCGAAGGCAAGGAGATGATCGGGCGCGTTACCAGCATCGCCTATAGCCCGACGCTCAAGCGGACGATCGGGCTGGCCTACCTGCCCCCCTCGATGACGGCGCCCGACACGCGGTTCACGATCCGGGCCGACGGCGGGGAACTCGTGCCGGCGCGGATCTGCCGCATCCCGTTCTATGACCCCGCAGGCGAACGCCAGCGCATGACGACCCCCGAGGAGGACGCGCGATGATCGCCCGGACCACCCCCATCGCCCACATGCTGGCCGCGCGGAATCCAAACTGGACGGCGGACGGAGAGCGGACGGTCGTGCGCGACTTTGGCGATCCGGGGCGCGAGCGCGCCGCCGTCGCCGACCTGGCGCTGGCCGATCTGAGCACACGGCCGCGGCTGGGCCTGAAGGGGATCAACCTGGCCGCACTGCTGGCGCGGCAGGGCCTCGCCGTGCCGGGGAAGCTTTTCGCCGTCGAGCCGTTCGGCCAGGGGGGCTTGATCGCCCGCCTCGGCAAGGAGGAATTCCTGCTCGAGGCGGGTTCCGCTGAAAGCCTCCTGGCCTCCCTGCGCGAGGCGTTGGCCCGCGAGGCCGACGCGTTCCTGATCGAACGGGAGGATGCCTGCTTCCTGCTGGCGGGCGAGCGCCGCGGCGCGGTCTTCGCGCAGACCTGCGGCTACAACTTCGCGGAATACCCCGGCGGCGTCGTCTTTACCCGCGTGGCCGGCGTCTCGTGCATGCTGCTGGAGTGGCCGCTGAACGGTCGGCCGGCCTGGCGCATCGGGTGCGCGCCGAGCTACGGGCCGTATCTGTGGGAGGCGTTGCGGGAGATCACCGTCGATTGCGGAGGAATGGCCGTGGGACAGGACGCCCTCGCGCTGAATGTCCCTCCCTCGTCCTCGTGATCGGCGCGCGAAGGACCGGTCGGCTTGGAGATGCGTTGAAACCCGCGGGTTCATCAGCAACCCGAAGCTTGTAGCGATCCAACACTGGCAAAGGAGACGAGGCGCATGACGCTGGAGCAAGCCCGCAGCTTCCTCAAGAAGCACAACGTGAAGTACGTCCTGGCCCAGTTCGTGGATGTCCACGGCGTGGCCAAGACGAAAGCTGTTCCCGTCAATCATTTCGACATGATCCTGGAGGACGGCGCCGGCTTCGCGGGTTTTGCCGTCTGGGGTCTGGGCCAGGAGCCGCATGACCCCGACTTCATGGCCATCGGCGAGCTCGACACGCTGACGCTGGTGCCGTGGCAGCCGGGTTACGCGCGGATCGTCTGCACCGGCCACGTCCGCGGCAAACCCTGGCCGTTCGATACGCGCCACATCCTGGCGCGCCAGGTCGCCCGGCTGAAGGAACGCGGCTGGATCCTCAACACCGGCCTTGAGCCGGAGTTCAAACTGCTGCGCCACTTTCCGGACGGCTCGATCCGCCCCGCCGACGACAGCGACCTGCTGGATAAGCCGTGCTACGACTACAAGAGCCTCTCGCGGAGCCGCAACATCATCGAGAAGATCGTCGAAGCGCTCCAGGCCGTGGGCATCGACGTCTATCAGGTCGACCACGAGGACGCCAACGGCCAGTTTGAAATCAACTTCACCTACACCGACGCGATGACCTCGGCCGACCGCTATGTCTACTTCCGCATGGCCGCCGGCGAGATCGCGCGCGACCACGGCGTCATCTGCTCCTTCATGCCCAAGCCCTTCGCCAACAAGACCGGCACCGGTACGCACATGCACATGTCGATCAGCAACAAGAGCGGCAAATCGCTCTTCTACAACAAGGCCGACAAGCGGGGGCTGGGGCTGTCGGAGCTGGCCTATCACTTCATCGGCGGCCTGATGGAGCATGCCCCGGCGCTGGCGGCGTTCTGCGCGCCGGCCGTCAACTCCTACAAGCGCCTGGTCGTCGGCCGCTCGCTGTCGGGCGCCACCTGGGCGCCGGCCTACATCTCCTACGGCGACAACAACCGCACGACGATGATCCGCATCCCGTTTGGTCACGTGGAACTCCGCCTGTGCGACTCGAGCATGAACCCGTACCTGGCGACGGCGGCCGTCATCGCCGCGGGCCTCGACGGCATCGATCGCAAACTCGATCCGGGCGAACCGCAGAATTTCAACCACTACCTCCTCTCGCTGGAGGATATTAAGCAAAACGGCATCGGCGTCCTGCCCCAGACCCTCAAGGAAGCCATCGACGCCCTCGACGACTGCGAACTGATGCACAAGGAACTGGGGACGGATTTCGTCACCGAATACGTGCGGCTGAAGGACATGGAATGGGTCGAATTCCAACGCCACGTTTCGGACTGGGAGTTGAAGCGTTACCTGGAATTCTACTAAAATGAAGGGTTGAATCCCTCCCCCGCGCGGATTACCGAAAGGAACCAACCCCATGTGCGGCATTGTCGGACTCTTCATCAAAAACAAAACCATGCGCGACCAGCTTGGCGCGCTCGCCACCCCGATGTTTGTCTGCATGGGCGATCGCGGCCCGGATTCGGGCGGACTGGCGGTCTTCAACGAGCCGACGCCCGAGTCCGCCCAGCGCTGGCGGATTAACGTCTTCGCCCGCAACCGCGAGTACCCCTGGGAACCGCTGATCCATGGCCTGCGCCAGACGCATCCGGCGACCGACATCGTCGCCAGCAGCAATCACGCGATCCTGATGACGGATCAGGCGCCCGAGATCGTCGCGCGCTGGCTCGGCGAGTACGACCCGATGCTCATCGTCCTCTCGACGGGCCGCGTCATGGATCTCTACAAGGATACGGGCCATCCGCGCGAACTGGCCGAGCGCTACCATTTCACCGACCTGCGCGGGACCCACTGCGTCGGTCACACGCGCATGGCGACCGAATCGGCCGTCACCCCCGCCCATTCCCATCCGTTCGTGGCCGGCAATGACTTCTGCCTGGTCCACAATGGCTCACTGTCGAACCATAATAGCCTGCGCCGGCTGCTGGAGCGGCGCGGTATCCAGTTCGAGACCGACAATGACACCGAGGCGGTCTGCCGCTTCCTGCAATGGCGCATGCGCGAGGGCGACACCATCGAGGAATCGCTGGCCAGGGGCTTCGAGGAACTCGACGGCTTCTACACCCTGCTGATGGGGACACCCGAGCGGCTGGTGCTGGTCCGCGATGCGTTCGCCTGCAAGCCGGGCATCATCGCCGACACCCCGGACTATGTCGCCATCGGCTCGGAGTTCCGCACGCTGGCCCACCTGCCCCGGATCCACGAGGCGAACCTCTTCGAACCGGTTCCCGAGAAGATCTATTCATGGACGATCGCATGAGCGAGACTTTCGACCTGAAAACCACGACCGTGCGGGCGATTAACGAGCACCTGCACGGCCTGGCGCCCGACGCGACCGGCGTCTACGAGATCCTCAATCCCAACGGCAGCCACAACATCGCCGTCGGCGTCGACGCGCCGGTGGAGATCAACATCCGCGGGCACGCCGGCTATTTCACCGCCGGGATGAACAAGCAGGCGCGCGTGACGGTTTACGGCAACGTCGGCTGGAGCGTGGCCGAAAACATGATGTCGGGCCGGGTCCATGTCAAGGGTTTCGCCTCGCAGTGCGCCGGCGCCTCGGGCCACGGCGGGCTGCTCGTCATCGACGGGGATGCCTCGTCGCGCTGCGGCATCTCGATGAAGGGCATCGACATCGTCGTGGGCGGCAGCATCGGCCACATGTCGGCGTTCATGGCGCAGGCCGGCCGCCTGGTCGTCCTGGGCGACGCCGGCAAGGGCCTCGGCGATTCGCTCTATGAAGCCGTGATCTACGTGCGCGGGAAAATCCACGGCCTCGGCGCCGATGCGCGGGTGGAGGATCTGAGCGAGGAGGACCGGACGCAGATCGGCGAATTGCTGGAACAGGCCGGCCTGAGCGCCAGGCCGGCCGAGTTTACCCGCGTGGCCTCGGCCCGTACGCTCTACCACTGGAATCCCACGAGTCCGCAGGTATCGGTGCTATGAAACAGATGCTGACGCTGGAAGAGAGCGCCAACTACAACCGGAAAATTCTGAACTATATCCATCAGGCCTCGGAAACCGGCGTCTACGACATCCGCGGCCTGGGCGCCAAACGCCGCGTCCCGTCGCTCGATGACCTGGTCTTTCTCACGGCCTCGCTTTCGCGCTACCCGCTCGAGGGCTATCGGGAAAAGTGCGTGACCAAAACGGTCCTGGGGACGCGCTTCGCCAAAAAACCGATCGAGCTGGAAATGCCGATCACGATCGCCGGCATGAGTTTCGGTTCGCTCTCGGCCAACGTCAAGGAAGCGCTCGGCCGCGCGGCAACTCACATGGGCATCTCAACCACGACCGGCGACGGCGGGATGACGCCCGAGGAACGCAACTCCTCCAAAACGCTGGTCTACCAGTGTCTTCCTTCCCGCTACGGCTTCAATCCCGACGACGTGCGCAAGGCCGATGCGATTGAGATCGTCGTCGGCCAGGGCGCCAAGCCGGGCGGCGGCGGCATGCTGCTGGGCCTGAAGGTCAGCGAGCGCGTGGCGCGCATGCGGACGCTCCCGCCGGGGATCGATCAGCGCTCCGCCTGCCGGCATCCCGACTGGACCGGACCGGACGATCTAACGATCAAGATCCAGGAATTGCGCGAAATCACCGATTGGAAAGTGCCCATTTACATTAAATTCGGCGCCACGCGCGTGCGCGAGGATGTCAAGCTGGCGATCAAGGCCGGCGCCGACGTCATCGTCGTCGACGGGATGCAGGGCGGCACGGCGGCCACCCAGGAAGTCTTCATCGAGCACGCCGGCATCCCGACCCTGCCGGCGATTCGTCTCGCCGTCGAGGCCCTCGAAGAGATGGACATGCTCGGCAAGGTCCAGTTGGTCGTATCGGGCGGCATCCGCACCGGCGCCGACGTCGCCAAGGCCCTCGCGCTGGGGGCCGATGCCGTCGCCATCGGCCAGGGCGTGCTGATGTCGCTCGGCTGCAACACCCCGCATTACATCGACGCCGACGGCCGGCCGGTCGACGTCACCGAGGAGTATCAGGCGCTGGGCACGGCCCCCGGCTAT
>Ga0116160_1001600_pt1 | contig 22932 bp, 22 predicted proteins | sample AD_JPNAS2_MetaG_FD_89879 | JGI IMG/M metagenome (GOLD analysis project Ga0116160, IMG submission 89879) | Active sludge microbial communities of municipal wastewater-treating anaerobic digesters from Japan - AD_JPNAS2_MetaG | ecosystem: Engineered > Bioreactor > Anaerobic > Digestate | place...
ATACGAGAAAAGCCAGGGTATTCCTTGGGGGTCAAAGATTCTTCACTGCGTTCAGGATGACATACTACCTCAACAATCTGAGCATTTTGCACAAAGGTGCCCTGATATACTATGCAATTCCCCGTAGAGTATAGTCACACAGGAGCATAGCCTTTGTATATCATCTAACACCTATATGGAGAGCAAATACCGGCGTGGGGAAGATATCTCTGAGGTCACCTTTCACTGACCTCGGAACGGGAATACCTCCAGGCAAAATAACCAGACGGGCTTGCAGAGATGGGACCCCCGCCAGTGGTTTTGCTGGCTTTGAAAGGTGAGGAGGACATACTTCCCCTACAGCCGGAGTAATTCACAAACTATGTCGCATTCTTCTCCTTATGCGTCACATTTTGCTTTTATTTTCCCGGCTTATGTTATACAATGTAGGTTAGGAGGTGAAGGCTTTTTTGAGAAAAAAGATTGGAAACTCAATCATATTTCTTGTTATATGTGCGTTGTTATCTATAATGACCGTATATTGTGCCGACAGAAGCTATTATATGAGCGGCTTCAATGTAAATGCACAGCTGGACAGTTCGGGGAATATGGATGTTACTGAAGAAATCACCTATAAATTTGACGGCAGTTTCAGAGGGGTGTACAGGACTCTTAAAACAGCAGGAAGCGATGGAATAGGTTCAATAGAGGTACATAAGATAAAAGACGGCAGGGCTACTCAGTTTGTGCAGAATAATTCGGAATCGGAAAACTCGTACCAGATAATCAATGAAGGTGATGGGCTCAGACTGAAGATATTCTCAGCTTCAGAAGATGAGAGCAAGACTTTTGTCATAAACTACAATGTTATGAATGTAGCTTCAAAATATAATGATACTGGGGAACTTTACTGGCAGTTTATGGGGAAGGACACAGATGTGGCAATTGAAAATTTTCAGCTGACAATAACACTTCCCGAAGGTGCAAGCAAAGAGGAGATAAAAATCTTCGGACACGGACCACTTTCCGGAATTTCCGAAATCATTGATTCCCGAAAAGTGGGATTGAGGGTTGAAAAACTTCTTCCTCATAATTTTGTCGAAGCGAGAGTTCTTTTTCCCACTGTTTTGATAAAGAATTCAAAAAAGGTATTTGATGCAGACGCACTTGAAAAAATAATGCATGAGGAAAAGAAACTTGCCGATGAAGCAAATGCAAAAAGAGCAAAAGCGAAGGCAGTTATAGTGCTTTCACTGGCATATGCTTTGTTTGAGTTATTAATGATTATATATCTATATTTTAAATATGATAAAGAATATAAGTCAAAATTTGAAGGAGAATATTTCAGAGAACTTCCCGGAAATTATTCGCCGGCTGTTCTTTCAGTGCTATGGAATTTCGGGACAGTAAAACCAAGGGATATTACCGCTAGCATAATGGATTTAGTGAGAAGAAAATACATGAAGCTGAATGTGGAGCAGCGGGAAATAAAGGGGATCATAAAGCACAGTATAGTGAACGAATATGTTTTCGAACTTAATAAGGAATCTGATTTTGAAGATTTGGCTTCTCACGAAAAGTATTTTATTGACTGGCTTATATCAACAATAGGGAATGGAGCAGCTGTGTCTCTAAAGGAAATTGAACAGTATTCAAAGACAATTGAAGGAGCAAAAAGTTTCAAAGAAGATTATTATAACTGGGTTAAATATGTTAAAATCGATGCAGAGAAATATTCCTTCTTTGACAAAAGCACAATAAAGGGGCAACTCTTTGGTATTGTTGCGGCTGTTATAGGTATTATATACGGGGGATATACGGCAGCAAATCATGGCAATATTGCAGGTTTTGCAATTCTTATAACAACTTCAATAGTGTTATTGGTATACTCGCTGTTTATACGTAGGAGATCAAAAGACGGAGTTGAGCAATTCAGGATGTGGAAGGCTTTCAGGAGATTTCTAAAGCATTTCAGTCAGCTTGATAAGGCGGAACTGCCTGCAGTTACCTTATGGGAGCATTACCTTGTATATGCAATATCATTAGGTGTGGCAAAAGAAGTTATCAGCCAACTGAAGTTGGTTTTCAGAGAAGATGATTTCCGTAATCCGAGCCTGACATACTTGGCCTATGGGAATTATGCCTATAATTACAATTACTTTGATACCATTGGCGATATTACAAATACGATGATCAAGACTACCGAATCCGTTTATACCCATGCAATGTCAAAGGCATCTTCCGGAAGCGGAGGCGGCGGAGGGTTCTCCGGTGGCGGAGGCGGAGGAGGTGGCGGCGGCGGTGCCGGCGCATTCTAAGACCTGGATATTTAATATTAGGGGATTGTGAAGGAGGTAGTATACTGATGAACAGTAGTATACTGATGAACATTATAATTTTTGCAATATTGCTGCTAATATTACTATTTGCAATAAGCAGTTATAATGGTCTGGTAATTAAAAGGAACAGAGTGAAAAATGCATGGGCTCAAATAGATGTGCAGCTTAAGAAAAGATTTGACCTTATACCTAACCTTGTAGAAACTGTTAAGGGCTATACAAAGCATGAAGCAGGTACCCTGGAAGCAGTTGTAAAGGCAAGGAACCAGTACATAAGCGCAAGCAAGCCTGAAGAAATGATGGAAGCAAACACAGTTATGACAGGGGCATTGAGCCGCTTGTTTGCACTTGCCGAGAGCTATCCCGACCTTAAGGCGAATGCCAATTTTATTGAACTCCAGGGGGAATTGTCCGGGCTGGAAGAGAAGATAGCCTATGCAAGGCAGTTCTATAATGACACTGTTATGATATACAATAATGCAATACAGGTAGTACCGACGAATATTATTGCTAACATCTTCAGATTCATGGAGGAGCCTTACTTCAAGGCTGATGAATCTGAAAGACAAAATGTAAAGGTGCAGTTTTAGGATATTACAAGTGGCGGGCAATGGGCAATAGGTGATAGGCAATAACCGATTTCCTATTGCCTTTTCTATTAAAACTTATTCCGGGAAAGCAGGTAACTACTATGAAAGATAAAATGTACAGTCTTTTTGATATGAACAGGGAACAGGAGATGAAAAAGGAAAGCCCTCTTGCGTTGAGGATGAGACCGGAAACTCTTGACGGCTTTGTCGGGCAGGAGGACATTGTAGCCCCCGGAAAGCTTCTTTACCGTGCCATAAAAGCGGATAAGCTTACCTCACTGATATTATTCGGACCTCCGGGAACAGGAAAGACTACCCTGGCAAAGATTATTGCGAATACCACCAAATCATACTTCGAGCAGCTTAATGCAGTTACTTCAGGGGTGGGAGACATACGCAGAGTGGTGGAGGAAGCAAAAAATCGCAAGGGGATGTATGGTCAGAGAACAATACTCTTTATTGATGAAATACATAGGTTCAATAAATCCCAACAGGATGCAATGCTTCCATATGTTGAGGACGGAACGGTCATATTAATAGGAGCTACCACAGAGAATCCGTATTTTGAGGTAAATGATGCCCTTATATCGCGGTCCACCATATTCAGATTAAATCCTCTTACGGAGAAAGATATCAGGACACTGGTAGAAAGGTGCATAAACGATAAAAAGAAAGGGCTCGGTTCTTATAATATTGAAATTGCAGAAGAGGCTATGGAGCATATAGTCAATACTGCAAACGGCGATGTCAGGACTGCGTTCAATGCCGTTGAGCTGGCGGCATTGACGACTGAAAGGGGCTGCGACGGCAAAATTCATATAGACCTTAAGACTGCTGAAGAATGTATACAGAAAAGGGCTGTAAATTACGAAAAAAAAGGCGAGAACCATTATGATACCATATCTGCCTTCATTAAAAGCATGAGGGGTTCCGATCCTGATGCAGCATTATATTATCTGGCCAAGATGCTTTACGCAGGCGAGGATCCAAAATTCATTGCAAGAAGAATAATGATATGTTCTTCCGAAGATGTAGGAAATGCTGACCCTAATGCACTGATTGTGGCAACTTCGGCTGCAAATGCTGTGCAGATGATCGGCATGCCTGAGGCAAGAATTATTTTGTCACAAGCCGCATTGTATGTAGCATGTGCTCCGAAGAGCAATTCTGCGGTAGCTGGAATTGATAAGGCAATGAAAGACGTGGAGAATAAAAGAACGGGGCCGGTACCCCTTCATCTTAGAAATGATGCTTTTAAAGGTGCAAAAGAATGGGGATACGGAATCGGGTACAAGTATCCTCACAGCTATGAAGGTAATTACGTAGAGCAGCAGTACCTGCCCGATGAGCTTAAAGATGAGCAATACTATTTCCCGTCAGACAACGGCCATGAGAAAAAAGCAAAAGAGCTGCCAAAGCTGAAAAATAGGAACAGGGTTACTATAGAATAGCCGGAGGAAAAAGCGATATCCTCTGTGCCGCATAAGGAGAAAAATGCGACGCATTTATCTCCAAACGCGTCTTAATCATAATGACAAGTGATATTTCCGTTTACCGTATTATGGGTAACTTATGAAGATTCTGAATAAAATTCAATTTTATAAAATTTATAGAAAAGAAGTGAAAAAAATATCAATCAATGTTACAATAAAAATGAATATAAATTATATGGATATAATGAATTATATAACGGAAGATTATAATTATTAGTTTGGAAAGGGTGTATTTATTATGAGTAAACCAGTATTATCAGCTCACTTTGAGTCAAGAACACCATCAGATGTCCGGCTGGCTCAAATGAAATATGATGAGCGCAAAGTGAAACCTGAAGCTGTTATCAACGTAGGTATAGGCAATGTTTCACTTCCTACAAATCCGGCCATGCAGAAAAGACTGTTTGCCCTTGGCGCCCCTGAAAGCCCATTTGCAAAGGGTGTAATTAGATACACAGGCAGTGCCGGTACTGAAGAATGCCAAAATGCATTCAAAAATATTCTTAAATGTGAAGGCTTTGATACGAGCAAATTATTTGTTCAGATAACCGACGGCGGATCTTCTGCCATGGAGTTGCTGCTGATAGGCGTTTGCGGTGCAGCCGGCTCGGATGAAAAACCCCTTATGGTAATTGATCCGGCCTATACAAATTATATTTCCTTTGCAGAAAGAACCGGAAGAAAAATAGTCACTGTAACACGTACTTTAGGCGAAAACGGCAAGTTCAGCCTTCCGAAACTTAATGAAATAGAAGAGACCATTAAGAAACACAATCCCAGAGCACTTCTAGTTATTCCTTATGACAATCCGACAGGACAGTTCTACGATTATGAAACCCTCAAAGGGCTCGCTGCATTATGTGTTAAATACAATATGTGGCTTGCAAGCGATGAAGCCTATCGCGAGCTTTTCTACGTTGAAGGCAGCAAGCTTTTGAGCATATGGGGGATCACTGATGCGGATGTACCCGGCATAGAAGGCAGAAGAATCAGTATTGAAACTGCTTCAAAGGTATGGAATGCTTGTGGTTTGAGAATAGGCGCCATTATTACGGACAGTCCTGAATTCAATAACCGTTCAGTGGCTGAATACACAGCAAATCTCTGCGCTAATGCAATCGGTCAGTATATCTTCGGTGCACTTGCACATGAAAGCAAAGAGCAAATTGACTCATGGTGCAAGAGTATCAGAGAATACTACAAAGAGTTGATATTTAATGTATATAACGGCCTTAAGAAGCAGGAACCAGGTTTAATCGTTTCAAGCCCTGACGCATCCATATACTCGGTAATTGACGTCAGAAATGTGGTAAAACCTGGATTTGACGCAATAGACTTTGTTTTGTATTGCGCATATGAGGGATCCGTTAATCTCAACGGAGTTGAAACAACACTTCTGGTAGCACCCATGAAAGGATTCTACAATATCCCCAAAGGTGAGAAGAATCCGGGAAGCACACAATTCAGGATTTCATTCGTAGAAACACCTGAAAATATGGCAAAAGTTCCTGAGTTGTTTGTTAAACTACTGAGAAAGTTTGAATCACAAAGATAATATGATTTAAGAAGGAGAAAAATGTGACGCAGTCACATTTTTCAGATACTAGACGCTAGTCACTAGATACTAGAATTTGGGTGGGGCTCTGAGGTCAGGATTCCTCGCTGTGCTCGGAATGACAGCAGTATTAATACACCAAGGCTGCAACGTCTTGTCTGGGTCATCCTGAACTCAGTGAAGGATTTTTGACCTATAAGGAATACCCGGACATTTCTAGTGTCTAGTGTTTCGCGACTAGTGTCTGAAGATTGCTTCGCAATCTTAGCATCATCCCTTATTTGAAATACTCTCCTATTCTTTTAAGGAGGGCATTGCTTTTACTTGCATTTGCATTATCGGTGCCCATTCTGGATGCCGCACCGGGAGAAACAAAGGCTTGCTTTTCATTGTCTGTCGCAGGGATGATCCCTTTGGTCTCACAGGAAGTTTCATCAGGTGGTGTTTTGGTCGCCGGTTTGCCGATATAGGTATTTATATTATCCTGTTTTACTGATATGCTATCGAAACTTGGGGTACTTTCAATTCTCATAAATTTATCTTTAAAGCCGCTTTTTTTAAGCTCCGGGTAATCTGATTCATTTCTTATTGCAGTTATCGGTTTTGCGGCGAAGGGGAAATTCTTCTCGTCCTTTTGAGACTTCTGAACAAAGGTACTGCTTTCAAGGTCATCTATTTTGCTTTTTAAAAACTGTACATTGTCAGACAGGTCTTTTATTTCGGAAAGAATTTGTTTCAAGTAATCATTCATATTAGGTGCAGTCGGAAATTGCTGCGTTCCCCCGGACTTTTCCGAGTCGGTATTTTTGGATATGCGCTCTATGGGCTTTGAAATATTGAAATTCTCGTCAATAAAAAAATATCCCTTTGTTATAATAGGCTGACCGGAATTTTTAACAGTTCTGATAATATAAATGCTGCTTTCTGCTGTAATAGGCAGAGTTGCGGCTTTTTTCCATTTACCGGTAGAATCATCAAATATGTATTGATGAAGAATATTATCCTTTATCCATGCCAGCTGCATGGCTTTATCATCATAATAGAACAGCGGGATAACTCCCCCGGTATCTATACGTATATTGCCGGAATCCTTAAAATCAATATCGTTGCCCCCTCCGGATTTACCCACAAAATGGCGTATATTGCCTGTTCCGTTTTCATTGGAAAAGCAGAACAGGTTGATTTTTTTGTTGTGTGATATGAGCTTGATAAACACCTGGTTTTTATAAGAAAAATTGAGGCTTTTGTGCAGCCACGATTTGACGGAGTCATCAAAGCAGTAATAGTTGATACAATAGATTGCTCCATCATACCATACACTGGCGTAATGTATTATGCCGTTTTTTAACGGTAACAGCGAATATGAGTCTTCCATATTCTGCGGATATATTTCGGAAAGACTGTTTTTCCTCCAGGAATAATCTATATAAGGGGTATGTTCATTAATGCTTCTATGTAAGTGATAAACATTGCACATACTTAAAGACAGCTTCTTTGAGAAAAATATATGTATGGAACCATTTTGCACCACCATATCCATAATATATATGTCTGAACTGTTGTGGAGATTTACAATAGTTTCAAACTTCCACCCTCCATTTGAATATGTAAAAAGAAGGACTCCTTTATATCGGCTGTTGCAGGTGAGGCAGATAGTGTCGTTTGTATCCAAAGCGGCAGCAAAATCTGCATTTGCCTGGCTTATCAGTATAGTGTCCTTTATATCTCCTGCAGCGGAGATTTCTCTGTAACAAATGGAAGAATCCTTGTAATAGAAAAAGTATCTGTTGGATTTAGAGTCTTCCAGCAGTATTGAAGGAATAATACCTGTCATGTGATCACCTCTGAAATTTGTCATTTATGTGTTAAGGAGGCTATTTCATATATATGGGTTTGTTTATGTTTATATGATATATATTTATTTTGGAAAATTTCATATAAACTTGTTCACAAAATTATATTAACTTCCATATTATAAATTAGACAGCATAGAAATAATGATAAGGAAGGTGAGAAAATGACACTGCAAAATATTACACTACCAACTGTTTTATGTGCAGGAACCACTAAGGTTGAAGTAAATATATGCGGAAAAACCGAATGTAAAGATTTAGTATTTGAGTGCCTTAAGGTTAAAAAGGTATTTGACGAATTTGTATTGAGGGACTGCGTTGAAGGCATCAAATTCCAGGTATGCGGCAATCCTCATAAAGATACGATAGAGCCCGCATTAATATTGAGGAATTGCAGACTTAGCAATGTAGAGATTAAGAATGTATCAACAAATACGGACAAGAGGCTTAAGTTCTCAGCAAAGTGCTGCTGTGATGTATTTGGGAAGGACAGCAGGGGAAACATCATAAGGCTTGAAGTGCTGGATGTTCCTGAAGGGACCAACTTGTCAGCCGGATCCTCCGGAGAGCTTTGCTTTACTTTTAGTGTAAAAAGAACTTACCATAATACCACGGATGAAAACTTTGAAAGGCTTGTACACTTCCTGGATCAGGGAAGATTTGAACTCCAGTGCCTCGGAGAGGCATTAATCGATGAGGATAATAATACAACAACCGGTGAAATACTTGTTACCAATCTGGGTGTGTTTATTGCAATTAAATTCGATGCCGAAGTGCAGCTCTGCATACCGGTATTGGGCTACTGCTCAATTGAAGAGGATATTACACCTATAGAGGTCAATTTTTGCGAGGAATTCGAGTTCGAGGATGTCCCATCCTTTAATCCTCCGCAGCTAGGAGTACCGACTCCCCCATATACAGCTACATGATTGACATAATATGATAAGCGGGGACATGAAGATAAAGGAGATTGTAAGAAAATATCCGGGAGTAAAAAAAATACTAAAACACTTTGATTTGCTTTCGGCAGGCTGCGGTTGAGGGGGATTCCAGGAAAAAACACTTCGGCAGGCTGCCGAAGAAAAAGGAACAGAATTAAATAAGATCATGGAAATGTTGAACAATGAGGCCGGGGATTAGCAGTATCCTCCGGCCTCATTTTGTGCAGTCCATATCGTATCAAGGGAAAAAGTCTGAAACTTTCCTGCCTTTGATTCCTCAATAAAGCATCCGTCAAAGCCCGGTTCAATTGATTCTACCAGATTGACTGTATCTTTTACAGCTTTCATATACGGATTATGAATAATAGGTTTGCAGGTATTTCCAAACATGAATACACAATTATCTTTATTAATCAGGCGGAAACCGCAATAGTGATAAAGGATTAGAGGATCGTCATTAATGTATAATTTGCCCTCTTTCAAATTAATACTATATTTTGCATCATTCCATGGAGCAATATTTACACCGGGCACAGTTATGGGACAGGTATCCTTAAATAATATAAAAATGTCCTCTAAGTATTTCTGATCCCCAAACTGCCCGGTAACTGTTGTATTATAGCACCACTTCAGGCACTGTTTTTTCCACCAATGCAAGCAATCCTTCCCATTTATGCTGTTTTTAAAACTTACGAGACCTGCATTAAACCTTCCTACGGCTTCTTCTACAAATTTGATTTGTTCATTTGAATCATGCTCGGATAACAGTACTGAACAGCTGTCGCTTAAGCTGAGAATTTTTTGCGGGTTACTGAAAAAGTACATATCCGCATCCAGATAAGTAAGCCAGTCTATGTTCTCAAAATGTTCAAACACGTAAGACAGCAGAACGGGCTTTAGGGTCCAGCAATATTCGCTGGTGCTTCTTGTGCTCTTCAATGACTTGGGTACCTCATTTTCAATTTCCTCTAATGTAATTAATATTGCATTCTCCAGTTCTGCCTGTTTAAGAATTCTTGCCGTATCATTATCCATGCACAAAACAAATACCTTAAAATCAGCGCATGTATCTCTTATTGAGTTATATAGAGCAATTAACTGGTATAATCTTGTTTTTGAAACAACGTTACAAAAATACAATATGGTCACCTCATCTTCAAATATTCATTGTTTGCATAAGTCTCTTATAATTTTTTGCCCATTATTTGACAATACCCACTTGATAAACGGATAATGTGATTTGAAATGGTTGGTCAATTCATTTTTTGGATTGAGAGATAATGCCGAAGTGCAGATATAATAGTAGCTGATTCTGCAAATTTCCAAAGGCAGATATTGTATTTCCTCATATGACAATGTGCCGTACCCTTCCATAAAAGCCCTGGCAGCATCCATATGGCCCTGATTTATATTAAGACGCCATAGGGCGTAGGCTATATCAAAAAGCCTTTCTGCTTTTGTAATAAACTCAAAATCCATTATGAAGCATACTTCTTCAGATTTACTAAAAATAAGATTATCCTGGTTCCAATCACCATGGATTATTGTCTCGGGCAGATCAGGTTTGCAGGTTTCCCATTTACCTACTGTTTCGTCATATAATCCAAGTATTGAATCTATTTGCTTTCCGGGAATTTCACCATCCATATTCTTCAGGCGATTAATTCCGTTTTGAAGGGTATCAGTTGAAGGATACAGTGAGGCTATCGGCTTGATGAAGCTTCCTGTATAGGACAAAGTATCATGAAACTTATGAAGCATTTTGCCGCTGGACATTGTCTGCTTTACTGAATAGTTGAAGGGATACCCGTACACAAATTTGGTTATTTGAAGTATTTTCGGGCCTATTTTCAGGAAATAACTACCCGATTTGTTTTTCAAGGGCATCAATACGGGCAGCTTGTTAACGCGTAACTTTCCCAAGATATCCAATATAAAATCAAAGCGCTTTGAATCGCATGTAAAGATTTTGATGACATATTTGCCTGTTTGTGCAATAATCTCAATATTTACATTTGCAGTGTCCTCAATTTGTCTCACAATTTTAATCAGGTTGCCTATACCATATGAGTCACATATATCGGATATTTGAGAAAAGGAGGGTAACGGTTCGGATCTTTTTAATAATTGATTATTCAATATGAAATCATCTCCCAATGTCAGTTTATTTAAAATACTCCGGCATCTGTTTCTTGAATTCTGCAAACAGCGTTGGTGATATTATTGAGCCTTCCTTTATAAAGGTTTCAAGCATTTTTATTTCTTCAAGCTGTCTGAACAATTTCACAGGTGCAGGATCATACAGGGTAAATGCATAATAAATATCTACAATTTTAATTATTTCATCATCATTGACCAGAATATGTCTCAGGGACTCATCTCTTCTAAGAAAACACAAGCGATTCATCTCAAGAAACATATTCACAAGCTCCTGCACTGTCCGGCGGGACATCATCCCTTGCTGCAGCAGGAAATCCTTCAGATTTGGCCCGTTAATGTATTCAATAATCAGATATTTGTTCCCGATTTCGTACAAAATTGGTATTATCGGAGAGCCTAACGTTCTTAAGTATGCTTGTTTCTCATTTTCTGCAATTTCTTCACTTATATAAATCTTTACGCATCTTTGTTCGTCTATTCTGAAGACCGCCCCATGACCCCCCAAACCGACTAATGGCAAGCCGACAGTGTTTTTTATATCCAGTTTTCTTTTATCATTTAGTTTAACTTTGATTTTCTCATAGTCCTTCATGACGCACATCCTATTTCTTAATCTGTGAGCTTGGGTATTTTCGAATGCCATATGGCATATAATTCCGGATCAATTTCCATAAGATGTTTCAGAAAGGGCAGCAGCAGAAACTGATCTTTCAGATCATCAAATGCTCTTTTGGGAAATGACTCACATATAATATACGAATATACCAGGTCAATCACCTTAAAATGTCCATCGGCTGCAATAATGATATGCCTGAGAGATGAGTCAATCCGGGTGAATCCTATGCGCTGCATTTCTTTAAATAAATTTATGAGCTGATTGGAAATATAAAACGGGATTTCTTTTTTGTGTGAAAGGAATTCCAGTAAGGATATTCCCTCTATATACTCCATAACAGTATAGTTGATCCCGGAGCCATAAAGCTTTGGGATTATGTCGGAGTTCTGTGACAATTTATATGCCTCTGCTTCCATTTTTGCATTATTAGCATCCGCATATATTTTTACGCATATGTCTTTTGACAGTCTGAATACGGCACCGTGGGCACCTTTACCAATAAGCTTTAAATCTGTCGGATTCTCTATTATCAGTTCTATTGACGAACTGTGGGTAACTTTTATCTTTTCGAATTCATGCACTTCAGCTTTCCCCCTATAGGAGTATCCGGATAAAATTATTAAGGCTTTGTTAATGCTGCCGATAAATTAACACGATGAATATTGGCAGCAAATATTCTATTGGCATAGCTATCCCGGAAATCGGGGAAACAAACTTGAACAAGCGTTATTTGCTTGCGCAAGTTCTCAATATAAGGCATATATATTAGGTTCAAGGGGTTGTCTTCAATTCTATAAAACGTGCATAGGCTGTATTCATCTTTGCTTAATATTTCAAGACCTGAGAAATGGTAAAAAATCAATCTATCGTCTTCAATATATGCTTCTCCGTCTTTTTCATGAATTTTATAGCCTGCTACATTCCATTGGGCAACGTTAGCTCCCCTGGAACTGATGATATGGACATTCGGGAACAGAAACGGCCATTTTTCCACATATCGTTGATCTCCATAAATTTCTCTGTTGGCATCTGCTATCAGGCTGCATTTTTCATAGCACATATCAAGCCACCAATTTACAGCGGCGTTAGCGGTTCTGTCTTTTTTGCAGCATACAAATCCAGTGTTGAATCTTCCTGAAGTCTCATAGGAGGACAGAAACTCAGCCGAAAAATTATGGTCGGTCAAAAATATCGAAGCGGAGGGGGATTCACTAATAATTTGTACAGGATCGGAATAGAAATACAAATCCGCATCCAGATTGGCATAATAACAGGTATCTTTGTATGTTTGCATTATGTGGTTCAGGAAGAAAGGTTTCAAAGTCCAGCAATATTCATGGTAATTTCTGTCCTTTTTTGCTTTATACAACCTGCCCTTTTCAAGTTCACTTACCGGTATAAGAGTTGTATTTTTTAGATCAAGTCTTTCCAGTATTTCATATGCTGCAGCATCTACACATAATGTAAACAAATGGTAATTGCTGCAATGCTCCAGAAGTGAGTCCTGCATTGCGAGAAATTTGAATATATAAAATGAAGATACCACCGAAGAAAAAAAGAAAGTCTTCATATTTTATTCCCCCCAATTACTTGCTTATTTTATAAGATTTGGCCCTATCCTTGAAATGATCTTCAATCGAATAGCCGTTAAATTCAGGGTCAAGCTTTTCTATATCGAGTATAACCTGCCGCAATGCCTTTGTGTATGGTATATGGAGATAGTGATTAATTTCCTGGCTTCCGATGACCAAGGCAAAGGTAGATTTGTCAATCAGCCTTAAGCCGCAGAAATGATAAAAAATGAGCTTGTTTTCGTTGATATACAATTCTCCGCTTCTCTCACTGAACTGATATCTATCTTCATTCCAGGGAGCAATATTGACACCGGGAACAGTTATGAGCCGTACACCCTCAAACAAATCCTCAAAATTATCCAGGTATTTCTGGTCGCCGAAACGTCCTTCACCGATGCCGTCGAAGCACCACTCAATACATTTTTCTTCCCACCACTTTAATAATTTCATCGTGGTGCTGCATTTTCTGAATACAATAAAACCTGAATTGTACTTACCGCAATATTCTGCAACGCCCATGTCCTTTTCAAGATAGTTATGTTCAGAGAGCAATACATTGAAGTCTCCCTGTCTCTTGAAAATTGGTGAAGGGCTCTGAAAAAAGAATATGTCCGCATCCAATGATACTGCATTTTCGATAAATTCATAATTATACAGGATATGGCTTATAAAAAATGGCTTCAATGTCCAACAATATTCATTTAATCTTCTGCTGTTTTTCACATCTATGAGTCTTTTGTCATAGAGTTCTTTTCCTTTAATCAGAATAGCTTTTTCCAAGCTGAGACGGCTGCATATCTGGTAAGTTTCTTCGTCAACACATAGAATAAACATAAAGAAATCGGGGTATTTGTTATCTAAGGACCGGTACAGTGCAATTCCCTGATATAGGCGGTATTTGCTCAGAATAACACAAAACGCATTCTTCATAAATTATTCACCGCCCTTTTTATTTAGAATATGAGAGGTGGTATTTTTAAGATATTCTCTGTACCAGTCAATTGTAAGCTTTAGACCCTCATCTATTGTATATTGCGGTTTCCAACCAAGGGTTTCCCTGATTTTTTTTGTTGACAGGTATTGTTTTTTTATTTCATTACTTCCCTGGTTTAATATGATGGGATCCAAATCACTGTCCATAAGCACAAGTATTTTATTGACCAGCTCAAGTACTGTAAATCTTACCTCGGTGCTTATATTAAAGGCTTCTCCATGCAATTTTGAATTATCCATTTTTTCTGAGAGAAATATATAAGCCATTGCCGCATCCTCAACATAAATATAATCACGAATAAAAGTTCCGTCACTTCTGATAACAGGGGCCTCGCCGTTAAGTACTGACTTGATGGTCTGTGGAATGATCCTGTTGAAATTCAGATCACCGCCGCCGTAAAGGTTGCCGCAGCGTGTTATACAAACCGGCAACCCATAAGTCTTGTGATATGCCTGAGCAATTAAATCGGCACAGCTCTTGGATACGTCATAGGGATGTCTGCCTTTAAGGGGCATTTCCTCATTGTATGGGAGAACCTCCTGATCGCCATAAGCTTTATCACTGGATGCAACTATTATTTTCTTTACCAGAGGGCTCCTTCTGCAAGCCTCAAGAAGGCTGCAGGTACCCATTATATTTGAATTAAAGGTTGACAGGGGGTTCCTGTTGGCAACACTGATTATTGCCTGAGCGGCAAGGTGGAACACTGTATCTGTTTCATATTCTCCAAGGACCCTTTCAAGGAGCTGTTCATCCTCAAGAGATCCGGTAACCAGATTAATTTTCTGATTTTCTGTATTATACAGATATGATTTGGGAGTATAGTCCCTTATCAGACCTGTAACATTTGCCCCTGCTGCTGTCAGCGTCTTTACCATATGGCTTCCTAAAAAACCGGAACATCCCGTTACAAAAACATTTTTGTTATTCCAATACTGTTTGTTCATATATTTACCAAACCTTCCACAATGCTAAATTTTTTTCCCATAATTCATTGACGTTTACCAGGTCCTTGTATGTGTCCATAGCCGCCCAGAAGCCATCATGGCAGTAAACTGCCAATTGCCTGTCTTTAACGAGCTCCATAAGGGGTTCTTTTTCCAAAACACAATTATCGCCGTCCTTCAGATAGTCAAATATTCCTCTGCCAAATACAAAAAAACCGCCGTTAATAATGTCATTGCCCTCGGGCTTTTCCGTGAAGCCGGTTGCAATACCGTCAGAAACTGATAGTACGCCATATTGATTATTCTTTTTTATACCTGTTACTGTTGCAATTCTGCCTTCGCTGCAGTGAAAGTTATAAAGCGCATTAAGGTCGATATTAGCCAATCCGTCGCCGTATGTCAGCATGAAGCTCTCATCCTGCAAGAATTCTTTTGCCCGAATGATTCTTCCGCCCGTCATGGTATCAAGACCGGTATCCAAAAACGTAATTTTCCAGTTTTCGGTTGACTTCAGCACTTCAAGGCTGCCATCCTTATGAAGTATGCTGCTGTGGCTCTTCCATGGATAATCCATAAAGTACTCTTTTATTTTTTCACCCTTATAGCCAAGGAGCAATATAAAATCATTGAAGCCATAGTGATAGTAAGTTTTCATAATATGCCAGACAATGGGGTAATTTCCAACCAATGCAAGGGGTTTTGGTATATCGTCGGATATTTCCTTCATGCGCATTCCTCTCCCGCCGCAAAGAACAACTACTTTCAAAATATCTCTCCTTTCTTGAATATGTATATACTGTTTTCATTACAGAATATGTACAAACTATATTTGTGCCCCATATTTATGAAATTAATTTTCTATATCAATTGAGTAAGTAACCGGGAAGGTTTAATAAGCATAAATTATACTAAGACAAACGCTTGTCAGGAAAGCAGGTGACGAAAGAGTGAAAATACTGTTTTGTACAATATCTACAAAATACAGGCTGCATCAATGTATTGCTTTGTACAATTCCATAAGGCGGTTCCTGCCGGAAGCAATATTAGCTGTACTATGCATGGACGAAGATACAAGGAGACTGCTAAATGCAGCAAAACTTTCCGGAATAAGAATAGTCCCTTTAGAAGCTTTGGAAAACAAGGAACTCATGGCAGTAAAGGAGAAAAGAAGTCTTTGTGAGTACTGCTGGACAATGAAGCCCGCATTATTGCAGTATCTTTTCGGGAAGTATAAAGAAGTTGAGGTGATTCTATACCTGGATGCGGATTTATACTTTTTTGATAACCCTGAGAAACTGCTTTCGAGAAAAAAGAGATGGAATGTCTTATTAACTACCCATAAGGTAAACAAAAAGGCGAACAGCGGGTTTATCATTTTAAGGAGAACCAGGGTCACGGATAAAATATTGAATTGGTGGTATGAGAGGTGTATGGAATGGTGTTTCAGCCGGAACGAAAAAGGCAAATACGGGGATCAGGGATATCTGAATTTACTGAGAAAAATGTTTATTGGTATAAGGTGTTTAAAAATATCCGGAATTAATATTGCTCCGTGGAACTTTTTTAACTACGACTTCATTATTGAGGGGGGGAAACTCTATGTAGGCAGGCACAGGTTGATATTCTTTCATTTCAGCGGTTTACGGCTGAGGAAGTCAGGTGTGTCTACTATCATATATGGATCGGAAATACCTTGTTCGATATGCAGTGTTTACTGCAGGGAACTAAGAAAAGCAATAGATTATATTGCCGGTATGGATAGTGAAATAACAGAAAACTTTTATATGGGCGTTTAAGCTCGATAATATAGTGTTGATATGTGAATTGACTTATTTAATAATAATTCCAAGGTCGGCTGAAATTACAGCGTGCCTTCAATGACCTTAAATGCATTAACACTTTATTAATACTTGCATAGTATGTATTGTAGAATTTAAGTATGAATCGTAAAATGAACAGCTGTTGTTTTCCGGTATGGCAATGTATCGGGAAGCAATTTATATAAAAAGGTGCGGCTCTGTCCGCACCTTTGATATTACAAAATTAGACGCATCTACTAATTTTGTAATAATAAATCTTTTTCACGACATATATAAAAAGTAGAAATTAATATTGACAATATTTTTATGCTATGATAATCTAAAAATGAAATCCGACTTAAAAGGTAGGAATTGAAAGGAGCTGGTGGCATGTTGTTATCGACCAAGGGAAGATATGGTCTCAAGATGATGTATGAATTCGCTTTGAACTATGGCAGGGGGCCGATGTCTCTGAAAGAGGTAGCATTGAAGCAGCAGCTTTCTGAAACTTATCTGGAGCAGATTATATCACATATTAGAAAAGCAGGCCTGGTGATCGGAGTCAGAGGTGCTCAGGGCGGATATGAATTGGCGAAAAAACCGGAAGAAATCACGGTAGGTGAAATAATACGACTGCTTGAAGGCCCATTGGCCCCCTCAGAGTGTGTCCTGGATAATGAGCCGGAATGCACAAGAGCAGAATACTGCGTCACAAGACTCATATGGGAAAAAATCATGGAAAGCATAAATAATGTAATAGACTCTATTACATTAAATGATATGGTAAATGACTATTATAAACTTAAGCAAAGGAAAGAAGGAGAAGTAAAATGAACGGCAACAGAGGAATTTATATGGATCATGCTGCTACAACCTATACAAATAAGGAAGTGCTTGAGGAAATGCTTCCGTTTTTTACAGTAAACTTCGGAAATCCTTCCAGTATTCATAAGTTTGGGAGAGATGTACGGAAGCATATTGATATTGCCAGAGAAAAGGTTGCAAAAGCATTAGGGGCAGACCCCGGAGAGATTTACTTTACGGCAGGGGGCTCCGAAGCAGACAACTGGGCTGTAAAGGGTGCGGCATATGCCAATAAAAATATAGGCAATCATATCATTACCACCAACATAGAACATCATGCCCTGCTGCATACCTGTGAATACCTGGAGAAGGAAGGGTTTGAAGTAACATACCTGCCTGTAGATGAGAATGGATTGGTAAGCGTCGAGGCTGTTAATAATGCAATTACCGACAAGACTATACTTATTTCCATAATGTATGCCAATAACGAAATAGGCACAATACAGCCCATTGCAGAGATTGGCAGGCTTGCCAGGGAAAAAGGAATATATTTTCATACCGATGCTGTTCAGGCAGTTGGAAGTGTGAAAATTGACGTCAGGGAACAGAATATAGACATGCTGTCTCTTTCAGCCCATAAGTTTTATGGCCCCAAGGGCATTGGCGCCTTGTATGTGAGAAAGGGGATCAAACTGATAAACTTTGTCCACGGGGGTGCTCAGGAAAGAGGGAGAAGGGCAGGTACAGAAAATGTACCGGGAATAATAGGACTCGGAAAAGCTATTGAACTTGCTGCAAATAACCTTGAAGGGTACAGTAAGAGAATGACTGCATTGAGGGATAGACTGATAAAAGGGGTAATGGAAAAGATACCTTATACCAGATTGAACGGGCATCCTGTAAAAAGACTTCCGGGGAATGCAAACTTCAGCTTTCAATTTGTAGAGGGGGAATCGCTGCTACTCAATCTTGATATGAAAGGTATAGCGGGTTCCAGCGGATCGGCATGTACTTCAGGCTCGTTGGATCCCTCCCATGTGCTTTTGGCAATAGGACTGCCCCATGAAATAGCCCACGGTTCGCTTAGATTGTCCCTTGGGGCTGTCAACACAGAGGAAGACATAGATTACGTTTTGGGAGTGTTGCCTGAAATAGTAGACAGACTGAGACAAATGTCACCCTTGTATGAGAAAGTCAGAGGAGGAAATACTAATGTATAGCGAAAAAGTAATGGATCATTTTTCAAACCCGAGGAATGTGGGCGAAATAACTGATGCCAGCGGTGTGGGCGAAGTAGGCAATGCCAAATGCGGGGATATTATGAAGATATACCTACAGATAGAAGACAACATAATAAAGGATGTAAAATTCAAAACCTTCGGCTGCGGTGCTGCAATAGCAACCAGCAGCATTGCAACTGAGATGATAAAAGGCAAGTCATTGGATGAGGCCCTTAAGCTTACAAACAAAGCTGTGGTTGAAGCATTAGACGGACTGCCTCCTGCAAAGGTACATTGTTCCGTACTTGCTGAAGAAGCTGTAAAGGCTGCAATTGAAGACTACATGAAAAAGCAGGGAAAGGAAACTAAACCCTCTGAATATATAGGAATTGAACCTAATGAAGAAGAGTGCTGCAGTAAATGTGAGCGAAAGTGCCGATAGCGCTGACGCTGCCTCCGGAGTTGAATATTTGTGAATAAAAGAGTAGTAACAGGCATGAGCGGCGGAGTTGACAGTTCTGTCGCCGCTTATCTATTAAAGCAGCAAGGCTATGACGTAATAGGAGTCACAATGCAGATATGGCAGGATAAGAGCAAAGCAACCTTAGAAAGAGAAGGCGGCTGTTGCTCTTTGTCTGCTGTTGAAGATGCCCGAAGGGTATGCGATAAACTTGGCATACCTTTTTATGTTATGAACTTCAAGCAGATATTTGAAAAGAAGGTTATAGACTATTTTGTCGATGAGTATCTAATGGGAAGGACTCCCAACCCTTGTATAGCATGCAACAGGTTTATTAAATTTGATGCGCTGCTTGAAAGGGCTAAGGCTTTGGAAGCAGAATACGTTGCCACGGGGCATTATGCAAAGGTCATGTATGATGAAGACTATAAGAGATATATAATAAGAAAGTCTGATTCGCCTCTGAAAGATCAGACCTATGTGCTTTACAACCTGACCCAGGATCAGCTTGGTCACATACTTATGCCCTTGGGGGATTATAATAAGGAACAGGTCAGGGAAATAGCAAGAGAGCTGGGGCTTAGAACCGCAAACAAACCGGAGAGCCAGGAAATATGCTTTGTGGAAGACAATAACTATGGCAGATTTATCAATGAACGAAGAGGTGACGAAATAAAGCCAGGTATGTTTGTTGATGTCAGGGGAAACAAGCTCGGCAATCACAAGGGGATAGCCCACTATACCGTAGGGCAGAGGAAGGGTCTTGGAATATCGATAGGGAAGCCCCTGTATGTAGTTGAGATAATTCCCGAGAAGAATCTCGTGGTGCTTGGGGACGAGACTGAGGTATTCGGTAGGGAGCTGAGGGCTTCACAAATGAATTATATTGCATTTGAAAAGCTTGAAGAACCTATTGATGTGAAGGCTAAGATAAGATATAGCGCCAGGGAAGCGGATGCAAAAGTGATTCCTATGGGAAATAAAAGGGTCAGGGTTGTATTCGAGGAACCGCAGAGGGCAATAACTCCGGGGCAAGCAGTAGTGTTCTATCAGGGAGATGTACTGGTCGGAGGGGGAACCATAGAGCGATAGCGCAGCAGTTCAATGAATAATATCGCCGCATTTAGCAAAAATAATGACAGAGTATAATATGCGGAGGTGCAAAAATGCATAGGAATGCTTCTGATGATAACGATATCATGAATACGAGAGATTGTCTCCAAAGAGCCTGGAATAACACCATGGAGCTGGTCCGAGACTTTGAAATGTATTCAAAGAAAATAGAAGATAGGGAGGTATCTGGAACCTTTAAGAGAATGGCTGAAGAGCAGGGTACTATGGCCAATAGTTTAAGGGAGCTTTACAATCAGTATGATAAATAGGGAGTGAAAGGCACTATTTAGTAGGGAAGTCTTTGAAACCATATCCTGGACAAATAACGAGATAAAAAAAGGCATTATCAGACGATAGTGTCTTTTTGCAGTGCACGCAGAGCATAGGTATATATCAATATTCGTATATAATATTTTCGTGTAAACATGTCATTATATATTGACAAATGGCAACAGGTTGCATTCAAGCTGTCTGGCATTACCAGAACGGGGACTGTATTTATTTCAATCAAAATAAATCCGAAACTTTCATTAATTATCTATGAATGGAAGGATTGTGGGGAAGGGTTTTCTGCTGCATCTGCCGGGGACTGTACGTTACAGAAAAAAGGAAAAGGCATTGTCCCGCAAGGGATAGTGCCTTTAGTCTTTTATTTTCTCTTCAACATATATGTCGAAAGTTTCTTTTGGCAAATCCTTTCCTTCTTTGTCTAAAATATGTAAGTGATCTAATGAGCTTACATCCGCTTTAAATATAAAATATTTTTCTTTTGATAAATCTTCTGTATAGCGGCTGCCATCTTTTTTCGTTACTTCTATAGAGCAAATAGTTGCATGATGGTTTTTTCCTGCAATAATTAAGTACTGATCCTTTAAGCCCCTTTTAACAAAATTGTATATAAAATCTTTTTCGTTGTATATGTTTCCAACGGCATACTTATTGTTCAAACCTTTAAAAAAATCTGCAAAACCAACTATTTCATAATCGTTTTCTGAAGGAAATGAATAAACTACGACTTTTCTAATATCAAAATTAAGTTGTTTCCTGATTTTGATATCTTGAATACTATAATTTGCGCCTTTTACGGAAGATAAATTTTTTACAATTGTTTCCCCGATATCCTTTTCCCGGATTCGAAAAAAGGAATTGTGCAAAATTATTGTTGAGACGCATAATATTATTATTACAGCGATAACACTTGTTTTTTTAAAGGGTGTATTGATAATGCCTAACACGCTTATTAACCTCCGAATATTAACAGTATATCATATAAGTATAAATTTATACCCATTATTTAGAAATTATTTTCCGGCTTAGTAGCTCCCGTAGCTTACAGGGGAGAATCCCACAACTCCGAACATTCTTAAGTATAATGACTTGCCGAAGGCCGTTGTTTTCCAGTCCTTTGGAATAAAGCCCTCATAATATGTATTTCCTTTATACTTTTTATTGTCATCAATAATGAATACCTTTTTTCCGGTCACATCAATATAATGATTCGAATTAATAGTATCCGTACACCTAAATGAGTAATTATCAATTTTAGCCGATAGTGGTACAGTTAACTTATCCATTATTTTACCGGAAATAACAGAGATTCCGTAAGCAACGCATATGGCCTTTATCGTATCTGTCATAATTGACGCCGGGACCGCTATTACCGATATAATTGCTGCGACTAAAGTAACTATAAGCCCCTTATAGGCATTTACCTTATAAACACTGACCTCAGGCGTTGTCATGTATTTCAGCCTGATACTGTGCTTTTTATAATCGTTCGGGTCCACTCCATAGTTGATTCTGCCCAATAAGGTGTAGGAGGCGGCATATGATCTGCTATCAATATTGGCTTTCGTTAGTATACTTCCTGCATCTTCTATTTTTAGTTTCCCATTTTCTTCTTTTACTCTTAATTTTGTGCTCCCTTTTGTTATTTCAACTTCTCCGACTAATTTTCCATTATTGTACTGCCTCAATACTTTTACGCCATTTCCTTTGTTAATTTCTTTAATTATTACATTTGTTCCACTGTCATCTGTAAAGGCATATGAGCCACCCTTTATATCATTACTCACTTTTGTTAATGCACTTACATTAATGCAGCTGAACATCATAACCATTGCAACTACAATGCTGATAAAACTTCTTATATGTTTTTCCATTTTTGAACCCCCTTAGATTATATTTAGTTATCCCATGTAGTTCTCAATTAATTTGTTAATCTTATGCATCAAGAAGCCGGAATATAACATAAAAGGAAACATATACCAATCACTTTTAGATAAGGATTGTAACGGTTGTTTAATTGATACAGCCTTCAGAAATTAAAACGAAGATTTTCAAAGGTTTTAAAAGGTCTGCCATACGCTGTATAAGTTTTATAGCAACATGAAGCGCATTTTTGCGGCAGTGTTGGAGAACGACGCTGTGGCCCTTAAATGGATGAAACCTTTGGTAAAGCATTGCAAAAATACTGCCGGGCTGTCACGGAATGG
>Ga0116160_1001622_pt1 | contig 22728 bp, 18 predicted proteins | sample AD_JPNAS2_MetaG_FD_89879 | JGI IMG/M metagenome (GOLD analysis project Ga0116160, IMG submission 89879) | Active sludge microbial communities of municipal wastewater-treating anaerobic digesters from Japan - AD_JPNAS2_MetaG | ecosystem: Engineered > Bioreactor > Anaerobic > Digestate | place...
ACCGGGGCTGTCGTAGCCCAGCAGCCGCACCATCGCCGGGTTCGCGCTGATGAACCGCCCCTCCGGCGAGGTCTGGAAAATCCCCTCCACCGCGTTCTCGAAGATGTTGCGGTAGTTAGCCTCCGCGCAGCGCAGGGCCTCTTCCGCAAGCTTGCGCTCGCTCACGTCGCGGATGATACCCCGGAACCCGATCGGTTCTTTCCCGGAATCGAGAATCAACCCGACGGAAGTCTGGAAATAGGAAATACTCCCGTCCTTGCGGAAGAACTTTCCGTCGAGGATGCGCTCGGGCCTCCCGGTTTTGAAAACATCATTGAATTTCAACCAGATATTCCTGGCGCTCTCCTCATCCATGTAGTTCCGGTAATTGCGGCCGTAAAGGTCCTCGAAGCGGTATCCCCACATTCTGGGCAGGGCAGGATTCGCGAAAACCAGGTTTCCGCGAAGGTCCAGTTCGAAATACCCGTCGTCGATGCTTTCCAATATCCCGCGGTATTTTTCCTCACTGATGCGGAGGTCGTCCTCGTATTTCTTTCTTTCCGTTATGTCCGCCGCAACCGCCCTTACCCCCACCGGCAAGTCGTTCTCCAGGATCGGAGCACTGTAGACCAGAAGGGGAATTCTCTTTCCTTTACGGTTCACGGCCGTATATTCGACTCCGGAGATCCGCTCTCCGGCAATTATTCTTTGAAAATCCCTCCGCGACCTTTCCTGGTCCCCGGCATCGATGTATTCGAACAGATTCTGGCCGGAAAGGCTCTGAGAATTGTCGATGCCTAAAAAAGAGGCGGCGTTTAAATTGATATATGTGATACAGCCGGACTGATCGGTCTCGAACACCATCTGGGGCAGCAGTTCAGTGATTTCCAGGTACCGTTTCCTGCTTTCCTCCAGTTCGCTTTCGAAGCCCGTTACGTCCGTCGCGAGGACCAGCAGTTTCTCGTCTTCACCCGCGAACCTGAACACCTGCAGGGATAATTTCCTGCCGCTCGGAATTTCAAATTCCGCCGGCTGCGTCGGAGCCTCTCCCGCCTCCTGAAACAGGCCGAGGATTTTCTTTGTGTCCGAATCGTTGAATAACTCCACGAAATTCAGACCCGGCAGCTCTCTTTCTTCTTTTTCGGAAATGGAAACCGCCGCGCGGTTGACATTCCGGATAACTCCGCTCGGGTCCAGCTCAAACACACCTTCCGAGATGCTCGATATAACTGTTTCCAGACTGTTGCGGATCGAATTCAGTTCCCGGACAATGATTCTCGATTGGACGTGCTCCAGTCCGATCACTTCCGGAATCGGCTCCGCCGACCGGTCGAGGTGCTCGATGGCTCCCATGATCGATTCGGAAAGACGGTTGAAAGGGGCCTTTGCAATGCAGGCGTCTGCTCCCATTTCCAGGAAAGGTATCCGCTCTTCGGAAGCCATTGCGGTCACGATGACGATCCGGGTGGCCCGGAAACGGCTGTTTTCCCGGATAAGCCGGCACAGGCGGTCGCCGGATATGTCCGGCATGACGAGATCCAGGAGAATGATATCGGGGATGGATTGTTTCAGGATCTGGAGAGCCCCTATTCCGCTTGAGGCGGTAATTACTTCATGCCCCAGCCTGGCCAGGAGTCTCTCGGTAAGAGTCAGGATGACCGGATTATTATCGATAACCAGAATGGTCTTGGGTATCATAAAAGCCCGTAGTGGAGATAAAACTCATCCAATATGTTATCGGCACTTTCCGGCTTGAACTTGATCAGGGGCGAAGGGCTCAAGGCAAAGGGCTCAAGGCCAAGGGCTAAAGGCACGGGACAAAGGGGATCTTTTGTGCCTTATGACTCATGCCCTTAGCCTTGAGCCTTTAGCCTTTAGCCTTTAGCCCAAGGTCTTTATGCCTTTAGCCTCATGCCTTTAGCCTTTAGCCCCAAAAGCATAGGGCACAGGCCTAAGGGTAAGTTCTTAGCTACACAGAGTCTTTAGTCTTTAAAGGGGCAAAGGGCGAAGGGCTAAAGGCACGGGGCAAAGGGGATCTTTTGTGCCTTATGACTCATGCCCTTAGCCTTGAGCCTTTAGCCTTTAGCCCAAGGTCTTTATGCCTTTAGCCTTTAGCCCATTTCAAGGTGTCAGTGTAAATCGCTGCTCTTCTTTCGGGACATACCAGCGGATAAAATCGTAACCGATGCCGATAGGGGCGGGCTGGATTCCCCGGAAGCGGGCGTGAACAATGGGCAGGGCTTCCGGCACATACAGGAAGGTGTACGGCTGGTCTTCCGCCAGGATCTCCTGGATCCGGTAATAGGCCTTTTTCCGTTCCTCGATGTCGAAAGTGCTTCGGCCATTTTCCAGGAGAGCGTCAAGCTCCTCGTTCTTGTATGAAATGAAATTCAGTTCTTCGGGGCCCGTCTTGCTTGAATGCCAGACATCGTAGAGATCGGGATCCATCGGGACAGTCCATCCCAGCACCGTGGCCTCGAAGCGGCGCTTGTTGATAAACTCCTTGACGAACGCCGCCCATTCAATGATCCTGATCTTGACCGAGATGCCTACTTCCGCCAGCCGCTTCTGGATTATCTCGGCCGTTTTCCGGCGGACTTCGTTCCCCTGGTTCGTGATCAGTTCAAAGGCAAACGGCTTCCCGTTCCGGTCGAGGATCCCGTCCCCATCTGTGTCTCTCCAGCCTGCCGCGGCAAGCAGTTCCCGGGCCCTCTGCGGATCGTAAGGATAAGCCTTGACGGCGGGATTGTGCGCCCATGTGCCCGGCTTGAACGGCCCTGTGGCGACCGTTCCCAGGCCAAGGAGGACGCCTCTGATGATTTCTTCCCTGTTGATAGCGTAAGTGATCGCCTGTCTCACCCGGCGGTCGGAAAAGAGCTGGTCCTGGAGGTTATAGCCAATGTAAGTATAGGAAAATGAGGTATAGCGGAACTTTTGAAAATTTCTGGAAAAAAAGCGGTTTTCCGTTTGACGGGTGTACTGCAGGGGCGTCAGGTCCATCCGGTCGATGCCCTGCGCCCGCAGTTCGAGAAACATGGTTGCCATGTCCGGGATTATCCTCAGGACATAGGCGTTGATGTAAGGACGTCCTTCGAAATAATCGGGATTGGCGGTGAGGACGATCTTCTGCCCGGTTATCCATTCCTTGAAGCGGTATGGCCCTGTCCCGATCGGCCGCCTGGCAAGCGCCGACTTGGTGATGTCTTTTCCTTCCAGAAGGTGTTTAGGGAGAATGGAGGCTCCCCAGCTCGAAAGCGCGGGGGCGAAGGGCTGGTCGTAAGTGACTCTGAACGTATAGGGATCGATGACTTCGGCTTTTTTCACCTTCATAAAATCTCCCGCGTAGGCCGTCGGCGTTTTCGGGTCGATGGTTACCCTGTAGGTGTACAGCACGTCCTCGGCGGTGAAGGGATGTCCGTCATGCCATTTGACCCCCTTTCGGAGGTGAAATGTTATTACCAGGCCGTTTTCGGATATATCCCAGGATTCCGCGAGGTCTCCGACAATGCGGATATCTTTGTCGTATTTTACAAGTCCGTTGTAAATAAGGCCGGAGATATTATGCGAAGCGCTGTCCGAGGCAAGTATGGGGATCAGGTTGCTTGCATCGCCGATCGCGCCTTCCACGATGATATCCCCGTACGCGGGGGGACGTTCGGAAGCCCGGCCACCGGTTTCGGTATCCGGCGAAGAGCATCCGAAAAAGGCGAAAACAACAATAAAAGCAAGCGCCAAACGGCGCCCCGAAAGGAAGCGAACGATGTGCATGCGGGGATACTAAATCGCAGAGGGGTTTTTTGCAACAAATTATAGTACTTACCTATGCGAAGGAGAAGAAAAGAAAAAAATACGGGGGCGTTAATTCCACCCCCGTATTCTCAACATCTCACCCGCTTACCATCTCAATTCGTTTTTCAGCAGACAGCGCGGCTCTCGATCAGGCCGCCGAGGAGGGAAAAATCCACCGGCTTGAAAAAGGATACGTCGGCGCCTGCCTCCCGGAAACGGTCAAGGCTCAGGGAATCGGTGATGCCGATGGTAAATATGGACGGGTGCATGGATTTGATGTACCGGCAGAGCTCGAAGCCTGACATGAGAGGCATATGGCCATCCGTAATTACCGTGTCGAACCCGCCTTTGCTGAGCTTGGCAAGCGCCTCAAGTCCGTTGCCGGCGCTGTCGGTCTCAAATCCGGAAAAGATCATGAATTCTGTCAGGAGTTCAATAATCTCGCGATTGTCGTCTACAATGAGTACCTTCATGGCGACTCCTTTTCTTCCACCTGTCCCCGAGGTAAAGCAGGGCCTCTGCTCTCCTGAGTGAGCAAGGTATGTACCAGTTTTTTTCAGAGATGAAATCGGCAGTAATATCAGAATAGTATTGAGGTCAGGGAGGGACAACGGCATAAAAAAAGAAGGCAATTTCCTTCATGCTATGGGGTAAAAGAACATGAATCTACATCCGAGGGATGCAAGAAAAAGCTTCAAAAAATGATCTTCGCGATTTTACGGGAGATCCTGAAGACAGTTCTGAGAATGAGAAATATTCTTAATTCAGGAGCTTACAAAATCAGTAGTTCGCTTGAATCATCGGGCCCTCGACACCTTGAACCCTTCCGGACTGAAAGCCGGCCTTCAACTCAAGGCGCAGGTTATTCCCTTCGGCCTTGCCTGAACTCGGGGGGACGGATTTTGTGTCTTTCGAGCATTTCGTAAAGGTCGGCGCGATATTTCCCGGCCAGCTTTGCGGCTTGGCTTACATTCCCTTTGCTGATTTCCATCAGCTGCGTCAGGTACTTCTTCTCGAATTCCCTTCTGGATTCCTTAAAGGATTTGAGAGAATTGGCGGCCTCCTCCTGGGTCGGCAGAATGAGCGAATCGGATATGATCGGATCGGTGCACATGACGACGGCGCATTCTATCGCATTTTCCAGCTCCCGGACATTGCCCGGCCAGGAATACTGCAGGATCTTGTTCAGCGCCTGAGGAGACAGCCCCTTTATTTCCTTGCTCATCCTGGTGCGGAATTTATCGAGAAAATACGCCACCAGGTGCGGGATGTCCTCTTTGCGCTCCCGAAGGGGGGGTATTTTTATGGGGATGACGTGAATCCGGTAGAAGAGGTCGCGGCGGAAAGCTCCTGTTTCCAGCTCTTTCTCCAGTTCCCGGTTTGAGGCTGCGATGATTCTCAGATCGACCTTCACGGACCTCTGGCTGCCCAGAGGGTAAAACTCCTTGTCTTCGAGCGCCTTCAGCAACTTCCCCTGCATCGGCAGGGGGATTTCGGCGATTTCGTCGAGGAAAATCGTCCCCCCGTGCGCCTGCACGAAAAGACCTTTCTTGTTGAGCGTGGCCCCGGTAAACGCCCCTTTCTCGAATCCGAAGAGCTCGCTCTCGATCAGGGTCTCGGGGATGGCGGCGCAGTTGATCGCCACAAACGGCTTGTCCTTGCGCGGGCTCGCGTTGTGAAGCGCCTTGGCGATAATTCCTTTGCCGGTGCCGCTTTCGCCCTGGATATAGATATTGGAGTCGGATTCGGCGGCGAGGGCGACCAGCTCGAAAAGCCTCTTCATCGAATCGCTCTGCCCGATAATATTATCGAACTCGACCTGTCCCTGGCGCACGAAGCTTCTCAGCCGCTCGACTTCGCGGGAAAGGTGTCCCTTTTCTATGCCGTTGCGTATCTGGAGGAGCAACTCGCGGTAATCGAAGGGTTTGGTCAGGTAACTGTGCGCGCCCTTTTTCATGGCTTCCACGGCGCTTTCGATTGTCCCGTGAGCCGTCAGGATCAGGACCGGCAGCTCCGGGTCGACCGCGTGGATGGCTTCCATCAGTTCGATCCCGTTCGCCCTGGCCAGCTTCAGATCCACGACGGCGAGATCGAATTCGCTTTCTTCAATCGACCGCATGGCCTGCTGAACGTCCTCTACTACCGTTACTTCGAAGCCTTCCGCCTCCAGTCTCATTTTAATCACTTTAAGAATGCTTAAGTCGTCATCGACGACGAGAATCCGGTTCATTTTTACTGCTCCTGCAACAATTTTTTTCTTTTTTCGACAACGTCCAAGTCTACATCCTTGATCTGTTCGATTTTCTTCCGCAGGTCCTTGAGTTTCCTCTCCCGGCTCAGGATTTCCCGGACCAGGCCGGACGCCCTCTCGGATTCCGGCCTGTATGAGCTTCGCGGATGCTCACGTACAACCCGCTGAAACGCATCGAGCGATTTGTGGAAATCCCGTTCCGGGTACTTCGCCGAGGCGTAGATCGCGCCGATATGGAACAGGCATTCGTCGGCATAGCCCGGCTCCGTCTTCAGAGCGCCTCGGTATTCCTTTATGGCTCTCCGCATGTCGCCTTTCGCGTACAGCCGCCGCGCTTCCCAGATGGAATACTTCTCCTTGGAATCCTTTATGCGGAGGGAGGAGCAACCGCCGACTGCAATGAGGAGCGTGAGAGCGGCAATGAGAAGATGAAGGTGCTTCCCCTGCCCGGCTCGCTTTCCGCCCATATGTTTCCTCCATGAGCATTGATAATATATTTTGCGATTGAAAGGCCCAGGCCCGTTCCCCGGACTGTTCCTTTGCGGTCGTCGACTCTCTTGAACTTTTCAAAGATCTCTTCCAGGCTTTCCCTGGGAATCCCGCATCCGGTATCGGTCACGAATACTTCAACACTGTTTGCAGTTCCGTTCCTCTCCAGCCTGATGGATACCTCGCCCTCTTTCGGGGTGAACTTCAGCGCGTTGCCGATTAAATTTTCAATCACCTGGCCGATTTTATCGGGATCCGCCGAAACGCAAGGAATATCTCCGTCGGGAGAGTACGCCAGGCGGATATGCTTTCTATCCGCGATCGGCGAGAGCTTGGCGACGGTCTTGCGTATGATCGCAACCAGGTCGGCGTCTTCGAAAGCAAAATCCGCCATTCCCGCCTCCATGCGGGAAAGCTCCAGGATCCGGCTGACGGAGCTGATGAGTCGTTCGCACTCCTCGTTGATGATGCCGAAGAGCTCCGCCTGCTTTTCGGGCAAGCCCGCAAAAACTCCCTCGGTCAGCATGCTGGAAGCCTCTTTGATGGCCGTCAGGGGCGTTCTCAGCTCATGCGACAGGTGGCTGATGAAATCCACTTTCATCTGATCGAGCTCGCGGAGCCTCTCGCACATCAGGTTGAACGAATCGGCGAGCTCCTTGATCTCGGGAGGAGACGATATCGCAAGCGGGCTTCCGAATTCTCCCCGCGCCGTAAGTTTTGTTTTTTCCCGCAGGAGCCTGATCGGCGAGTTGATGCTCCGCGTTATCAGAAACGAAATCAGGACAACAAGAACGACCGCAAAACTTTCGGTGAAGAGGATCGTCCGGGAGATCCGGTAGCTGATCTCCTCCGACTTCTTCATCTTCTCGCTTCTGGCTGCGTCGGCGCCTTTTGCTATCCGGCGGCAGTTCTTTTCGATGGCGGAGATGATTTTTTCTTTTTCCGCCGGATAGCTTTTCGGAACCGCCGATCCGCTGAGGGCCGCTTTCTCGAAAAGAGTGCGGTACCTCTCATGCAGGGCGCTGATCTCGGCCGCCTGGGCCTTTCCTTCCTCTGTATCCGAAATGACTTCCAGTTCAGTGATTTTTCTCACAATGTAGGGGTTCATTTCGGAAAAATTATTGTAGAAGGCCCGGTCTCTCGAAATCAGATACTTGCGTTCGGATCCGGTCTGGATAATAACGGACTGAGCGATTTCCTCGGCAATCCTGATAACCTGCGCATCCACCGAGTTTGCCCCCCGGATGATCCTGTTGATTTCGCCGAGATTCATTACGGTATAAATTCCGGAGCACAGAATCAGGACTGTAATTGCCAGGTAGCTGACGATAAGTCTTTTGAAAATGCTCAGTTTCAGTTCCTCATTCCTCTTCAAGGGGCAAAAGGCTAAAGGCAAAGGGCAAAGGGCCAAGGGCCAAAGGCAAAGGGCTAAGGGTTTTATTACGCTCAGATCAGATGCCTGCAAAACGGGAGCCATAAATGGCATAAGGCAAGCATTAAATCTGAAATCCAATCCGGGCCCGCCCTGCAGGATTCAAAAAACCGACCCTAAACGATCCGGTTTCTTGCCTTCAGCCATTTGCCTTTAGCCTTTAGCCTTCTACGTTTTGAGCGAGACGATGAAGCGCGTAATTGCGGACAGGACCGGTCCGGCCGCCTGAAAATGGGGCACGTGACCGCAACCCTCGATAAGGAGCGCATCAGCCCTGCCGCCGGCTCCCTTGACGATTGCCTCAACCTGCGCGGGCGTGCCGTACTCGTCGTCTTTTCCCTGAATAGCGAGAACGGGGCAGGCAATGCCTTTCAGGCGCGATTCTATGTTCCAGGATCTGAATTCGGGCGAAAGCCAGGTATCCGACCAGGCCCGGAAAACGGCGTCCGTGTTCGGGCCGTGAAACCGGGCCAGCTTCTCGCGCAGATTCTCCTCCTCATAAGCAGAAACCGCTTTCCGTATTCCCTCCACGGTAACGTCTTCCACGAAAACATGCGCGGCTTCCGTTATGACCCCCCGAACGGAACGGTCGGTCGATGCATAAAGGAGCGCGATCGATCCTCCATCGCTGTGCCCGATCAGAATGACGTCCCTGCCCGTGCAGAGATCAGCTATTTCCGCTAGGGCGACAGCTTCTTTATGCAGATAGTCGTTGCCTCTTTTTCCGGTGAAAGGCTCCGATTTTCCGTGTCCCCACCGTTCATAAACAAAAGCGGGAAGCCCCGTAGCGGAGCAGACTCTCTCCGGGAAATCGCGCCATTGCGCTATACTGCCGAGCCCTTCATGGAGGAAAATAATAGTCGGTCGAGATTGAGGCGGAGCGGCGGAAACGGAGGCGATGTATGCGGCGGAAAGGCGGTGGCCCGAAGCGCGAGTTTCAAAATAACGGCGCGACAGCATTCGCTGATCGGTCATCTCGATCCTCTTTTCAGCGCCCAAGTAATGCTATTTTATTCATGCTCCTGTCAAGGGAAAAATGAAGGTGATATCCTACAGGGCATAAGAGTTCCGAGTCCAGAGTCCCGAGTTCGAAGCACTGTTCAGCTGATATCTGTTTTTCAGATTCGCTATAATTCGGCCCGTCTTTATTAAAACTCGGGACCCGGAACTCTGGACTCGGAACATGATACCGTGGTAACTTGTGCCATGCCCCTGTTCCGCATAGCAACATATAACGTAAATTCGATCAGATCGCGCCTGCACATCGTAATACCATGGCTGGAAAGGAACCGTCCCGTCGTACTCTGCATGCAGGAGACCAAGGTCAGCGATGATCTTTTCCCGGCGGATGAATTCCGGAAAATAGGGTATCACGTTGTCTTCCGGGGAGGGAAAAAGGGGAACGGCGTCGCGGTAGCAGCTCCTGAAACGCCCCGGGAAGTGAAGTTCGGAATCGACGACGGGAAGGAGCCGTGCGAGGACCGCCTGATAACGGGAATTTTCGGGGGAGTGCCCGTTATCAATGCCTATGCCCCGCAAGGCTTCAAAATGCAGGCCCCGCAGTTCCAGTTCAAGCTGGAATGGTATGGGCGCTTCCGGGAGATATTGTCCCGGAGGTTTTCGCCGAAGGGGAGGCTTGTCGTATGTGGAGACCTGAATGTGGCGCCTGAGCCGATCGATGTCCATAATCCGAAGCGTCTCCTCGGCCACGTGGATTTTAACCCCGAGGTCTGGAAGGAATTCGAAGAGCTGAAGAAATGGGGGCTCCTTGACGTGTTCCGGAAACACCATGCCGGGGAAGCGGGCAGGTACACTTTTTTTGATTACCGCATCCCCGGGACCGTGGAAAGGAATATTGGCTGGCGCGTGGACCATATCCTGGCCACACGCACGCTGGCTGTGCGTTCTGTGCGATGTGATATTGATATGGAACCGAGACTCGCGGAAAAAGCCTCGGACCATACCATTCTCTTCGCTGACTTTAACATAACTTGAGACCTGAGACTTAAAACTCGGAGAATGAACCCCGGTCATTATTCGATTGACTTGGGGGCGGTTCATTGGTAAGCAGTGAGGAATCAGAAAGCAGGAGGGCTATATGGCCGAAACTCCCAGGGACGTGATTGAGAAACTCAGGGCGAAACTTGCTTCCAAGCCGGATATCGGGAAGGATATAGGCGCGATGTACAAGTTCGTCGTTACAGGCGAAGGGGGAGGCACCTGGCTGATGGACATGCGTCAAACGCCGCCCGCCATAACCGAGGGGGAAAGCGCCGATGCTGCCTGTACGATCCGGATGGACTCACCGGATTTTGTCGCCCTGCTGAACAAGGCGGCGAATCCCGTCATGCTTTACATGTCCGGCAAGCTGAAAATCGAAGGCGACATGCCCCTCGCCATGAAGCTGCAATCGATCCTGAGCTGATTCAAAAGCAAGCCGCTGAAAATTTGAATAAACGATATTTTTAATGAAAAAACCCGCCTACACGCATTGGGCGGGTTTTTATTTGTTCAGGCTGTTTCAAAGCTTGTCCCGAACTTGATCCGGGATGCCCGGATGCCGGGCAGGCTCCCGGGTGTCATGGTGAGCCTGTCGAACCACGCCCGGAGCGCAACCCTTCGACGGAGCTTGACCTGAGTTTGTCGAAGGTCTCAGGGCAGGCGCCGCAGACTCCGTCCCCGGGGAGGCGGGGATGGGCGTTTATAAAGCCTTCGGCTTTTTCCGGCAAGGAATGTATTAGACATGATGCGCTTCCCTACGGCACGCGCCCCCGGTCAAACAGCCCGACTTGCTATAACAGCCGCGCCGATCGCCCCCATCACCTGGGCATATTGAGACACGACGAGCGGAATGCCCAGCTTCGCCTCGAGCGCCTTGACTACGCCGATATTCCTGGCAACCCCTCCCGTGAGCATGACCGGAGAAACGATTCCGATCCGGGCCGCCATGGCCGATACCCTGGCTGCAATCGATTCATGAATCCCCGCAATGATGTTTTCCCTGGTCTCTCCTTTTGAGATCAGGGAGATGACCTCCGATTCGGCGAAAACAGTGCACAGGCTGCTGATCCGGGAAGGACGGTCCGCCTTCAGCGACAGCGATCCGAACTCGTCCAGATCGGATCCGAGCGCGCGCGCCATGACTTCCAGGAAGCGTCCCGTCCCGGCGGCGCACTTGTCGTTCATGACGAAATTTTTTATCTTGCCGGTCCCGTCGATGGAGATCGCCTTGCTGTCCTGCCCGCCGATATCGATCACCGTCTTCACTCTGCCGTCGAGCAAAAGCGCACCGGCGGCGTGGCAGATGATCTCGGTCGCCGTCTTCCGGGCGAATTTTACGCTGCTCCTGCCGTACCCGGTAGAGACGATCTTCCCGATCGAAGCTGTCTCGATCCCCAGCTCCTTGATGAGCTCTTCGAACACTTTCCGGCCGGCGAGATCCGTATTGTATCCGGTAAAAATAATCCGCGATCCGAGGATCATTCCGTCTTCCATGACCGCGGCCTTGGCCGTGATGGACCCTATGTCGATTCCCGCCGTTCTCACCGATGACGCTCCTTATTTTTTGTTCTGCTTGATGATTTCCATGAATGCGTCGATCCGGGTAGCAACCTGGCTCTCCGAAAAATTCCGCTCGTCCACCATGTCGGCCTCGAGCATGAGACAGGGAATGCCGCGCTCGCGCTCCACGATGCGCTGGATGTCGTACTGGCCCAGCGAATAAGGCTTGCAGCTCCGGTTGGAATGCATCACGAACCCGTCCACGCCGTATTTGTCGATCATCTCGATCACGGTCCGGGCCATCTCGTCTATCCCGACGTTCAGGTAAATTCTCGTGTACGCTTCCGCCATGGAATCGAAAAACGGCCGCGACAGGTCCACGTATTTCAGGGAGCCGCACCACGCGGAGGTGTAGGTGTCCGCGACGAGACATGCCCCGTGAGAGGCAAAACGCCGGGAGAGCCAGCGCACGCGGTACCAGATGGGCAGGTTGTCCCAGAGGAGGCGGTATTTTTCGCCCGGCACGGCGCCGATTCCCCGGGCTACCCGGTCCTTCATCCCGGCGAGGAGGTCGCTGTAGTAGTCCACTACGTCTCTGCGGCCGCGCAGGCTGACGATCAGGGCGAGGTGGTAAAAGGCGTCGAACGCGCTGATCGGCGCGGGACGGCTTGCCGCCGTATCCAGGACGGCCTGCCACAGCTTCTGTCCCTCGATTGACCAGCGCCAGATGTTTTCCATGCGGCCGGAGTCGAATTTCCTCCCGCACGCCTTTTCCAGAAAAACCATGTACTCGTCGATCTGGCTGCGGACGTACTTCCTGGCCTCCTCGGAATATTCCGTATGGCAGAACGGGGTATCGAAAATGAAGAGCGGCACGTCAAAGCGCCTGGCCTGCACTTCGTACCACTTCAATACTGTTCCGCAGATATTGTTGCAGCAGACCAGCATGTCGGGGCGCGGGAGTCCCCCGATCGGGCCGCCGTTCACGACGGCGCAGGCGATGTCGGCGCGGGCATACGAACAGAGGTCCCGCGAGTATCCCATCATCTCCGCTTTTTCGCACAGATCCACGCCCATTTTGCTGGCGCCGATCATCGCGCCGTGGTTCTCGGGATAAATGGGGATGACGTCCATCGCGATCAAGGGCTCGACCGGCCCGCCGCTGGTAATCCAGGCGACCTTTTTCCCGGCCACCCGCGCGCTCTTGCCTTCCATGTAATAGATCATCATGATCTCTTTCATGGGCTTCCTTTTTTTGAAGCGCAGGACGAGCTTCTTGAATCCGGCGGCGATGAATATCAGGATCTGTTTAAGTTTCTCGGTCATTTTCACCTCTGCATCAAGGCATAGGCATTGGAGGTTGGGCATATTGTCGTCCCCCCCCAGGAGGATCGGTGTCCGGGGCAGGAGCGGGAATTCATTTCCATTGTCATGCCTTTCGCGCCTGAATCATTTCCATGAACGTCTCGAACCTCGTCCGGAGCTGGCCTTCGGAAGGAGGCTGCTCCTCTATTTCCACCAGCAGGTTCGGAATCCCCTCCCTGTCCAGCAACTCCTTAATGTAAGGATAATCGAACGCATGCGGATCGCAGAATTTCAGCAGGACAAAAATTACCCCGTCCGCTTTTTTCTCCTTCGCCATCCGGACAAGCCGCAACCCGCGGCTGGACAACCCCGCAAATTTGGCGGGGCAAATAATGCGCGACAGGTGCCTGCCGGCTATCGCCGCCAGCGGATCCCCTTCTTCATCGGATTTTTCCGCGAAGTATCTCGATCCGGTGCAGAAATCGTCCCCGGCCACAACTCCCCCCGATTCCTCGACGATCCGGTATATTTCCGGGTAACTGCATACGCCGCCGGACAGCAGGATCCTTTTGCGGCCGTCCATTGCCGGGGCGGACCGCGCTTCTATCTTCCCCAGCATCTTCGAAAGCTCCGCAACGGCTTCGTTCCTGTCCGCGATCATCGAGGCGGAAGCGGCGGCCCAGATCTCGCGCCCTGAAATCACGCCGGGCGTTTTCTCCATGACGCCGTAAAGACGCCCGATAAGGCGGCGCACCTCGTTCGAGACGCGGATGGCGCCGCGCAGGGAATCATCGGTGACGGCAACCCCCAGCCTGCCTTCCAGATCCGACCTCAGCTTTTTCAGCACGCTTGAGTAATACTCTCTCGCGCTCGCCGTATCGAGCTTCACCGGAAGTACGAGGTCAAGGTGGAACATTCCCGGGACGTTCAATCTCCAGATGTCGGAAAGCCGCTGGATGGAATCGCAGGTATGGGGAAAAATCACGCCGTCGAGGAAGTCCAGCCTGCCGGTCAGCGCGTTTTCGAGCATGCCCCGCACGAGGGAGCAGCAGTAGGACTGAAGATGGGAGTCGGCGAGCCGCATATCGCCGCCCGCGCCGAAAATGCGGAACGGGTGGGCGCCCGCCGCCAGGACTATTTCCTCCGGCATGTATGAACAGAAATACCCGACCACTTTCCGGCCGTCCGCCTTCAGCTTCCGGCCGTACCCGATCGGGTCTTTCATGATCTCTTCAAACCATTCCATCCCAAAATCCTTTCACTCAAACATCTCACATTTTCAGATTTGAAGTCCCGGGTTCAGGGTTCTTTTGGGGCAACTCAGGACTCGAGACTCGGGACTTTCTATTTGCCGGTATATTTCCCCTCCGCCCGGAGTCTTTCGATCTCTTCCTTTTCCAGGATGTTGAAAGCGATCTTTCCCACGAGCGTCTTCGGGAGGTCGTTCCTGAACTCCACCTCACGGGGACAACTCCATTTTATCAGATGCTCCCGGCAATATCCTATAATGGCTTTTTCCATCTCCGCCCCCGCCTTTGCCGGATCCTTCAGGACGACGAACGCCTTTACCCGTTCCACCTGGGCTTCATCGGGAACGCCGATCACGCACGCCTCCCTCACTTCGGGATGGCGGTAAAGCACTTCCTCGACCTGAGAGGGGTAAACGTTCATTCCGGAGGACTTGATCATGCGCTTCAGCCGGAGCTTGAAATAGAAGAAGCCGTCTTCATCCATGGCGGCGATGTCGCCGGTGTGCAGCCAGATCTTGCCGTCCTGGTGGGTCCGCAGGGTTGCGGCCGTTTCTTCCGGATGATCGAGATACCCGAGCATGACGGCGGGTCCGTGCAGGCATATCTCTCCCTCTTCTCCCGCGGGCAGCTCCTCGGTCGTGCCCGGCCTGACGATTTTGGCATGCATGTCGGGGAAGGGTACGCCGATGCTTCCCTCCCTGTACTGCCCGATCGGAGTCGCCATGATCGCCGTCACCGCTTCCGTCAAACCGTATCCCTCCAGGAGCTGGACGCTTCCCCCCTGCTTCCGGACGATTTCTTCAAATCGCTCCTTGACGGTCCGGGGGAGCGTATCGGCCCCGCTGAACGTAGCCTTCAGGCAGCTCAGATCGGCTTTGTGCATGACCGGGTCGCGGCTTAGCGCGTCGAAGAGGGTCGGCACCCCGACAAGAAGAGTCGGCCTCTTGGATCGGATAAGTTGAGCCACTGTTTCCGGCGTGAACTGGGGAACAAGTATGCTCGTGCCCCCTCCCATAAAGCAGGCATTCACGCATACACCGAGGCCGAAGCCGTGGAAAATGGGGAGAATGGCGAGGATCCGCTCGCCGTCTGACAGGTTGCCCCAGGCGGAAACCTGCATGCCTTCGCTGATGAAATTGCGGTTGGAAAGCATGATTCCCTTCGGCACCCCGGTTGTTCCCCCGCTGAACAGGATGACGGCCAGATCATCGGTGGCCATTTCTGCCTTTTCAGCCCGGGGATAACTGCCCGACATGATCTCGCTCCACCAGCGCACCTTGAAATCATCCGGAAAGTCTTTTGAAGTATCCTTGGGTACGGGCGGTATCTTTCTTCCTTTTGCGAAGTAAAAGCCAAGCCGCTTGAGCGGGCTCAGGTAATCCGGAATGCGCGCCAGGATCAGCGTCTTCAGGTCCGTGCGCGGGCCGACCTCCCTGAATTTTCCGAAGAAGGCGTCCAGCGTAAGCGCGAAGCGGCTCCGGCTGCTGTTCAGGAAAAATTCTATTTCGTTGGCAGTGGAAAGCGGATGGATCAGCGAGGAGACCGCCCCGAGCTTGTTGGCGGCGTAAAAGCAGATGATGCCCTGGGGCGTCGTAGGCATGGATATGGTGATCCGGTCCCCCTTCCTCATTCCCAGGGAGGCAAGCGCGTCGGCGCACTTATCGATATCCTTTTTGAACCGGCTGTAGGAAGACGTGTACCCGAAGAAATCGTATGCAGTCACGTCAGGGCATTTCTGCACCGTCTGCATTACCGCCTCGTACATGGTTACCCTTGGATACTCGATACTGTGGGGGACCTGTCCGTAATGCTTAAGCCACGGCTTCTCTTTCTGCATTTGTCTCTCCTGAATGATTTAAAAGACTCAAACAGGAATTATGAGTCTTCGTCAACTGAAAAAATAGTCCGGAACGGGGCCAGTGGCGGTCAAAGTCAGCAAAAGCATCCATGCCCGCGTATTTTTGTCCATTCGGCTTGACTCTGCCCCTGCTTCCCGTCCAAAAAAATATTTTTGACATACCGGCCGATTTCACATAAGTAAAATTTTGAGTTCAGATCCGAACCCATGCCCATTGCCCATGAAGGAAACTGAAAAACAGGAACAGAGCCTGTTCGGCGAGCTTGAGAGCATTTACGAGAGAGTGGCCGAAGAGGGTGTCGGCAGCGCCGACGATCCCGTTCCCGCGGATCGCGGGCGAAGGCCGGGGAAAAGGCGTTCCGGAATCGCCGCCGCCGAAGATGCGGGGAAAATGAAGGCGTGGGTTGCCCGGTTGTGGATTCCGGCGGCCGTTTTCGCTGCCGTCCTGTCCCTTTTTGCCTGGTTTATCTGGCCTACCCCTTACGATTACAAGTCGATCAAAGACGGTTCGCGTATTTACCTCGTAAAAACCAACCGCATTACAGGCTCAATGAAGTATTTTCACGCCGGCCGCTGGATGGACAGGCCCCTCCCCGCGTCCAAGGAGCCGGCCGCGATAAGGACTGCCGAGAGAAGAGACGAACCGTCTGCGGGAGCGGCTCCCGAGAGAGCAGAAGAAGCATCGGTCAGGCGCGCCATCGAGAAGCTTGCAGCGCCCGCGCCGGTAAAACCGACGCCGAAAAAGGCGGAGAGCCGCCGCGATGGACCCTATTTCGTTCAGGTCAAGGCGTTTCGCGATAAAAAGGAGATGGACGGCTTCCTTGCCGCCAATACCGGGATTCCCGATCTCCACTGGAAAAAGGTGCAGATACCGGGGAAGGGGACCTGGTTCAGAGTTTTCAGCGGGAGTTTCGCCGGCGCAGATGAAGCCGCCGCGCATCTGAGAAAGACGGAAATGGATAAGCAATTTCCCGGCTCTTTCGTCCAAAAGCAGGCCGTCCAATAGCGCCCATCTACTGTGTTGCGCTCCGGGCGTGGTTCGACAGGCTCACCATGACACCCGGGAGCCTGCCCTGAGCCCTTCGACAAAGCTTGTCCTGAGCCCTTCGACAAGCTCAGGACAAGCTCTGTCGAAGGGCGCGCCTTGCATCTGGGCATTCTTGAACGGTCTGAGACTTGAGACTTGAGACTCAAGAAGAGAAGCGCTTTGTGTACTTTTCGACAACGGTTTTTCCGTCCAGCCCCAGGCTCTCCGCGTAGAACTCGAGAAATTTTTTCAGGTGGAACGGCGAAGGAAGCTGGTCCACGCGATCATCCTCGATACACTGCAGAAGCCAAATCCTTACTTTAGTCCGTTCGGATATCTGCTCCAGCGATACGCTGAGCTCCGTGCGGATGCGCGCCAAGTCCTTTCCGGTAAGCGTTTCGGAAGAGAGGATTTCACTCGAGACCGGGCCCGGCCCCCTGCCTGCAATATTCCTTTCCGCGGGGTCGGCGCTGTGGGCCCCTTTATCCATGGCAAAAATGGGAATAGGCATTCTGGCCGGCCGGTTGTTTTCGGCGCTTTTCTCGGAAATTTCCACCCCGGCGGTCTGCCGGTCGTATTCCGTTCTCTTCCGCTCGTCGATCAGCGTCAGGAAAGCGTATTCGATCCGCCCCAGGATCTTCTTGCGCTCTTCTTCCGTGAAAAGGGAATATGTTGCCAGGGAATCGCCGTAAAGCTGGCAGGCCCTCTTGTAGGCGCGGCGGATTTCGAAAGGGGTCGCTCGTGAATCTATGTCAAGGACCTCATAATGATTACGCTCCAAAAAAACCTTCATCTATCAGCCGGCTCCTTCGTGCACGGTCATCTCCCTGCGCGCCCCCGGAACGGATCGGAAGGCATGCGGTTCGGAGCATGACAGCAGCATGTTTCCGCAGAATTCCTGAAGGTCTGTTGCCGTCTGGGTATAGGGAAATTTCGAGACAAAGGATATTTTTTTGCAGATTGCATCATGGACGCGATCGTCGAAACTGATATTGCCCACGAATTGGAGGCGCAGGCCGAGGTGCTTTTCGACTATCTTGCAGATGAGCAGACCTAGCTGCGGATTGTCGTGCTTGCGGCACTGGTTGATGACGATCCGGAATTGCTGATTACGAAGCGAGTCCTCGAGCGAATGGCCTTTTTCGGGATCTGTTTCTTTCAGCACAATGAGGATCTGCTGCAGAAAGTCCATTCCCAGCTGCTGCGGACGCAGCGAGGCCTTGGCGAGGAGAGTCTTGAATTCGTAATTGCCTATGATCTGGCGGATCTTCCGCATGTACAGCGACCTGATCAGCCGGTATACGTTCTCGATGGAGGTCGGTTCGGGAGTCGTGACAAGGATGCCGCAGTCTGAAATCAGAAAGAAATCTATGGTGTTGAACGACGTTCCGGCGCCGAGGTCTATCAGGATGAACTCGAAATCCAGTCTGGAGATAGCGCGAAGGATCTTCGCTTTCTGCTCGTAGGCGAGATTTGCGATGTCGAGATTGTTCCTGGCGCCGCTGATCATGGAAAGATTCGAAACCGGCGTCTGCAGAACTGTTTCTTCCAGCGCTTTTACTTTTTTATTGAGGAAATCCGAGAGGCACCTTTCCGGGTTGGCCATTCCGATTATGGTATGGAGGTTGGCGGCGCCGAAATCGGCATCGATGATCAGCGTTTTCCTGCCCATCATGGCAAGGCTGATTCCGAGATTCCCCGCCAGGAAGCTCTTGCCGGACCCTCCTTTGCCACCACCGATAGGCCAAATGTGCACCATTGGCAACCCGGAAAACGAGACATTGGACGTCAGACGCCAGACCTCAGGAATCCTTTAACTTTCTTAAAAAAATGCCTTATGTCCAATGTCTTACGTCTTAAATCGTATTGAACAGACCCATATATGAACCAAAAGGAAATTTCAAGATAATCTTGTTTTTATTTTCTTTCCCCCGTCCAGCCACTGCCCGATATGGTCCCTTACCGGCCGTGAATTCCGAACCCAGTTGAAATGATCGAGGCCCTCGGCGTCCAGGTGAATATGGGTTATTCGGGCCCGGGACATTTTGGCGCATAAATTCCGCACGGACCTCCGTGGAGCCAGGAAATCGCCCTTGAATGAAAAGGCAAGGACGGGTTTTTCCAGGGCGGCCAGAAGCGATTCGAAATCGAGAGGGCTTTTTGCGGGCCGATAAAGGCCCGTCCTTGCCTGATTCGCCCAGTCCCGTATCATGGTCTTCGCTTCCGTCTGGCCGAAACCCAGCTTCTTGCCCGGGAAATATCCGAGGAAAACAGCAAGACGCTTTGCGATTGCCGTCCCGGCCAGAACGCCCCAGCTCTGCGGAAAATTCCATCCCCGGTAATATACGGAAGGAGCCGCCACGAGGACGAGGCCGTCCCCCGCTTCGGGACAAGCGCTCAGAAAAAGGCAGCTCAACTGTCCCCCCATACTGTGGCCCAGAAAGAAAACGGGATTCCCCGCAAAGCGGGTCCTCACTGCCGAAGCGATGGCCGGCCAATCGTACATGACCATTTCGTGATAGCCGAAATCGGTTGCGGCGGAGACGCGCACGGAGCTGAATCCAAGCCCCCGCAGGTCCGCCGTGACCAGAATCCACCCTTTTTCCGCGAAAGGAGCGGCGAGGGGTTCGTAATACCTGGCGGCGATGCCCATTGCCGGCATGCAGATGAAAACCGGAGCATCCTTGCCGCATTTTTCCGGAATATAAACGGTGATGCTCGAACCCGTTCCGTCTTCCATCCGGACAGGAATGACCTCCGCCGACGCTTCAACCATGATTATTCTCCGTCGCGCCCTTTTCCGCCGAACGTCTGCGGCTTCCCGAGTAAAGCTCGAATTCAAGCAGCCTGCACTCGATCGGTCCATTGTAAAAAGGGATCCGCCGGCTCGTTTTAAGGCCGATGCGCTTGGCCAGGCCGGTATTTCCCGTGAACACGTATCCGCGGTAACCCTGGCATTTATTTTTGAAGAAATCGCCGATGGCTGCGTACACCGTTTCCAGCCCGGGGATATCGCCCAGTCTTTCTCCGTAACCCGGGTTGAGGATGACAACTCCCCGCTCCGGCGGGATTTCCGTTTCGGCAAACTCGCATACCCCGGTTTCCAGCAGGTGTTCAACCCCGGCGGTGGCCGCGTTCTTTCTGGCCGCCTCCACGGCTGAGGGATCGATATCAGTGGCGATGATGCGGCCGGTCAGTTTCTTTTTCCTGCCGGATGCCTCGCGCCGGATTGACGCCCAGACCTCTTTTCGGAATTCGCGCAGATGCATGAAGGCGAAACGGTTTCTGAGGAGTCCCGGAGCTCTATCCATCCCGATCAGGGCCGCCTCGATCGCCAGTGTGCCGCTTCCGCACATCGGGTTGACGAGGTGATCCTGTCCCGTCCAGTTTGTCGTCAGTACCACGGCGGCCGCCAGCGTCTCCTGCATGGGCGCCGCCAGCGGAATCCGGCGGTAGCTCCTTCTCGACAGGGGTTCCCCCGACGTATCCAGAAAAATTTCTCCCGTTCCTCCGGTCCAGCGAAGATGCACAACCGCCCCGCTTCTGCGGGAACCGGAATCGGGTCTTCTTCCCCGTCTGAGCGTCATCCGGTCGGCCACGGCGTCCTTGCATTTCAGGTTGGCAAACCGGGAGTCCCCGACCGGCGCATCCGACAGGGTGGAGGTGACGGTAAAATATCCCTCTTCGTCCAGAAAGTCCTCCCACGGTATCTCTTTTACCCTGTCGTACAGCTCCTCCGGGGAGGAGGCGGGAAACTCCTTTAAAAAAATCAGGACGCGATGGCCCGTCCGCAGATAAAGATTAAGGCGCATGGCGTCGGACAGGGTGCCTTCCGTTTCCACCGCGGACCGCGTCTCGCGAAGGACGGCCATGCCCAGGCCGGAGACCTCGCGGGCCAGAACCGGGGGGATTCCCTTGGGGCATGTTATTACGATGCGGTATTTCATTTCAGGCATTGGACTTAAGGCTTCGGGCATCAGGCGCTTCATCCCGAAAACCTGATCAACAGGAAATCAGATAGAGAAAACTTCTACCATGTCCGGCAGTTTTGGGGAATGGGCAAAAGCTGGAAAAGCGGGAAAATATCGATTTCATCTTGCCTCCGTTTATCGCTTTTCTTCGCCATTCATGTCTTTCCTGTCTTTTGACCCCCCGATAGAGCAATGGACTCAATGGACAATGGACGCAACAGACGCAATGGACGCAATGAACCATTTCCCGCCTTTCGCGCCTTTCCCGCTCATCTTTTACCCTCGGACCTTTGATCCCTCGGCCCCTTGAACCCGCTTCATGCTATCCCGCTTTTTCCGCACGAGATGTCATTTCGAATCCGCCGCGGCGGATGAGAAATCTTTTGGACTGATTGACTGAAAGATTTCTCGTCGCTTTGCTCCTCGAAATGACATCAGGGGGGCTTCTGGTGTTGCTTAACCCGTCACCCGTAACAAATAACCCATTACCTACAGTTCGATAAGACCTTTCGAGCGTCAAAATAAGGACTGTCGTGATGGCTCGCAGAGGGAATTTATAAGTATTATTACGTATCCTGAAATAAGGAGGTAGAAAATGACAGCGGACTATCGAGAGCCGATACGCATCGGCCCGACGGGGACGTCGGGAGCTTATGCAGGGGCTTTCAGAAGGATCTCCTGGGGTTCGATATTTGCGGGAGTCGTTGTGGCCCTGGTTTTTGAGCTGACACTCGGGATTCTCGGATTGGGAATCGGTTTCGGAGTCGTAAACCCCGCCACCGAGCAGAACCCCCTGGGTGGCATCGGCATCGCGGCAGGAATCTGGTTCGGACTGAGCACGCTGATAGCGCTCTTCGCCGGCGGCTGGGTTGCCGGGCGGCTTGCTGGATTTCCCCGTTCATGGAACGGAGTTATTCACGGACTTGTAATGTGGGGCATGGTTACGCTGCTATCCTTTTATCTCATGACAACCGCGGTAGGGCTTCTCATCAGCGGGGTAGCCGGTGTGATTGGAAAAGGCCTGACGATGATCGCCAGCGGCATCGAGATATTCGGGCCGCAGGCGGCGCAGATGGCCGGGCAGGAGCTGCAGCAGCGCGGGATCACTCTTGACCAGATCACCGGTCAGGCGCAGCAGATGATATCTCAAACCGGGGTTGCCCAGGACCCGGAACTTCAGCAATCGTTGAGACGGCTGTTCGCCGACCCGCAGCAGGCTGGAAGCCAGCAGGACCGGGAGGCGGTGATCAGCGCGCTTACCCGCAGCGGCATGTCGCGGGAACAGGCCTCAACCACCGTAGACAACTGGATCCGCCAGTATTACCAGGCTGCCGCGACGGCCCAAAACGTTCAGCAGGAGGCGCTGGAAAGGAGCGAAGCGGCGATGAACGCGCTGGCGACGGCGGCTATCTGGGCGTTTGTGGCCCTGGTGCTCGGCGCCCTGGCGGCTTCCGCGGGAGGAATGCTCGGGAGCCCGAAGGAGATTCCGCCCGCGCGGGAGGCTGAAGGCCCCACCCTTTGACCTGCGCGCGAAAGTTCAGAAGATAGGCGGGTTTTATCTTTTCAGTTCAGGCAGTCACCTATCCCCCAACCTCGCATCTTCGGAACTTCTAAATATAAAGTCCCGCTCCATTAACTCTTGTTTTCGGTCTAAAAAAGGCGTCCGGAATCCGGACGCCTTTCGTCTGATCTCTGCTGAATCAATATCTGCCCCCTTTTATAAACGGGGACAGGAGGGATTTCCTTACTTGACCCCCAGGCTCTTTTCCGTCTCGATGATGTCGAGAGTCGTCTTGATCACCGTATCGGAATTGAGAGACATGCTGTCTATGCCGCATTCGACCAGGAATCGGGCGAATTCCGGATAATCGCTCGG
>Ga0116160_1001628_pt1 | contig 22698 bp, 21 predicted proteins | sample AD_JPNAS2_MetaG_FD_89879 | JGI IMG/M metagenome (GOLD analysis project Ga0116160, IMG submission 89879) | Active sludge microbial communities of municipal wastewater-treating anaerobic digesters from Japan - AD_JPNAS2_MetaG | ecosystem: Engineered > Bioreactor > Anaerobic > Digestate | place...
CCGCGATAACCCAGGAGAAGATGCGGGTCGGGATTTTCTCGATGAACCCCACGCCCTTGAGAAGTTGGGTGATGCCCATCGTGGCAGCGAGTGCGCCCGAGTAGGTGGCGAGCATAGACCAGGTGAAGAATTCCATAGATACCTCCGTTGAGACTTTTCAAAGTATCACGGAGCGCTGTTTTATCCTGACTGCGGCAAACAAATCGCTACGCGATACGTTACCAAGATGGATAAAAAAGAAGCATACCGATTCATACCGTCGGCATTTCATAAAAAGAAGGTTTAACGCTTGCATATATGGGTTGACGCCATGCCTGACTGTCTGGGATTTTGTCTTGCAGCGGGAGCGCGAGCATTCGCTATTCTTGAATATGGTTTCTTCCCCATCCCGCCTTTTGATAATGCGCCTCCATTATGCTATGATAATTGATAAACGGGAATTTGGCGGGTAGTTTTAAGCTGCGTGTAATTTATATAATCGGAGGCAAAAATCAATGTTTAAAAAAAGAGTTTCCAATATTGGAATTTGATTCGAATCCCAAAGCAAAAATAGAGCCGTCGAAATATAATTGTGAAAACAGATGTTCCCGAATGCTGCGTCATAACTTTTTTTGGTGATGTAATTAAAGAATTGTTGCGATCCGACAAACTAAAGCAAATCGCGACATTCTATACGGCTACTATCAATTTGCCAATATATGAAACCGTATATAACGAAAAGCTTGTTGCAATTATGCAAGGTTTCTTGGGTGCCGCTGGTGCCGCCGCACAGTTGGAGGAACTGATTGCAATGGGATTTTCAAAGTTCATGATTTGCGGCGCTGCGGGAGTTTTGCAAAAAGGTATCCAGGTAGGCCGCTTGGTTGTTCCATATTCAGCGGTTAGAGATGAGGGCGTTTCATACCACTATGTAGAACCTTCACGAGAAATAGAATGCAATCAACACGCTATAAACACGATTGAAAAACTCTTACATGCGGAGAATATTCCATATATAAAAGCGAAAACATGGACTACAGATGCATTTTACAGAGAAACGGAAAAAAATAGCGCTGCGGGTTTTAGAGGGGTGCGTTACAGTGGAAATGGAAGCCGCCGCATTTTTCGCAGTATCAAAATTCCGCAATGTAATTTTAGGTCAAATATTATTTGGCGGTGATGATCTAAGCGGAGTCGAATGGGATCCGCGCAAGTGGAACAACCGTGAGCAAATAAGAAAAAGTCTCGTAGAATTGTCATTTAAGGTCTGCTTGCAGCTATAAGCTTTTATTCCGTTACGAGCATACTGTGAAGTTCATCATACCTATCGTAAAAAGGGATGCGCCCGTGCGGTTTCAACGGAGCGAATCGAACGTGAAATCGTACCGGTATTGCCGTTGTTATACGCGAAGAAATGCCCGAATCCTCCAGGAATTCGGGCTTTTTGTTTTGGCCGAAAATCGCTTGCTCCTTATCATGCAGAGCCTTTGGATGCACCGCGCCGGGCCCGGCAATCCGAGCTTATCGCGGCGGAAAAGTCCGGCGGGAACGGGACCGTTCCCGCTTCGCTCGTGCGCGCTATTCTCCCACATCCCCGAAGTTCTTCCACGCGGCGAACGGGATCATCTCGACGTCGTTGCGGTCGGATTGGATATAGGGCGGATAGGCGTGCAGCAGCGCGTCGTTGACGAGCGCGTCGCCGGGCATGCCGCCCCCATACGGCGCGAGCATGAGGCTGAACTGCTGCCTCCCGCCGCGAAACGTCGGCGCGCACGATTGGAAGGATTCGCCCACCGCGTTCGAGATGACATCCGTAAATCCGTGCCTGAGCGTGGGGTGGCGCAGCGGCCTGCCGCCGTAGACGCCGAAAGGGTTCAGCCAAAGCGCGTACCTGCCGCCTCCCGTACGGCGTACGCGCATGCGCATGAACGCGAAGCTCGTGTCCGCGGCCGCGCTCTGCGCGATCAACAGGCCCCGATCCCCCGCGCCGAAGGCGACGAAGGCGCAGGTGATGGCGTTGTTGCTCGCATCGATGTCCGGATTGCCGCTCAAAGCGGCGAAACCGAAATCGAAGCCGCTCAGATCGCCCAGGAAATTGTGCTTGTATACGCAGACGGGCTCCGCGTCGGAGCCCGTGAAGGCGGGCGATATCTCGAGCGGCATGACCTCCCGCCAGCGCGCGTCGTACCCGCGCCGGAGCCTGCGCGCCTTGCCCGCCTGCATGCCGCGGTCCTCCGTCATGGGGTATCGGATGTCCGCATCGACGTACAGGTACGGCAGATCGCCGACGATCCAGTATTTCTTGACGTATTCGACGGCGCGCTCCTTCTTCCGGCCGAGATAAATCGCGCCTGTTTCCGTGAGGACCGCCGCGTTCGCGTCCACCCTGTCCGTGACGAAAGCGGGCTTCCCGCAGGAAAGAACCCGGCCGCCGTAGCGAACCGAGGTGGCAAAAGAGCCTTGCGCCGTGACGCGCCTGCCGTTATGGAAGAGCGCGAGGCCGCCGTCCGTCAGCCTGAGCGCGATCTCGCCGTTGCCGATCCCGCCTTCATCGCAGTAAACCGAGGTTGCCGCGCCCGCCGCCGCGCCCCGCCTGAGGGCGATCTCGAAGCCTTCGCCCTCATAGACGAGATCCCTCTCCGGCATGCCGAACACCTCCCGCGCGAACGAGAAGCGAACCCCCTCCCCCGTCAGGTTCGGCCCGGCGTCTCTGAGCCGGATCAGGCCCCGCTTTTTGCCGTTCCCCCTGTAATAGCGCCGGGGGATCAGCGCCCTGGCGCCGTCCGACCCCGAAAGCGGCCCGGCGTCCCCGAGTATCGCCTGCGCGCGCTCCAGGTTGCCCTCCGCGAGCGCGGCCGCCTGCATGAGGCGCGGCTTGCACATGACCGGGGTTGAAAGGCCGAAGTGCGTCGTCGAGAAGGCGGCGAGCCTGTCCCGCATCAGGCCGTCGAGCCTTTCCTTGACGCTCCCGCGGCCCCCGGCGGCGCAGAGCGCGTATTCGCCCGCGAGCCTTTCCCGTTCGATGCCGGTCCAGAGCTTGGTGTTCTCGAGCTTGTCCGCCCAGGGGGCGTATCCGTCGAAGGAGCCGTCCGCCGTGTCCTGCCCGAATATCGCTTCGCCGAGCGGCGGATGCGTTTGAAGATAGCGGTAGGGCGTATCGAACTCCACATAGGCAAGTTTGCTCAATTGCCGCACGATGGCGTTGAGGCCGCCGCGGATCAGCGGCTTTTTGAACCCGAGCGCGCGGGAAAGGTTGACGTTGACGAGGCCCTGCCAATAGTCGTCGTCCGCGTCCATGTCGAGCAGCACGAGGAGGTCGCACGGCTCGTCCATGCGCGCCTGTTCCCGGCGTAGCGACTTCACAAGGTTCAGCATGCCCAGGTGATCGAGCGAATCGCCCGGGTTGATCGCGGGAAGAAGCGCGATGCGCTCATTTCTTCCGGGCGCGCCGTACCAGAGAGGATTGAAGCGTTCCTTTACGGAGAGCTTCGGCACGAAGCAGCCGAAGCCGTTGAAGGAAATGCAGCTGTAATAGATCGAGATCGCCTCTATGCCCAGTTCCTTGTAAAGCGGGATCAGCCCCGGCGTCGTCATGCACTCCTGCGGGCGCACGACGGGCGCGTACGTCCCGAACACATCCTTGACGCCGCTGCCCCATTCGTTCGAGATCGACCAGGCGATGTTCCTTCGGAATTCCTCCGCCGTGTGCGCGGAAACGATGCCGTTGTTGAAGCTCATCAGCTCCATTTCATCCGTGCCGTCCGCGACCCTTTTTTTGATGCGCTCAATGAGCTCGGGGCAGAACAGGCGCATGTTGCCGCCCAGGGAGAAGTGGTTTTCGATGTCCCAGGTCCCGCGAACCGGAACGCCGCCGGCGTTATAAGCGTCGAGCACGTCGAGTATGTAGCGGATGAGGCGGATGTCCTTGCCAATGCCGTCTTCGTCTAGCGTGTCGGGCCGATAGGAATGATACAGGTTCGTGTGGAACCGGAACGCCACATGGATTTTGCCGCTTGCCGCGCCGAATTTGGCCATAGCGCCTCCTTGGGGTGAATGCCGTCTGTTTTACGCGCCCTCAGTCCCGCGCCGGCCGCGCGGAGGGCTCCGCTGCGGCGCGGCCGAGAGAGGCTTCCATTTGGGCGAGCGTGCGCCTGTCTATGTTGAATACGAAGCGGATGGCCGCCCACGCCGCCGCCGCGCTGAAGAGCGACATGCCCGCCGCGAGATAGCGCATGTTGAGCGCGGTCTGCGCGCTCTGGTTCGCGCCGAGCGCGCCGGCGTAGCCGAGCCATTCCATGAGCAGCAGGCCTATGGAAGGCCCGACGCCCTGCGCGATCTTGCGGAAAAACGAGTGAAAAGCGTAGATGGTCCCCTCCTCCCGCCTGCCGGTCTTCCATTCGTTGTAGTCGATGGCGTCGGCGACCATGGCGTAGGAGGTGATGATGAACACCGACGCACCCAGGCCGTTGAGCAGGCAGAAGAACAGGTACAGCAGCATCCCCCGTACGTTGCCCTCCATGGGGAATAGGAGCATAAGCGCGCTCGAGAGGACCGGCAGCAGGAGGCTGAGCTGCGACGCCTCCTTCTTGCCCCATCTGCGCGCGATTTTGGCGATGAACGGCATCACGGCGAACATGGGCGCGTAGTTGAGCAGCATCACGAGGCCCGAAAGGCCCGCGTTGTGGAAGTAGCTCTGGAACATGACGGTGACGGCCATTTCCGAGCCGTAAACGCCCAGGTAGAAGGCGACCATGGCAAGCGTCACGCCCACGGCGCCCCGGTTGCCGAGGAAGTTGCGGATGGTTTTAAAATAATTGAACTTCTCCGCGGGCGGGCGCGCCTGTTCGCCGTGCAGGGCTTCGGGGCGGATGCGCTCCGTCGTGCCGCGGATGAGCAAGCGGAACGAAACGAACGCGATTACGCCGAGTATCAGCGCGATGGGGAAAAGCTTCCCGCCCATGAGGTTGTCGTCCCTGTCGTAGATGAGCAGGGGCAGCCCGACGCCGATGCCAATGGAGGCGATGAGCGCGCCCGCGTTGCGCCAGGCCGAAAGCTGCGCCCGCTCGCCCGGTTCCGCCGTGATGACGGAAACCAGGGAGCCGTAGGGCACGTTGACAACGGTATAAAACAGGTCCCACGCCATGTAGCCCAGCATGCACACCGTGATCCTGAGCCAGAGCGCCGCGTTCGGGATGGGGATGAAGCACAGCGCCGCCGCGACGACCAGCCCGAAGGAGCCGAAGTGGATGTAGGTCTTGAACTTGCCGCGCCTGAATCGCCTTTTGCTGTTGTCCATCAGCGCGCCGATGAGCGGATCGTTGACGGCGTCCCATATTTTGAGGATCACCAGCAGCAGCGCGAAAAGCGAGGCGCTCAAGCCGATGTACTGCGTATAGAACACGGCAAGATAGCTCGCCAGCGCGAAGGACATGTTGCAGCCGAAGTCCCCCGCGGCGTAAGCGAGCTTATCGCGCATGCCGAACTCCGGGTATCCGTTTTCGTCGAAAGAGCGCGCCCGTTTCATAAAATTTTTCCGTCCTTTGCGCGTCGATGTGCGTTTGTGCCGTGAATTAGGGCTGCCGTGCCGCTTGCCGCAAGCCCTTGCCTCCATGTTAGCATCCCCGCGGGCTGTGCGCAACCGGAATTCGCACGCGGGGCCCCTTGCGCGCCGCGGGGCTTCCGCAGCGGAAACCCGATCCCGCCGCCCGGGCGCGCGCGATGAAAAACGGGCCGCTCCCGCGGCCCGCCGTTGCTGCATGCTCCTCTATTCCTCAAGCTTTTTGGGCTTCCCGCCCGTGTTCACGTCGCGGTAGGAAACCACGGTGCAGCCCATGTCCTCGACGAGCTTGATCGTGCCCGCGCGGCTTTCGGACGTATCCCCGCCGCCGGAGCAGAAGAAAAGCTCGACCTCCTTGTTCGCCGGCAGGAGCTTCACCATGGAATTGAACGCGGGCGCGGGGTAGCTCGCCCAGATGGGCGCGCCGAGCGCGATGCGGTCGTACCCGGTCAGGTCGACCCCGAGCGGCTCTATATCCGAAGCCTTGCGCTTCATCGCCTGCGGGCAGCCGGGCAGAAACGCGGTGAACAGGCCGCGCTTTTTCTTTTCGCGCACGCGCACGCAGTCCGCCTTGAGCTCCGAAGCGAGCTTTTCGGCCTCCGTCATGGTCGCGCCGCCAAAGGTATAATACAGTATGATGGTTCTCATAAAGTCCCTCCCGATGAATCGGTTTGTTTTCCGGTGTTGCGCACAGTATAACAGCGAAGGAAGGATTTGTAAACGAAAAACCGCCGCCGCTTGCCTCATTCTCCGAAACGCGCGAAAACGCCCCTCGCCGTTAAAGCGCAGGGCGTTCCAGCCAAACTTGATTGTCAATTGTCCATTGTCAATTGTCAATTATTTACAGGCTCTCGCCGAAATCCGCGCGGAACCTGCGGGCGAGCTTCTCCTGCCAGTCGTCCACGGGAGCGAGGCGGCCGAAGAAGAAGCGCAGCACCGACGGCTCCTCGACGAACTTCAATCCGCCAACGATCTCCCGGTTCCTGAACAGCCACACGATGCGATCGATGGCGTACTCGACCTGTGAGAGCGTGAACACGCGCCGCGGGAGCGCGAGGCGCAGCAGTTCCATTTCGGCGAGCCGCTCGGAACCGTCCGGCTCGCGCTGCTCGGATATGGTGCCGCGCTCCATGCCGCGTATGCCGCCCGCGATGAACAGCGCCGCGCCCAGCGCGCCCGCGGGATACTGCGTCTGCGGCACGTGGGGCAGGAAGCGCAGGGCGTCGAGATGGCACCCGAGGCCGCCTGCGGGCAGTATCACGGGCACGCCCTGCCGGTCGAGCTCGTTGCACATGTATTCTATGAACTGCGGCCCCTGGGAGATGACGTCCTCATCCATGGTCTCCTCGAGACCCACGGTCATGGCCTCCATCTCGCGCACGCTCATGCCGCCGTAGGTTAAAAAGCCCTCGAACATGGGCACGAGTTCCTTCATGCGCTCGCACAGCTCCTTCGAGCGCATGCACATGCCGCCGCCGCGCGCCGCGCCGAGCTTCCTCGCGGAAAAGTAGATGATATCCATGGCGTCCGCCATGGCGCGCGTGATCTCGCGCGTGGTCATATTGCGGCAGGCTTCCTCGCGCTTTTTGATGAAGAACAGATTATCCTGCCAGAGCGAGGCGTCGATGACCGTGATGATCCCATTCTCTCGCGCGATCTTCGATACGGCGAGCATGTTTTCGAGCGAGAGGGGCTGGCCGCCTATGAGATTCGTGCCGGATTCTATGCGGATGAAGGGAATGTTGCCCGCGCCCTCTTTTTTGATGAGCGCGCGGAGCTTATCAAGGTCGAAGTTGCCCTTGAACGGGAAGTCGCTCACGGGCTTCCTGCCCTCGTCGACGACGAGCTCCTCCACCACGCCGCCCATGCGCGTGAAGTGCGCCTTGGCGGTGGTGAAATGGAAGTTCATGGGGATCACGTTGCCGGGCTTGATGAATGTGAGCGCGAGTATGTGCTCGCACGCGCGGCCCTGGTGCGCGGGCAGGAAGAACTGCGTGCCGAATATCTCCCTGAGCTTATCTTCGAGCCGCGTGAACGTGGCGCTGCCCGCGTAGCTGTCGTCCGCGACCATCATGGCCGCGAGCTGGTTGTCGCTCATGGCGTTGACGCCCGAGTCGGTGAGCATGTCGAGGAAGATGTCCCTGTTGGTGAGAAGGAAGGTGTTGTTGCCCGCCTCGTTGACGGCCTCGAGCCTGCGCTCGACCGGGGGGAGGCCGAGCTTCTGCACGATGCGGACCTTGTGCATCTCGAGGGGAAGCTGTTTGCCGTTTGCGAATTTGATGGTGTCCATGGGTGTTTCTCCTTTAACAATAATATTTTGCTCGGAGGCACCCTTTGGCCCGATGCCCTCCCGGCGAGGGCATATAAAAACGCTCCTCCTCCGTTGCCAGAGGACGAGCGCCAAATCCCGTGTTACCACCTCAATTCGCCTGCGCCTCGCGGCGCAAGCCTTTTCAAGTACGGCGGATGACTCCGCGATACTCTACCGCGATAACGGGCGAAACCCGTTCCAGCCTACTCGGCGTCGCCTTTCGATGGACTGCTCAAAGCGTGTATTCCCGGGCCGTACCTGCCGCCTCGCACCATCCGGCGGCTCTCTGGAAGGCCCCAGGGGCGAGCGCCCCACCCGGTACTCCTTCGCTGTCAGCGCATTTGTTTATCAAATCAGGTGTGATTATACACGGGCGGAACGGTTTTGTCAACACCGATCATATATAATATTTGATTTCCTTTATTGCCCGGAAAATAACGCTTTTTGCCGAAACCGTCCGGATCGCGCCGCGCCGGGGTGGAAACCGGCGCTCCCGCGCGCTATAATACGAGATAAATTAGGCAAATGATTCGGAGGGCGGCGAAGCTTGGAACGGAGCGCAAACGCAAAAAGCATATGGATGCTGCACGCCGCTGTGATGCTCTTCGGCCTCTCGGGCGTCGCGGCAAAATTCGCGGCGGCTTCCGCCGTCACGATCGCGTTCGGCCGCTGCGCCGTTTCGGCGTGCGTGCTTTTGCCGCTGCTTTTCGCGAGAAGGGAACCGCTTGGCGTTACGCTCGCAAAGGATGCGCCTTTGCTCGCCGCGGCGGGGCTGCTGCTGGCGCTTCACTGGGTTTCGTTCTTCGAATCGGTGAAGGTCGCCTCGGTCGCGATCGCGACCATCGCGTTTTCGACGTATCCGCTGTTCCTCGTTTTCCTTGAGCCGCTCGTTTATCGGGAGAAGTTCCGAAAAGTCAGCCTGCTCTTCGCGCTTCTCCTGCTCGCGGGCGTAATCGTGACGATACCCGAGTTCGCGTTTTCCGATAGAACGCTGCGCGGCGTGCTCTGGGGCATGCTCGCGAGCCTCACCTACGCGGGACTGAGCCTTTTCAACCGCTCCCTCGCGGCGCGCCATTCCGGAGCGAAGATCTCGCTTTGCGAGCAGGCGATCGCCGCCGCCGCGCTGCTGCCCTTCGCGCTCGCGGCCGGCGGGCGGCCGAGCCTTGCGGACGTCGCCGTCATCGCCTTCATAGGCGTGTTCTGCACGGCGCTGGCGTTCTCGCTGTTCGTGGCGGCGCAAAAGCGCCTGAGCGCGCAGACCGCGGGCGTCGTCGCGGGCATGGAGGCGGTCTACGGCATGCTGTTCGCGTATCTGCTGCTCGGCGACGCGCCGGCGTGGAGGGAAATCCTCGGCGGGGCCGTCGTGCTCGGCGCGGCGCTCGCGGCGACATGGAGGAGGGAAGCCCCTACTCCATGATCTTCTTCTGCGCGGCGAGCCTTTTGCTCGCCCTGCGCACCGGTATGATGATGACCTGCACGAAAACGAGCGTCGCGGCCAACACGGCGAGCGCGGGTATCGTGACCGAGAACAGGTACGGCAAAAGCATTTTCCCGGCTTTCACCGGCCCGCCGATCAACTCGGGATACTGTAATACGGCGGCGATAAGCTGCGTGGCGATGGTAATACACAGCAATACGCTCACGCCCGTCGCGATGGCGACGACGCGCTTGCAGTGCGCAATTTTCGAGTCGAGATCGGAATAGATCTCGAATTCGCCCTCCCCGGCCTTCCTGCGCAGGTATACCCAGCGCAGATACGAGGCGACCTGCTCGACGCCCGTTTCCTCGAGGAAGCGCAGGTACGCGGCGCTTTCCGGATGCGAGGGCAGATGCTCGAGCAGTTCCAGCCGATAGACATATTCGCCCCGGACGCCTTCCTCGAACTCATACCGGATGGCGCTCGCCGCGATAAGGTGCAATCCCCTGGCGGACATTTCGTTGAGCCACTTTTCTTCTTTTTCGTACGCACCTATGGTGAAGCACTTATATACGACATGCCTCATATGCGGCCCCCCATGACGGTTTCCCCGCTGCGCACGAGCTCGCGCAGCCGCGCGAGTTCCTCGCGCAGCGCCTGCCTGCCCTGTTCCGTGATGACGTACTCCTTCTTGCGCAGGGACGCCTCCCCCTGCGCCGCACAAATCCACCCGCGCTCGAGCAGCGCCGTGAGCGCGCCGTAGAGCGTGCCCGCGGCGAGCCGCACGCGCCCGCCGCTCAGGCGCTCCGCGTTCTGCATGATGCCGTAGCCGTGGAGCGGCTCCAGAAGCGAGAGCAGTATGTAGTACACCGCCTCCGTCAAAGCGCCGTTTTCGTAGCCCATTAAAATATCGCCTCCCGTTATATCGCCGTCCGTTATAATTGCATTATATCGGCATCCGATATATTTTGTCAACGGGTATCCGCGAATATTTCCGTGGGGATTGACACACGGCGCCGCCGCGCCGTATTATAACTATTAGATATATCCTGGAGATATGGAGCCTCGCATGAACCAAACGAATTACGTGATACTCGGGCTTCTGAGCGAAGGGCCCATGACGGGCTACGACATCAAGCGCTTCATCGACATCCGCTTCCGCTTCTTCTGGAGCGAGAGCTACGGCCAGATCTATCCTTCGCTGCGCGCGCTGTGCGGGGAGGGCTATATCGGCGAGGCCGAAGCGGGCGAAGGGACCCCGCGCGCGAAGCGGGTCTATCGCCTGCTGCCGCGCGGCATGGAGGTGTTGCGCGCTTGGCTCGCGCGCCCGGTCGGCAAGGAAACGGTGCGCCTGGAGATACTGCTTCGCATGTACTTTTCGCACCTGACGGAGCCCGAGGTCATGCTCGCGCACGTGCGGGAATTCCGCCGCGCGCACGCGCGCGACCTCGCGACGCTGCGGCTGTTCGAGAAGGAACTGAAGGCCATAGAAGAAGAAGACGCGGCGCATCCGTCTATCCTGCGCGTGATCGACTTCGGCCTGAAGGCGAACGAGGCGTATCTTGACTGGTGCGCGGAAACCGAAAAATATCTGGAAGGAAGGCTCGGGCATGAGGCGTAAAATAAGGCTGATGCTCGCCTGCGCGGCGATGTTCCTTTTCCCGCTGACGTTCAATTATCTTTCGCCCTATGTTTCCATAGACGGGGCGATGGCGGGGCTCGTTTCGGGCAGCTTACTCGTATTCGCGCTGCAGTTCCTCTCGGGCATCTTCCTCGGGCGCGCGTGGTGCGCGTGGGCCTGCCCTGTCGCGGGCATCGCGGAAATCGGGCGCGGCGTCAACGACAGGCGCGTCAACATAAAGAAACTCGCGGCCGTTCGATACGCGATCTTCGGCGTATGGTTCGCGGCGCTCGTGGGCGCGTTCGTCCTTGCGGGCGGCATACGCGGCCTCGATCCGCTGCATCTGACGGAAAAGATCGTTTCCATCGACGAGCCGGCGAAGTTCGTCACCTATTATTTCGTGCTGATCGCGCTGCTGGCGCTGACCTTCGCCGTCGGCCGCCGCGGCGCGTGCCACGCCATCTGCTGGATGGCGCCTTTTCTGACGGCGGGCGAGCTGGTCGGGCGGGCTCTTCGCGTCCCGCAGTTGAAAATCCGTTCCGAGGCGGAAAAATGCGTTTCCTGCGGCCTGTGCACGAAGTCGTGCCCCATGAGCATCGACGTCGAAACGGAGATCAAATCCGGGCGCGTCAAATCCCTCGCCTGCATCCGCTGCGGCGCGTGCGCGGACTGCTGCCCGAAGCGGATTCTGCGCTTCGCATGCGGCGAGGCGAAAGATAATGTGATTTACGGTAAATCAGTTTATTAAACTCCCGCCCGTCGACACGGCGCGACAAAACCCGCGCGAACAGCCGTTTCTGGCGCGACGGGCCGGGAGCTTGTTTCGAGTCGGCTCCCTATTTCTTTTTCCAGGCTTCGGTCGTGATAAAATCGTACCCGCCGTTGGCGGCGAGGCTCACGATCACCGCGTTCACGAGCGAGAGAACCGCGCTGCCCCAGGTGAGCGCGCCCGTGAACAGGTTCGCAAGGATCAATATCGCGAACGCGACGATCCACGAGAAAATCCGCGTGGGCAGCTTCTGTATGAAGCTCACTTCCTTGAAGAGCTGCGTGACCAAAATCGTCGCCACGAGCGCGCCCGCATAGGTTGCGAGCCCCGACCAGGTGAAGAATTCTTCCACAATATGCCTCCTTTCGACCGCAGTTTATATTTATGCGGGAAAGGGGGCGGAGTTTCCCGATAAAAGGCGGCGGGGACGGATTATCTCCCCGCGGCCGTCATGCGGAAGCCGTCGATAACCGGCGCGAAGGCCGGGGCAAGCCGCGCGAAAGCGCCGCGAAAAGCTTCGCGGCGCTCGCATGGCGCCCGCCTTACGGCGCGGCGTCGTAGGTCAGGTAATCCCCGTACGCCTCGCCGAGCTTCTTGAGCATGGCGTCCCGGTATTTGAGCTGCGCGTCCGTAAACTCGGGAAAGCCGCCGGGCACGCAGAATTCGACGATGCGGCTGCCGTCCTGATAGCGATAGGTCATCGGGCCGTCGGGAATCCACGGGGAGAGCTTGCGTTGGGCGATTTCCCGGAGCTGCGCCGCGGCGTCCTGCGAATTTGCGTAGACGAGTATGTGCAGCCCGAAGCCCCGAAGCTCCCCCTTGAGCGAAACATCCGCGATCTGCATGGCTTTGATGGAAATGCGCATCTCCGGCGGCGGCGTATAATATCCCTCGAGGTCGAGCGCGCCGAAGCCGAAATAGAGCGATCGCTCCAGCCCGGCCGGATCGAGCGCATGGATGGCGGCGATGTTGCCCGGGCCGAGCAGCTTCACGGCGGGGTCGGTGAGCCACGCGCTCACGACGTCCGTCGTCAGGTATTCCCCGAAAACATAGGCTTTTTTGCCGTTCCATTCGATCTGCGCCCAGGAACCGATGGCGCCCGTGCAGACGACCGCCTGCCCCGTGTAAAGCTCGGCGAGCACCGCGGATTCCGCGCGGGAAGTCGGAAGTTCGCGCACGTTGACGGGCTCCGTCGCGTACAGCGCGACGGGTATAAATACCGCCTGCTCGCCGGGCGCTTCGAACAGATAGGCGTCGTAGGCGTACGCGATGGCCCCGTCGTACTCGAGTATCGCCCATTTGCCGCAGATGCCGACTTTGTTGACGCGCTGCCCCGAATAGAGCGTGGCGATCTGGGGAAAGGAGGTGTCCGGCCCCGTGCGAACCGCAAGGTCGCCCACGATCGGGTACACCACGGCGGGCTTGAGTGAAACCGCCCGGCCGTCCTCGCCGGGGACGGCGTGCGGATTCTTCAGGTTTTCAAACTTCGTGCCGGGCGCGAACACGACCACGCGGGGATCATCCTGCGAAGCCGTAAGCTCCGCGAACTGGTTGGTTTCCCCGATGCGCAGGAGCGTCGGCGCGGCGTCTTCGGGCTCGAGCTCGTGCGTCACGCCGTCGATGACGACGCGGTTGTTGAGGGCGATGTAGCGCTCCCCGTCCACCACGACGGTCTGCGCGAGCGCGGGCACCGCCACGAGCGCGGCGAGCAGCGCCGCCGCCGGGATCAGCGCGTAGCGCAGCCGGGGCGCGCGCCGCGGCCTGGCTTCTGTTTCCCCGATGCGCGCGCGGATCTTATCGAGCAGGGCCGGCAGGCCCAATTCCCCGGTCGCGCGTTTGGCCGCAAGGCGCAGCAGAGCGTCGACGTCCGGCTTTTCACCTTTATGTTCTTTATATTCGTTCATGATTCCATCGCCTCGCTTTCAAGTGCTTTTTCGAGCAGAGCCCGCGCGCGAAACAGCCGCGCGCGATAGGTGCCGCCCGGAACAAGCAGCGCGCGCGCCGCCTCCTCACAACTCAATTGTGCGAAATAATGCAGTATCACGGGCGCGCGGTAGATTTCCGGCAGCGCGAGCACCTCCCGGCGCAGGCGCAGCGCGAGCTCCTTTTCCTCATACGCCTCGTCCGTCGAGGGCGGGGCGGCTTCATATCGGGATTCGGGCAATTCGCCGGGGAAAGACAGGCGGCGCTCCCTTCTTTTCCGGTTGAAAGCGAGGTTGCGGCAGGTTTTATAGAGCCACGCCCTCGCCTGCGGCGCGGCAAGCTTCGCGAGCGTTTCCCAATGCTCATAGGCTTTCAAAAACGTCGTCTGCGTCAAATCCGCCGCCGCGTCGTGGCTGTGCGCCACGCCGTATGCCGTCCAATACACCATGGCCGCATGGGCGTTATACAGCGCGTCAAACTCGCCTTCCAATCCCCGTACCCCCTGCGCGATCGCGTTCCTGTGAATAAGACAATTATACGGCGCGTTTTGCTGCGCTCCAATCAAAAAAGTGGCTCCGCCACTTTTTTGAGACTTACACGCTTTGCCTGTTGCTTCGCAACGGCCGGCAAATCGTGAAATGTACGAAAGCCTGCGGCTTTCATCCGTTTCGGCGCACATGTCGCCGAATCCGGATTGGGCGTCAAGGGGCTGCGGCCCCTTGACAATCCCCGGGGTTTTCAATAAAAGTTAACGCCGCGAAATACCCTCGCGGCGCTTGGGATGATTCCGGATTTGATTCGCTGCGCGTCAGTACCTGCGCTTGCGCCTGCGCGTGATGCTCATGCCCGCGAGATCCTGCAGCGCCTCGTATTCCTCCTGCGTGTGCGGCAGGGTCGGCATCATGCCGGTGGTCTCGTTGGCGCTGGCGGTTTGGGCCATGTCGAGGTATTCCTCGTCGGTCTTTTTCTTCTTTGGCATGGGAAAGCTCCTTTTTTCTTAGCTTTCATTCTCGCGGCGCGGATTATGCGGCCCTTGCGGCGGCATTTCGCCGCCGGATCCTTCCGTTTCGCGGACATTTTGGATACAATAGACCGCGGAGGGGATTTGCATCCCGCCGCCGAAAGGAGAACGCTCGATGAAATACTATATCGTGGACGCTTTTTCGGACCGCGTATTCGCGGGCAATCAGGCGGGCGTATGCATCGCCGGGCGGCCGCTGCGCGCCGCGGTCATGCAGAACATCGCCGCGGAAAACAACCTCGCGGAAACCGCGTTCGTCACGCCGAACGGAGAGGATTTCGACCTTCGCTGGTTTACGCCCGAGGCCGAGATCGACCTTTGCGGGCACGCCACGCTCGCCAGCGCGTTCGTGCTTTCGAATTTCGGGGACAAGAGTCCGGATACGCTGCGCTTCCATACGTTAAGCGGCGTTTTGAGCGTCGTAAAAAAAGGCGGGCTCTACGAGATGGACTTCCCCGCCAGGGCCCCGGCGCCCGCGCGAATTACGCAGCTCATGGAGCGCGCGCTCGGCCGCGCGCCCATGGAGGCGCACCTTTCACGGGATCTGCTGCTGCTCGTCGAGGACGAAAGCTCCGTCCGTTCGCTTTCCCCGGACATGGAGCTCATCCGGCAGATTCCCGAGGGTATGGCCGTCATCGTGACGGCGAAGGGGGATGAAGTCGATTTCGTGTCGCGCTTCTTCGCGCCCAAGGTGGGCATACCGGAGGACCCGGTGACGGGCTCCTCGCACGCCACGCTGATCCCGTTCTGGGCGCAGCGTTTGGCAAAAACCTCCATGACGGCGCGGCAGCTTTCGAAGCGCGGCGGCACGCTCTGGTGCGAGTACCGTATGGATCGCGTGAAAATCTCAGGCAAGGCCGCGCTCTATCTTTCCGGAGAGATCCTTGAACAGCCCGACTGGTACGCATAAAAAGAAAAGCCGCGGATCGCGAACCCTTCCGCCCCGCTTTCCCGGCACGGCGGGACACCGCCGGGCATCGCCGCGCGGTTTTTCGGGCAAGCTAGGCGCGGAGGTGAGCTTTATGGGACCCAAATACACGGACATGTACGCCCTTTTCGAGGGCGACGCCGAGGCGCGGCGCTACTTTGAGGATCTGCCGGACTATGTGCGCGAGCAGATCAAGACCCGCGCGGGCAACGTCAACTCGCTCGCGAGCCTGCAGGATTACGCGGAAAACCTTCTGCGCGGAGACGACTGAACAAAAGGGCGAAATGCGAAAGCCGGGGCCGTGGGGCTCCGGCTCTCCGATTTTCTTAAAAACGGTTTCGTTTCTCATTCGCCCTTCATGCCGATGGCATCCGCCTTGCCGTCGAGGATGTCGATGCTCAGGCGGATCGACTCGCCTATGGCCGCGTCTATGTCGTCCGGCATGACGCCGAGCGGATCGCAGCCGAGGGATTTGTCGATGTACAGTTCCGCGCACTGGAGATCCGCGAACCTGACCATGTCGAGCCCCGGCTCGTTGCCGGCGGCGCGCTGCGCTTTCATGATTTTCCTCACGCCCATGACGTAGAGGAACCTCGGTATGGTGACGATCCTCTTATCCGGCACGCCCATGTGCTTGTGGACGATTTTGAGGAACTTCACCCATGTGAGGTTCTCGTAGCCGATGGGGTACGCGTTGCCGCCCGCGTTGCGCTCGAGCGCGCTCGCGATCGCCTGGCCGACCTGCTTGGCCGTCACCATGGTCGTGCCGCCCCTGGGGTACATGGTCGCCCCCCTCATGCCGCGGATCTGCTCGACGAGGAACACCCACACGGGTTTCCTGCCCGGCTGCGCGCCGAAAATATAGGGCAGCTCGAGCACCGCGACGCTGAAGTTCTCATCCGCGAAGGAAAGCGCCATCTCCTCCTGGTCGGCGCGGCTGCGGATGTAGGGATGCCACCTGGTCAAATGAAGCTTCGGCCAGATCTTCGCGAAATACGTAAAGTAGGACCCGCAGACGACCGCCCGCTTCACGCCGCACTCCTTGGCGATGCGAAGAAGCCTTTCGAGCGGCGTGATGTTGAACTTTTTGAACATGTCGTAGATGGGCGCGGGACCCTCCATGCGCTCGTCCACGCCCGCGGCGAACACGAAGCCCTCGCAGCCCTTCATTTGCTTTTTGAGCTCGGCGTCGCTCATCTCCATGAAATTGCCCAGCGTCAGCTTCATCTCAGGCGGAAGCTGAGCGCCCTCCGGAACCGGAGGCAGGGCGATCGAGGAAACGTCGTGCCCGCGCGCGACCAGCTCCTTCGCGCCCTCGCTCCCCAGAAGCCCCGTGCCGCCGATCATAAACACCTTCATATTCCGACTCCCCTTTCCTTGGTTTATTCTTTGTAAAACGCGGCCGAAACCGCATTCCTTTATTTTCCTTTATCATAATACAAAGCGCCGGAATCCGCATCCCGATTTGTTGACGAAATATAAAGAAGGCCGATATGGAATCGGCCTCTACGGTGTTTCTGCTGCTCCCGGGCCGATATGGAATCGGCCTCTACGAGATTTCCGCTGCTCCCGGGCCGATATGGAATCGACCCCCTACGGTGTTCGCGCTCGCGGGCGGTTTTTGATTGCCTGTTATTCGCGATCCAGCTTTTTCCCGCACGCGCCGCAGAAAACCGCGCCCGAAGCGAGCTCTTCCCCGCAGGCTGGACAGCGGCAAACGATGCGCCCGCCCCGATCGGGTTCCTCCCCGCGCGCGGGCCGCGCGGCGCCCGCGCGGCGGTCCGCTTGCACGCCCGCGAGGCGCGCGTCCATCTGCGCGGCGTAGCCTTCGGCGGGGATGGACGGCTCGGGCGTCTGCCCCGGCTCGCTTCTGTCCGCGGACTGCGCCTTGCGCCGCGCCTTGCCGCGCGCGGACGCGCGCACGGCGTTGGCGATGGCGCCCGCCGGCGCCCAGATGACATAGCCGCTGCTTCTGCCCGTTTTGGCCGAATAGGCGATCCCGCCGACGCAAACGAGTATGCTCAGTATGATCCCGAGCGCGTCGGCCGCCTTTTCGGGGATAACGCCCTTATTGCCGAGCATGCGGAAGAAGAACACGGGCAGCATGCACGCGACGAGCATGGCGACGAGGCTGATGATATCGTCTATGTCCTCGTTCCCCGTCAAATTGATCAGCGCGCCGCCGCCGTTGCCGCCCTTGACCGCCTTCGGGTCGCCCGCGGTGAACTGCATGCCGTCCACGATGCCCTTCATGAGGTCCTGCTGCCCGGCCGTGACCTCGCCCAGATAGGAGAACATGGTTACGCTGATGTTCCTGTTGTTGTAAATGGTGTAATACTCCAGCAGGTATTCCGTATAATTGTCCTCGGTATAGCTGTAAAGTATCCTGAGGAATACCGCGCCGCCGGAATCGTAAGGCTCGCAGACGAGCACCTGCGCGCCGTCGTCGGCATAGCTTTCCTGAATGGACGAGATGGCCTCGTCCAGCTTCTGCTCATTCATAACGCTCATGGAAACATAGGCGCTTTTGGTCATCGTGACGGTGATCCCATACTCCCAATCCGCGCCGACGGCCTCGAGGTAGCTGTCGTTCTCCTGCATGAGATCGAGTATTTCCTGCTGCGTATAGCCGATGAACGCGAGGTCGGGATCGTCCGCCGCGACGCCGCGCGTAAATACCAGCGCGTTTTCCGGCATAGAGAGCGCGATGTCCAGCCCGTCGAGCGCGTACCATCCGCCGGGCGCGGCAAGCGAAAGCGCAGGCGCGGCGCACAGAACGAGCGCCGCAAGCAATACCGATATTTTCCTCATCATCCCCATCGTCCCCGAAACCCCCGCACAATGCGCAATATAGTTGAAACAAACGGCGCGCGGACATGTGCTTTTTTTACGATGCGCACAACACGTCGCTTCCTGTCGATTGTATCAAGGCGGGCGGGAACAGTCAAACGGCAGTTTGCGCCAGCGAGTGCAAATTTCGTATAAAATACTATATATTGTGACGAACCAAATTCATGATTGCCATTTTTGCGGACATATTGTATAATGAACCGACTTAAGTTTTTAAGCTTGGTACCGAGATGCCGGCAAAACGAAAGAAGCGCACAATGCCCATATGCGTTCTTTAGCGCCTTGCCGATCAGCGGCAAGGTTTTTTTTGTAAGGTTTTTTGCGGAAAGGGATCGGACATGCTCTCATTCAAGGCGGAACTGATGGACGAAACGGCGATGAGGCGCGCGCTCATGCGCATCTCCCACGAAATCGTCGAGAAGAACAAGGGCGTGGAGGCGCTCTGCCTCGTGGGCATCCGCCGCCGCGGCGAGCCGCTCGCCCATATCATTTGCGGCAACATCGAAAAGATCGAGGGCGTGCGCGTGCCCTGCGAGAGCGTCGATATCAAGTATTACCGCGACGACCTCACGCTCATGAACGAATCCCCCATATGGAGGAAGCCCGACCTTTCCTTCGACGTCACGGGCAAAAGCGTCGTCCTCGTGGACGACGTGCTTTATACCGGCCGCACGGCGCGCGCGGCCATGGAGGCGGTCATCGCCTGCGGCCGCCCGAAGGTCATACAGCTCGCAGTGCTCGTGGACCGCGGCCACAGGGAACTGCCCATCCGCGCCGACTTCGTGGGCAAGAACGTCCCCACCTCGCGAAACGAGCTGGTTGAAGTGCAGATCCCCCCGTTCGACGGGACCACGCGCGTGTGCCTGATGGATATCAATTGATATGAAATAAATCCAAATCCAAAGAAAAGAGAGGCAAAAAACAAGTGGACAAACGGAAAATCGGCTATCTCCCCGACGAAAAGCCCCCGGTTGGGAAGCTGCTGCTCTACGCGCTGCAGCAGGTCATCGTGATGTTCCCGGCGACCATCGCCGTGGCGCTCATCACGGGCTTCCAGGTATCCACCACCATCTTCGCGAGCGGCCTGGCGACGCTGTGCTTCACCTTCATCACCGGTAGGAAGCTGCCGCTCTACTACGGCTCGAGCTTCGCGTACCTCTCGGCCATTTCAGGCCTCATCGCCGCGCAGGGCTTCCAAAGGACCGCAAGCGGCATACTGCCGGTTGAAGCGATTCAGATCGCGCAGTTCGGCATCATCGCTTCGGGTCTCGTTTCCATCGTGGCGGGCTTCCTTGTTAAGTTCGTGGGCCGCGAAGCCGTAGAGAAGGTGCTCCCGCCTGCCGTTACGGGCCCCGTCGCCATGATCATCGGCCTTACGCTCGCGGGCAACGCCCTTCATGACGCCGCCCCCGCCGTGGCTTCGGGCATGACCGACACGCTGAGCTACTTACCCTCGCCCGGCAGCACGAATGCGGTCTGGATCGTGTCGCTTGCGACGCTCCTCTCCACGATCTTTTTCTCCAAATACCTCAAGGGTTTTCTGGGCCAGCTCCCGCTGTTGCTCGGCGCGGCCGTAGGCTGCCTGACGGCGCTATGCGTGCAGCTTCTCGGAGGCGAACACTTCTTCCGCAGCCTGCCTCCCGAGGTGCTCGCGGCCTCCACGTGGAAGCTTGGCGACGGCAGCATCTTCGCTCTGCCCGCTTTCTCGCTGCCCAAGGTATCGTGGGCGGCGGTCGCGGCCATCATGCCCATCGCCATCGCCACGATCCCCGAGTCCACCGCGCACGTGTACCAGCTTGACATCTACGTCAACGACGTGGCCCGCGAGAAGGGCGCGACCAAAAAGTACGACATGGCCGCGCTGCTTGACCGCAACCTCATTGGCGACGGCGTCTGCGACATGATCTCCGGCTTCGTGGGCGGCCCCGCCGGCACGAACTACGGCGAAAACATCAGCACCATGGCGATTACCCGCGTATTCAGCGTGCCCGTGCTGATCGCCGCCTCCATCATCGCGATGGTCGTCTCCTGCTTCACGCCGCTCATTGGCGTGATCTACGGCATTCCCCTCGCCGTAATCGGCGGACTCGAGATCTACCTCTTCGGAGCGATTGCCGCACAGGGCATCGCGATTTTGATCGATAAGAAGTGCGATATGTTCAGCGCCAAGAACATCGCCGTGATTGCCTGCATCATGGTAATCGGCCTCGGCACGAACTACATCTACGGCGGCACGCTCAACCTTTTCGGGCTGCAGGTTCCCGCCGTCGCCGGCGCGGCAATCTTCGGCATTTTGTTTAACCTGCTTTTGAGCATCGGCGACAAGAAAAAGACCCCGGCAAAAACCGGTGAGTAAGCAAAAGGCTTTGCACAAGGCTCCGCCGGGAATCCCGGCGGAGCCGCTTTTTTAACCGGGCCCTATTTCACCGCGATGCAGCAGCTTCGCATGATGTCGAGCGCCTCCTCGTGCAGCTTGGGCGAAGAGCCCGCGCAGCAGTCCGCGAGCACGGTGATGTCCGCCTTGGGGAAGGCGGCGCGCAGCATCAGGGCGTTGCTCACGACGCAGATGTCCGTGCACAGGCCGCACAGCACGATCTCCTCGAAGCCGCCGCGCTTTTTGCCGAGCAGCTCCATGAGTTCGACCGAGCCGAACGCGCCCTTCCCGACGATCTGCGCGCCGCGCTCGTCGAGCGCAGCGGCGATTTCCCCGGGCATCTCCCAGCCCTCGGTGTTCGCGTAGCAGTGCGCGGGGATCAGACTGCCCTCGACGATGTCGCGGTAATCCTCCCCATGCGTGTCCATGGTGGCGTACACGAGCCCGTCGAAGCCGCGGATCGCCTCGGCGACCCCGGGCACGATCGAGAGCGCTTCCGCGGAGCCGAGCGCGCCCGTGATGAAATCGTTCTGCATGTCCACGACGACGAGCGCCCTGTTTTTCATGAAGAGATGATTCCCCTTTCCGTGAGAGCACACGCTTTCTTAAGGCAATCATATACAAATGAAGCCCGCGCGTCAATATCTAGCTGAAGCGGCCGCGGATCGCGCCGCGCCGCTGACCATAAATGAGGCGCGCGCGTGGCGACGGGGTAAAAAATACGGCGTTTGCTTGACATCGTTCCCGGGAAGCATATAATTCCAAGTAATTGCGGCATAATACAGCCCTTTGCCCGCCGCGCGGCGCGGCGGAAACGGATTGCGGAGGAAGATATGCAGAACAGGAAAAAAAGACGGTGGCCCTGGGTCGTGCTCGCGCTCGTGCTCACGCTGCTGCTCGCCGGCGCCTGGCTCGTGCGGCAGGCGCGGCTCGCCGCCCAGGCGGTCACCTATGAGACGTATACCGTGAAAAAGGGAAGCATCACCTCCACGGTCACGGGCAGCGGCAGGCTCGAATCGGCGGACACGCGGGATGTCGAGCTGCCCGAAGGCGTAGACTTCGCCGAAGTGAACGTATCCGTCGGGGACAGCGTCAGGGAGGGCGACAGACTCGCCGCCTTCGACCCCGCCTCGCTTGAGGAACACGCGGCGACGCTCTCCTCCGAGCTCGCCTCCATCGACGCGGAGCTCGCGCGCATGAGCGGCGCGAAAACCGTGGAGACCGTATACGCCCCCGTCGCGGGGCGGCTCAAGGCGCTCAACGTCGGCGAGGGAAGCGACGTGCGCGCGGCCGTGGTCGCGAACGGCTCGCTCGCGCTGATCTCGACGGACGGGCTGATGCAGGTTGAGGTCGAAACCTCCGCGGCCCCGGCGCTCGCCGCCGCGGTTCGCGTCGAATGGGACGGCGGCGGCGAGGAAGGCACCGTCGCCGCGTTCACGGAGAGCGGCGTAATCGTCACCCTCGACGACGCGCGCGCCCCCTACGGCCAGACCGCGCGGGTCTACGACGGGGATACCCTCGTCGGCGAGGGCGCGCTCGCGATACACGCGCCCGCCGCGGTGCTCGCCACGGGCGGCGCGATCTCGAAGATCCATTGCGACATCGACGACAAGCTGACGCTCGCGACCAAGCTGTTCACGCTGGAGAACGGCCCCTTCACGAGCGCGTACCAGCTCAAATACAACCAGCGGCAGGACGTCGCGGACAAGCTCGCCGAGGTGATGGGCTTCCTCGCCGATCCCGTCGTGCGCGCGCCGGCGGACGGCATCGTGAGCGCGGTCAATGCGACCGCGCCCGGAGCGGCCGGCTCGTCCTCCTCCTCGGCGGGCGCCATGGCCGCGGCCTCCGCCTCCTCCAAGAGTGCGGCGTTCACGCTGCTCACGGGCGGCGCGATCAAAATGACGGTTTCCGTGGACGAGCTGGACATCAGCACCATCGCGCTCGGGCA
>Ga0116160_1001636_pt1 | contig 22649 bp, 23 predicted proteins | sample AD_JPNAS2_MetaG_FD_89879 | JGI IMG/M metagenome (GOLD analysis project Ga0116160, IMG submission 89879) | Active sludge microbial communities of municipal wastewater-treating anaerobic digesters from Japan - AD_JPNAS2_MetaG | ecosystem: Engineered > Bioreactor > Anaerobic > Digestate | place...
CCCTATCTTCACACATACAATATATAGAAATCCAAACGGAATGCAAGTGAATTTTAATGACCTACTAGGTCGCTTACATCCTCGCCACTAAAGATGACGAGGTTTTACGCTCCCAATATAAAATATGGTTTTGTTATTAAAACATTTACTTAACTATAGATTCTAGGACTTCAAAGAATTTTTCTAAATCTGAAATATCGTTGTACAAATAAGCACTCATCCTACATGTTCATGGAATTTTTAGATCTTTATGCATAGGATAAGCACAATGTCCACCACAACGAATAGCTATATTATGTTGAGCAAATATTTCTCAAATATGGTTGAAGTTTTCATTTCCTGGTATGAAAAAAGAAAAAACAGCGGTTCTGTCATTAGTTTTTGGTCAAATCAATTTTACTTTTTCTTTTAATTTAGTAAATCTTTCTAATGAATATTCAACTAACTTTTGTTCATGTTCTCGAATTTTTTCCATTCATCAAATTGATTTGATGTATTCCAAGGATTTTAATAAACTTATTGCTCAAATAATATTTGGGGTACCAGCTTCAAATTTTGAATAGTCGTTTGGAACTGTATGTCAAAACAAATCTACATCTCTGATAGCTCATCACCCAGACATCATAGGAGTAAGTTTTTTGATCCAATCTCTTTTTAGATACATTGCTCCAATTCATGTGTAAGCCATAACTTTATGTGCTGTAAAAACGAAACAATCACATCATATATCTTGGACATCTATTTTCATATTTGGGAAAGACTGGGATCAATCAATAATGAAAAAAGTATCTGCTCTAAGTAGAGATTTTATTTTTTTTACATCATATATTTTTCCAGTAACATTGGAAACATGTCAAATAGACACAACTTTCACAGATTTATCATATTTTTTTGAAAAATCATCTCGGTCAATTTCACATCATTTTGAAACTCCAACAAAATCTATCTGAAATCCAAATATTTTGGATAAAATTTGTCGGGGAACTATATTTGCATGATGTTCTCGTATTCATAACAAAATCTTATCTCATTTTTTTAAGAATCAAGAGTTGACCAAGGATTGTGCTATAACATTAATTCAATGAGTGGCATTGTAATTGTATATAATTTCTGATGCTTTACTGTTTAAGAATTCTGCAAGAAGTTGTTTTGATTTATCGTACAATTCCTCAGATTTTTCTGAAAGTTGATAAGCTCATCTATGAATATTTGCATAATCATTTGAAGCGAAATCATTAACTCCATCTATTACATATTGAGGCTTTTGAGTACTAGCAGCACTATCAAGAAACACCAAGGTTGGATTGTTCTGAAATATTGGAAAGTCCTGTTTTTTCATATTTGATACTGTAAAAATCTAAAAGCAGTATATGATTCTGGAAGATACGAAATTATTTTTTAACTATTATTTTATCTCATTCAAGAGATCCCAAATCTATAATTTTCAAAGAATTTGCTTCATTGTAATATTTCATCAAAAGATTATAATTATCTATTTGACCTGTAAGTGAATTTTTATTATTTAAATATATTGTTTTCCCGCCAACAAAAACAACTGTCATAGAAGATCATGGCAAATATACAATTCTACTATATCCGTTAAATCATTGAGAAATAACATCTATATCAGAGATGAGTTTTTCTGGTGATATTTCAACGAATAATCAATTTATAGATTCTGTGCCACTTAAGTATTTTGGTAGCTCAACGGTAAACACACCATCTCAAATTGTATTGCCACTAAAAATTTCAAAATTGTAATATCACAATACTCAAAATTTCCTGTTTCATAGTTGTAAAACCATATCTAAATCATAGAAAATTATTTGAACTGAAGCAGAAAATTTTTCTGGCTGAATGATTCTTATGTTTTTCACGATTGGGAAATCTTGTTTTAGAGTATGAAGAATAGCTTTTCTTTTGAATTTGGATACTACATAATAGTTTTCATCTTTTATGAGCTTGGAAATAGTATTGTACAAATAAGGATCATCATAAGTATCTACACTAGTTTGACTATAATAGACTTTTTTTATATAATTTTCGTCTTTAAAAATAGTGTGCTGTATTATAAAAAAGATTCAATAAATAAAAATTATAGATAATAAAAATATCCAAAATCGCTTGATAGGAAAGTTTATTTCCGGATAGATTAATTTTATTTTTTTAATCTTTCTTTTTATATTATTTGTTTTCCTTTTTTGAAAAGGCCTATTTTTGACTAAAGTATACATAGTTTAATTAAATAAAATAGTAATATAACACAAAAGTAAGAGCAATACCCAAAATTATTCCTGCAAAAACTTCAAATGGAGTATGTCATAACCTCTCTTTTAAGGACTCTTTTTGGGTCATTGTAAGAACACTCGTAATATTCAATCTAATTTCATTAATGTATTCTGCTTGTTTACCTGATTCAAATCTTAGATTCATAGCATCATAAACTACTAATCAAGCAAAAGCACATGCCAATGCAAAATATATGCTATCAAAACCGAATTCTATCAAAACCATGATCGCTATGCTAGAAACAATAGATGAGTGAAAAGATGGGAATCAGCCCGAAGAGAAAAAATTGGAAATACAAAATTTTTTTTGCTTGATAGAATCAATTGTTATTTTTATAAGTTGTGTAACAAATCATACAAAAATCAGGATAAGTAATGGATTAATTTTTATTCCTTCTTGGAAATAAGTTTTAAAACTTTCTCGAATAAATGAAAACATTGTTTTTTTATAAAAATATAAAAATACATCAGTTTATAGTTATTGAAAATAGTAAAAGTTTCAAGTGAAAAATTTTTTTAAGAAAGAATTTGATAGGAGAAAAATTTATTTGTATTGAAATAATAAAATATTTACAATAAAGAAATCGGATATTTTTAAAAAATTTTCTACAATCTTAAATCTATTTTTTAATATATCATTATCTGTAGTTTTAAAGCTATTTCATTAATTTATAAAAATGTTTAATCCTTTGATAATCGCAATCTGTATCAGCTTTTTCTTTGAAATATATTTGTATAAAAGTTATTTTATTATTCTTTTTAGAAAAATTATAAATGATTCTAATACCAGATCTTGCTCATTTTCATTTGAGAGATTTACAAGCAAATTTTTTAACTTTAATAGGACAAAAAGTGTAATCATGGACTCACTGTCATGTAATTGGGAAAAATCATCAATTGTTTATTCAATTAACATGATATGTAGACAAGGCAAATTGCTTAAATATGGAAAAATCTTCATCTAAAGTTTCAAATTTTTTTAACAGTTTTTTGAAATCTTTTTTAAATTCATCTATTTCATCAAAGATTAGTAGCATATCTAGTTCAATTTAAATACTAAAATCATCATTTTCTTCGTAATCTCTGATAGAATATTGTGGAGATCTATAGAACACAGCTTCATAAGGAATTTCTGCTTGATCTGCTGTGGAAATTCGTGGTACATCTCAATGAACATATTCACTAATTCTAGATGCTCACATATCTCCTAATTTTTGAATCACATTATCTAAAATTTCTTTTTCTGCTCAATTAATCTTGGTAAGATCGGCTTTTCTAAGAGGGATATATTTTCTTCATGTATGTCAATTTTTAAAATGAATATTTTCTTGTTTTATTTCTTTCTTTTCCTTCATTTCTTTTATTATTTTTATTAATTCTTTTGAGGTTGGTCATTGATGATTTCTAATATACCTACTTCCTATAAAAAATTCTTCATATTTTTCGTAATAATCAAAATCACAAAAATATAAGATTTTGTGCAAAACAGTTTCACTAAAGCTTGGTTTAGCTGAAAGTTTTTCTAAAATATATAAAAAAACTTCTTTAAATTTTTCTTCTTGGCATGTGGGAATAGACACTCTAATTTCATTTTTATCATCTTTAATAATTTTATAATGGTCTGTGTTTTTTTCATTAGTAAAAAAATATTCAATTTGAATTTGGAAAAAATCAGCTAACTTTTTGAGCTCATCTACTTTGATTTCTCTCAGTCAAGATTCTATGTTGGTGTAAACAACTCTATCCACTCAAAGAACTTTGGATAATTCTTTTTGAGAATATCAAAAAGTTTTTCTTAAATCAGCTAACTTTTGAGCAATAAGTCTTTTTAAAATCATTTAGATATCTTAGATAATAAAATTATTTATTAATAATTATAGTTAATATAATAATGTAAGAATAAATTTCAATAGATGTTAAATTTTATTACCATAATGAAGATAAAGATTGTTTTTGACCGGAGATGTATTGAACTTAGGAGCAATTAGGTAGCTCTGCAAGTAGTACAGATAACGGTGAAATAATGACTTCTTGTTTGTCGTTAATTAACAAAATAAAAAACTTGTTTTAAGTATGGATAAATTTATAAATATTTTGTGCATTTATATGTTTTTTGAGAAAATGAAAAAATTATATAAATTTATTGCTGTTGTTTTGTTGGTGAATGTTCTATTTTTCAAAACTTATACATCAACATCAGCTAACAGCCCAAAAGATATACAAAACCACAAGTACATGGAAAGTATACAATATCTCTACGACCATTGAGTTGTTCAATGATATCCTGATGGAAACTTTCGTCCTGATCGTGAGATAAATCGTTGAGAAATTATGAAAATAATATTGAAATCTAGTATTTGACCAGACTTATGAGAGTTGAATAATTGTTTTGAAGATGTAAAAGATGAACGATTTGCAAAATATGTATGTTATGCAAAATCCCAAAATATGGTAAAATGATATGATGATTGAAAATTTAGACCTTATCAATATGTGAGTTTTGCTGAAGCATTAAAAATGTGAATAGAATGATTTTCAAAAAAGACTGAATCAGTTTCCAACTGAGAACCTTGGTATCAAGGATATTTGAATTTTGTTCACAACAACAACATTTTTTCTAAATATGAAATATTTCCGTATAAAAACATGACTCGTTGAGAAATGGCTTATTTTATTCATCAATTTATGCTAGAAAAAGAGTGAAAAATTAGTTTTGGGAATCAGCGCAAACCTTGATCAAGTTGATGTGGAAAAGAGCCACCAGCTACACCAATTAAATCATCTGTAGTTAATTGAGTTGTTCGTAACTATATCACTGTAATTTGAAACAGATATGATAAGAATAAACCAATAAAATTAATATTAGCATTTCATGGTCGTACAAATTCAAACGAAATGGTTCGTAGTTATTATTGAATAGAAAAGGCGACAAACTGAAATGCAATCATAATATATCCTAGCGGATTACCAGAAAACAGTTCACCTCGTAATCGAAGCAATCCTGGCGACAAAAAATCAAACTTAAGAGATTTTGCTTTGTTTGACCAAATACTAAAAGATTTTGAAGAAAATTATTGTATTGATAAAGATCAAATATTTGTGGTATGACACTCGCTATGAGCATGGTTTACAAATAGTCTGAGTTGTGCTCGTGGAGACAAAATTCGTGCAATATGAAGTATTTGATGATGAACTACGATAAATGAATGTTCTGGTCCTGTGGCATGAATTATAATGCAACATCCCGACGATAATTTAAGTCCATATAGAGAATGAGTGGTCGCTCGTGATCAAATGTTAAAACAAAACTTTTGTTGACCGGAAACCGTTCCATTTTGACCAGCACCTTTAAATTGTGTGAAATATACAAATTGTCTGTCTGATGCTCCTGTAATTTGGTGTCCACATTCAGATTCTACTGATAATAGGTGAAAATATTATCCTCATACTTGGCCAGACAATGCGTGAAGTGAAATTATAAAATTCTTTGAATCATTGTAGTTTGTTTTATTTAACAAAAATCAATATGAAAAAGTTTTTATTTGTTTTTATCTTTGGATTTGTTTTTTTGAATTTTTTATGATTTACAAATGCAGAATATCCAGTAAGTGAAAAAGTAAAGACTAGGATTGATGGCATCATGTCTATTGTAGAAAAGCAACGAGGAGAAAAAAGTATTTATCGGCAAATGGATAGGTATCAAAACATAGTAAACAGTTTTTCTTTGTTGAAGAATAATCTTGATGGAGAACAAAAAGAGATGATATGATATTTAGTTTATTTGTTTGAAAATAAGCTTATCAAACTAAAAGAAATGTCCATAAATCAAAGCGATATATTGAAAAATGTAGATCGAGACAGAGTTCAAGAAGAAATTTTGAGATGGCATAATGAAGAAAGGAATAAATTATGATTATCAGATTACATAATAAATGATAAACTAAACTACTCTGCTTTAGTTTGGGCAGATAATTTAGCAAAGAACAATAGAAAAAGCAGTACACATACCAGAACCCCTTGAGATTGATATTATAATTACGATAAAATTTTATCTTGGTTTAATAATTTATGAATAGATTTTGATTATAAGCGAACTGCATTTACAGAAAATGTAGCTTATCAAGTGTACAGTTGTAATAAATCTGATTGTACACAAGATATGATTAATGCTTTGAAAAAATGATTTGATTTTTGGATGAGCGAAAAAGGTAGATCTTACAGACCTCACTATAATGCAATAAGTAGCAATGTTTTTACTGATATGTGATTTGGTGTTTGAATTTCAGGAAAATGGTATTGGATTGTGACTCACTATGGAATTAATGTGAAGTAGATTAGTTTTCTATTTTTAACATAGTTTATTTATTCTCATCTCTATATTCCATCAACAACTTTCAAAGTATATTTGTCTTAATCTGTGTACAAAGCTTTTTCTTAATTTATTGTAAATAAAATTTTAAAGAGATATGTTAAAAATTTTTAGCTATTCTACTCTAGACCCCTTAAAAAAACATTAAACTCATTCTAAATAATGTATCAACTTTTCATATTCTTCTGGATATCGAATATCAAAATCTTTTTTGTATCTTTTATACATTTTTTCTGCTAAATCTTCGTTGTAAAAACTTCTTCGATCCTTGTTGGATGTTTTATTTTGAATAATCAATGATCATAAATTATATTTTTTTTGTATAGGAGCAAAATCCTCTTTTAAATTTTCTACTTTACCGCAATAATCAACCACACTTTTTCACTTTTCATAAATAAAAGAATATTGTGATTTGAAATGCATATCACTAAACCTATCTGGTATGGTAGATATTTTGTTTATAAACGCAGTAAATGAATCTTTTTCTTTTAAATATCACCGTAAATATTTTTTAAAAATAAAAAAATTATCTCGGTTTTTATATTCTTTAAATTTATTAACATAACATGAAACAGCTCTTTCAAAAGGGTTTCTTACAAAGGTAAATTTAAAATAATCTTCTTTTTCTGATGGTAATTTATTAAAAGTATTTTTAAATTTTTCACTATAATGTACATCAACTCAAGTTACTAAATTGTCTATTAAGGCAGCTTTAATAGAGGTACAAGCATTTTTAGAGATAACTAAATATGCTATTTTTTTATTGTCAAATGTTACAAAAAACCTAGGATTTATTTCTCAATATAATAAACAAGATAAAATTTTAAATTTAGAATTCAGCCAGTTTTGAGCTAATGCTTTTTCATGGCTGTCTTTTAAATAACTCATAATATTCATTTGTTATGTTGCTAGGATCTAAATCTTATATTTTTTTGATAAATAATTAATTAATTTATTAACAGATTCTGTAATTGTTTCTTTATGTGTGTTTAATATAATGTCTGGGTTCTCTGGTATTTCAAAAACATCAGAAATTCATGTGAAATTTTTTATTTCTCAATTTCTAGCCTTTTTGTAAAGTCATTTTACGTCTCTTTTCTCACAAACTTCTAAGGGACAATTTAAAAAAACTTCAATTAAATTTTTTATATTATTTTTCATTATTTTTCTCATGCTTGCATAGGGACATATGAAAGATGCTATTACAGACCTTCCGTTTTTATTTAACTTATCACATATTTTAGATACTCTCGTTATATTTTTATGTCTATCATTTTTTGAAAATTTTAAATCACTGTTTAAGGTCGATCTTATTTTATCTCAATCAAGTTGATCTACATATACACCATATTCTTCTATAATTTTTTTACACAAAAAATCCGAAACTGTTGATTTTCAAGATCAAGATAATCATGTTAATAACATAGTAAAGGGTTGTCTTTGAATATTACTCATTTGTATTTGAATTTATAAAATTCATTTGTTGCCTGCTTTCTAACGGTATTTTTAAACAAATAAGATCACTTCCTTCTTTTATTTTTTCTAAAAATCTCTTTTCTTTTTCTATTGTTTTTTTTAGGAGATTTATTCTTTTTTTAGAATACTTTCTCTCTTGTATTCTTTTTACTATATTTTTATTTATTTGCTCTTCAGAATAATCCAAAATAAATATTTTTTTAGGAATATATCTTAATCATAAATATATACTTTCGATTGAAACTTCTATGAAAACATTTCCATATTTTCTACTGAGAATATAATAATCTTCAATTGAATATCAATAATAATTTCAATTTATTGAATAAATATCAAAAAAAACTCAGTTTATCATTTTTTTGTGGAACTTTTTCTGATTAATTATAATTTGTTTTTTGTGAGGTTTAATATTATTTCATGTTTTATATGTCATTAAGGATGGCAATTTATTTTTTTCTATAAAAGTACTTTTTCATACGCAGGTTATTCAAGAAATTATGATCAAATTAGAAAACTTTATTTTCCCTATTTTTTTCTGAAAATCTAATTTTCAGTTTAAATATTTTTTATAATCTATTTCTATGTTTCTCAACATTTTTGATTGTTTCTAATTAAATAAGTTCATCAAGAAAAATCTATTATAGATCATGTGGAAAAAAAATTCGCTTCATTTATTAAAAAATTTAAAAAATTTATCAATCCCGACAAAGGATTGTCTAATTTTATTAAAGATTTACTATAAAAAATATCTTTTTCACCACCGATCTTGTCTGTATAAACAGGTCCCATATCTATTCATAAGAAAATGATATTGTTATATTTTACACTTAGAGAAGGTAAAATATCTCATATTATATTTTTAGCTATAGAATACGAGATATATCAACACTTTGGCTGTTTAGTTCATGCATCCTTAAAAAAGATTATTTTAGACTGCTTAACAATATTTCAATTCTTGATTAATTTATCTATAAGATAAATTATGTTAATGATATTAACATTAAGATTTTCTAACATTCAACCTATATCATCAAAATTATCTTTTTTATAAATAGAAGAAAAAAGTAGGACTCATGAAAAATATTCTTTCTTAACTTTTTGTAAAAACATCCTTATTGATCCAATAGAATTTAAATCCAAAATATAATTTTGACTATTGTTTTTTTTATAATGAATTAAATCTGCTTTATTTTTAAATGTATTATAAAATTTGTACCTATTTACATAAGTGTCTATAAATTCGTTAGATATCTTAGAATTTGCTCATACAATTAAAATTTTTTTCATTTTATCTTATTAAACAATAAATTTAATGTTTTTTCAAACTTATCCAATGTAGATAATTTAACAGAAGCAATAGCAGAATGTCAATTAACAATTGGACATAATAAAAAATATTTTGCCTTACAATCAAAACAATCTACTTCCAATTTAAACTTTAAATTTAAATCGATATTCTCAATGTCTTTTCAAACTACCGTAGATAATTTACTAGTAAAAGATGTAGATCTGATACAATATATTTTATTTAAATTTATTTTTTCTTTTAAATATTCTTGCCGTAAAACATCAAGCACTATTGTTGTTCACTTTTTCGGGAAACTAGAATAAATTAGTTTAGCTTCTTCATCGATAGATTGCCATAAATTAAATTTATAATTTATTTTATTTAATATCAAGATCGATAAAAGATTGTCCAAATAAGGTCAAAACAACCATCAATTTTTTATATAAAAATTAGGTATATACATCAAAAAATCATCTATATCCAACTTTTTATTAGATTTTATCCTTACATATTTACCGCTAATGTCCACAACTGTAACTGAGATATATCACATTTTTTTCGAAAAAAGTTGTTTAATGGATATTATATCGTTTTTTTTAATATTTCAGTAAATATATAAAATATATTTATTATCATTTTTCTGATTAAGGACAAAGAATCCAACCCTATCTTTATGTGCCAAAACATTAATAGTTTCCGCAGAATAAGATTTTATTTTGTTACCTCACAAGTATAAATCTTTTAATTCTCTAATTATTTTATTCATAATAATGCCGAAATTGTCTAAAAGATATATTTCAAATGGAATCTCAACTTTTTTTACCAGTCCTTTTCCCATAAAGTAATGGTATCATATTTTTATTTTTATTAGGTCCATATCACATAGAAAAGGCCTCCGTCTGAAACAAATCATGATCTCTTTCAAATCACATTCAAATTCATCAAGCCTCTTTTACATACTTTCATCGTAAATAATAAAATGCTGTTTCATACAATGCTTTTGCAGATAAACTTGATTTATTAAAAAATTCTTTAATAGCCTTTTCAATTGTTTCTTTTTTGTTTACCGATGCTTTTCTAATATTTAATTTTATAAGATCATTAATTTCATCTTCAGTATAAGCCATATTAAAAGATTTTAAAGCTGAATCAAACCTTTTAATTTCTTCGTATGTCATATAATATGCAATACTTGTGAATTTATCTTTTTCAGATAATCTATACAAATCCTTCATTTCAAAATTTATTCGATCTGTACCAAATTTTTCTTCTAAAAAGTTTTTAGTTTCGTCAAAATGAGATCAAATAGAATTAATTTTTATGTTATCGGACTCAAAAGTTCTCAACTCAAAAATGTGTTGATCTAACAAATCAGACATCCTATTTAACTCTCATTTTTTAAAATATTCAAGAAATAAATTGGAGAAAACCGCATTTATTCATCTATAATTTCATTCTGTATGCATCATATTAATAGAATATTTTTTTCATAAATTTTTTATTATACCATTTATTAGACTTAAAATTCTTTTAAATTCATATAAATTTAAATTTTCAACCAAAGTGTTTTTGGATATATTTTTATTTTCTCTATGGGCACATAAAAATCATGATATTTCTATCACATCATTATTGAGAATTCTAATAATAGATGCTGCAAGGGACTCGTATGGGTTAGATCAGTTTCTACCACACAATCAAGATTGATTAATCTCAAATCATATTAACATATACAAATATGGTATGAGAAAATCGGGAGAGTCAATAATATTTAATAGTTCTTTATTATTATCAGATATTATTTTTCTTAATGGTGGGGATATAGAAGAAAGTGTTTTAATATTGTTAATATCATACTTTAAGCCTAAACAACATAATAAATCTTGTATTATTTGTTTACCAAATCATGATGATAAATCTGATAATCTTTTATATTTTGATAAATTATTATTGAAAGAGTTAATATTAATATGTCTTTTTTCTAGTAAATCATCTATAAAAATTTCTTGCTCGTTCATTTCAGAATTTGGATCAATTACATCATAATATTTTATATTTTTCATAATTTAATTTAAATTATAAATTCAATAATTTCATGAATTCTGTTCTTGTTTTATTTGATTTTCTAAAACATCAATCTGCTTTAGATGTAACAGTAGAAGAATTAATGTCTTTTATTCATCTCATAATCATACAATAATGAATTGCCTTGATTATAACAATAACATTATCTGTTCATAATATTTTTTTCATATATTCAGATATTTCTTCATTTAATCTTTCTTGAATCTGTGGCTTTCTAGAAAGATAGTTTACTATTCTATTTATTTTTGATAATCCGATAACTTTTCAATTAGGTATATAACCAACATAAGCATTTCAAACAAAAGGCAAAAAATGATGTTCACAAAAACTGAACACTTTAATATTTTTAACTATTATTATTTCATCATAATTAAATTTATTATCAAATGTAGAAATAGATGGTTCGTTATTTTTATCTAATCAAAAAAACAATTCTTCAACCAACATTTTTCACACTCTATAAGGAGTTTTTTTTAAGCTATCATTATCTAAATCTAATCAAAGAGTTTCCATAATTACAAAAAAGTGTTTTTCAATAATCGAAATTTTTTCATTATTAGTTAATCCATTGGATTTAGAAGGATACACTATCATATAAATATAAATATATAAAACTATTGTTAGTATATAATATTATTATAATAAATGTCAAGAAATAATTGTCAAGAAATTATTATTAAAATTATTTCTATTCTTACATATTACTATTCTAAAAAATCTAATTTGTAAAAATAATATTTCTTATTTAATTCTGGTGATAAATTTTTAAAATGTAAATTCTTTTAATACTCAACGCTTCCTACTTTTTCTTTCCATTCATCAAAAACCTTTTTTGCTTCATCATACATCAATTGAACTTCTGGAATAGATCTTTGATCGATTGGTTTTGAAAATTCTTTATAAAAATTTTGGTCATCAAAACCTATTTCATCTGCATCTTTTTGTGTATTTCAGTAATAAATTTTATTTATTCTAGCCCGAAAAATCGCTCACAAGCACATTGGACATGGCTCACATGAAATATAAATTTCACATCATGATAAACCAAAAGTTTTTAGATTTGTACAAGCATCACGAATAGCTTGAATTTCAGCATGAGCAGTAGGGTCGTTGTTTTTGACAACATGATTGAATCATCTTCCGACTACTTTTCAGTCTTTTACGACTACCGCACCAAAAGGTCAGCCAAATTGTTTTTCAATATTTTCTTTTGAAAGATCAATAGCTTCTTGCATAAATTCTTTTTGCATTTGGATTAAGCTTATCAAATAAAAGGTGTCTACTTGTAAAGTTACAAGTTAGATCCCTACCACCCGGGTGCAATTGGCTAGCTTCGCGAACAGCGCCCGGGTGGTAGGGGTGTAACTTTACGAACTTTTATGCTTCTGAAACTCTGTTCGTTTTTCGTTCAAGGCTTTTCTAGTGGAAGGTCACATCCATCATCTAGCAGGATTTTTTGTATCGTTTGGGGATAATATTTTTAGTGCTAACTGGAAATCGTAAACAGCTTTGATTGTTTTTGCATCATATTTGTCATATAAATCTCATGTAAAAAATCCATAATGTCTCAACATATCTTGTAAATCAGAAACTTTTGAATTTTGTACATTTTTTTTGTAAGCTTGGTTAAAATAATTAATGATCGATAATTGAGAACTCTCAGTTCAAGAAATTGTGCTTTGTGTAGAACTGTTTGTTCAGTTATAATTTTGAGCAAAAGAAATTAATTCGTCAAATGTAGCTGTTATTCAAAAATCTGGTAAAAATCATTTTCTTTTGGCTTCTCTTTTCATATACTCTCTGGTCGCCGATCAAAAAACTCAACAATATTTTCTACTGGTAATTCACCTTTTGAGCTGATAATTGCAAAGTGCTTTTTTTGTCTCTGGACCAAAAAATCAAGTTTGTTTCTTCATATAACCAAACTTAGTAAGATATTGTTGGAGAGTATAAACTCGTACATCTGTTCTTCATTCACGAAGTTCTTGGATAAACAATGTCGCATCAAAAAAATTTTTTGGTATTGGAATGTTATCAAAATTAAATCAAACCCTGGGATTTGCCTGGAGGGATTTGAGCTTGATATTTGAACAATAATATCATTTTAATACTCTTTTTCCAAAAGTTAGAGCTCTAATAAGTCATTCCTCTCAATATCACATCCAAATATCTATACGATCGTATCTATTTCATTGTTTTCATGCTGAAACTATCGCCCCTCCTCTATCTGCTATTTCTCAAACTCAAAGCGATGGAAAAAGTATTTTTCCTCCAAAATCATAAGTGGCTGGTGCCGCTAACATTCCATTAAAAACTCCCCTACCACTTGCTCCATGAGTTCCACTTCAGTTTAATATTTTTTCTTCTACTACATTTTCTTTGTAGTAAAAAACTTGTCAGTCTTTTGGAGAATAATATGCTGTAACAATAAAAAGCTTTTCTTCACAATCAGTTTGAAAGTCAAAAGCAAAAGAAAATGAGAAGAAAAAGAGTGTTGAAATTATTGTATATAATAAGCCTTTGTACAAAAACATTTCGAAATTTAAAAATAAATATTACAGTTAAAGATATCCTCTATCTTTCAAGTATTGAAAACCAAGTTCTTTGAGATGTAAATCAGTAAGACAATGAGCATCCGTGTTTACATACACACCAGATTTTAGTAATTTGAGCAATTGGTCTAGTTTGGAAGTATCTGTCCTATCTAATTTTAGATAAGAACAATTTATTTCGATTGGTATATTGTATTTATTTAGAACTTCTGCTATTTTCGGTATATCGAGATATTGAGATGTCTTTTTATTGCAGATATGTCAAATAAATTTTATTTTATCATGATACTTCTCTATAGCATTTATGTATGCTTGGGTAATATTTTTCAAATCTCATTTATAAGCATTGTCATGACAAGATAATATACAAAAATATTCTTCTATTGAATGATTTCTCCCAATCTCAAAACAACAATTTCATTCATCATCGATCAAATCTCATTCCACACCAAACTTAACATCTAAATCATTATGGACATTTACTCGTCTTTTTAAAGAAATTCTATAATTTTTAAGCTCAATTTTTTCTGCATCTAATGCTACCTGACTATGATCAGTAATTATTATTTTTTTCAGTCATATTTTATGGGCATATTGTACTATTTCATCTATTGTATTTAACCCATCAGAGTAATTTATACTATGTATGTGATAATCCTCACTCATTGTGTTTAATATTTTCATTCTATTCTAGAAAACAATATAAATCTAAAATGACATAAAAAACCCAGTCAGTAATTAAAATCCAAAAGAACAAAAATTATGATTAAATATATCCCCTATCTTTCAAATATTGGAAACCAAGTTCTTTAAGTTGTAAATCATGGAGACAATGTGCATCTGTACACACATAAACACCAGATTTTAGTAATTTGAGCAATTGATCTAATTTGGAAGTATCTGTCCTATCTAATTTTAGATAAGAACAATTTATTTCAATGGGTATATTATATTTATTTAGAACTTCTGCTATTTTAGGTATATTGAGATATTGAGATGTCTTTTTGCTACAGATATGTCAAATAAATTTTATTTTATCATGATATTTCTCTATAGCATTGATATATGCTTGAGTAATATTTTTCAAATCTCATTGATACACACCATCATGACAAGACAATATACAAAAATCTTCTTCTATTGAATGTTTTGTTCAAATTTCAAAACAACAATTTCACTCTTCATCAAGCAAATCTCATTCCACACCAAATATAATATCTAAATCATTATGCATATTTTTCCATCTTTTCAGATTAACTCTATAGTTTCTAGTTCCTGCTTCTAATGTCGCTTGACTATGATCGGTGATCGCCACTCTCTTCATTCATATCTTGTGGGCATATTGTACTATCTCATCTATAGTATTCATACCATCAGAGTAATTTATACTATGTATGTGATAATCTTCACCCATCGTGTTTAATACTTTCATCTTATTTTTTAGAAATATAAATCTAAAATAATATAAAAAGATCTAATCAAAAATCAAGACACCAGAGTCCAATAAAAAATTACTTGAAAATCGAGTGATATTTATTAGAGTGATGTTGTTTATGAATTAATAATTCAATATGTTCTTGTGACTAACAAATCGCCTAATAAATTTTATTATGTCAGGATGGCCTTTTGATGATAAAAAAAATAAAGAAAATAATTGAAATAGTCAATATGATTGAGATGTATTTGAAACAAAAACCAGTTACATATCCAAGGTCGCAGAGTTTTTGGAAAGCTGAATAAAAGAAATGAAAAAAGATATTAAAAAGCTTTAGTATTTTAAGTTTGTAAGTACAAAGTTGGTAGTTATCCCCTTTTGTAACAACTAAGGGAGCTTCATTATTCTCAAATCTTCCTAGGGAGGAATTTTATCGTGAAATTCTTCCCTCGGGGGAAGCTGGGCCCCCGCAGTATTGCGGGGTAGATGGGGGGTTGTAGTTGGGGGTAAAACCCCCACCTATCCCGATGAATCGGGATAACACCCTCCCCCAAGGGAGGAATTTTATTTAAGGATTTAAGAACTTTAAGAACTTGATGAACCACGCCCCGCCCCGCAGTATTGCGGGGCGGGGCGTGGCAGGCTTTACAAACTTGACGAATTTTTCACTACACTGTCTCTCTACGGATATTTTTGTCCAATCATACTAAAATTTCGTATACTGTTTTATCTGACGCTTTACTTAAATAATGAAGCGAGTTTTTTCAATCTAATCAAATCAATTCTACATCATCAAACACATATGATTTTGGGGAAATTTTCATAGAACAAATATTCATACATATCGTTCATATTTGAGGATAATAAGATTTATTGTGCCTAAAGTATATTTTATTACTGGCAGATTTGGGTAGTCATTCGGTATATCCAAATGGTACAGAGGCAATAAATTCGTCTCTGTCAGCTAATCGGCTGTGATTGTAACTAACTCAATCTCATTCCAGCAATTGATGTAATGATGTGATTTGGGAATAAATTTGCAGAGCTGGTTTTAGTTTTTCAGTAAGTTTGTGATACGGATCTGATTCTAATAATGGAGAATATCCATAAGTGGCTAGTCAAGGTCTATAAGCATTAAAAAAATCATCCTGAATTTTAAATATTCCTGCACTATTTCATATATGTCTCCGTTTGGGATTATGTCCATAATCTATGACTATATGGTACATTTTTTTGAAAAAATCTATTTGGGTTTGAATAGAATTGTGATCCAAAGAACTTGCACTATGTAAGTGGGACATCACTCACTCTACTATTAATTTTGGATAGTCTTTCAAAAATTCTAAGATATTTTTTAGTTCTTCTTCATTTACTCATTCTCTGTGCATTCAGGTGTCCAAAAAAAGATGAATTTTTATTTTTTTCTTGAGCCTTGCTAAATAAGCAATAGTCTCTATATTGTACACACAAAATGTTGTCCTGGAAAAATCAAATTTTTTATAATTCCTCGGCTTAGTTTCTCATAATACTAAAACATTTTTATCAGAATACTTCTTTACCACTTGATATTCTGGAAAACTATCAATAGCTATATATGGGACATTCGTTTTTCTCAAAATTTTTGTTATTTGGAGAAGTCCGTGTCCGTAGGCATTGGATTTTAGTACAGGGAAAATAGCAGATTTTGGTTGCAGTTCCTGTAGATAAGACAGATTGTTGAGAACATTTTTTGAATAAATAAAAATTCTATTGATCGGCTCTACTCTTGGGTTAAATATTTTTCTTAAGAATCTTTTCATGGATTATTTTTAATAAATAAATTACAAGAGTTGCAAGTCTCCTACCACCCGCCCGCTTGTCCAGTAAGTCCCGTAAAACTACGGGATAGGACTACGGGGCGGATGGTAGGATATGAACTTTATAAACTTAACGGACTCTTACTTTCTTTATAAGAATGTAAAACTAACTTGCAAGATTTTAAGCATAATAGCACCCAAATATCTTTTGTGCTACTTTCTATTGAAAATGCTTATTATTTTTATATAAATGATTTGAAAAAGGAAATAAAAACTTTAGTATGAAGGTCCTTTTATTTTTAGACTAAATAAATAATTGTGATGAGAAAAAACATAAAATTATTTAATCCTTATGCCACCTCTAGTTTGAAATATGCAAATAAAATATCTTTACATGACAACAAGAAGACCATCTGATGAGATAGCTTGTTTTGGGGGATTTACCAATATATCAAAAACCACCAATATTTTGACTTATTTTGTAATGTAACTTGACTTACAAATACAGAAGCATTGGATGAGTATTACAATAAAGAAATTAAAGTTGATTTTAGTTCAAATAAAACGCAAGACGGTAGTGAAGAACTCGAGTTGAATGACAAACTTAAATCCAAAATAGAGACAATTTTGGTGGATGGTCTATATCAATTGGATTTAATTGTCTTATTTTATATATCGTTTTTTGATTTGTCCAGTCAATTAAAAAACTATTTATCCCAAAAAACCGTAGATATAAGTATAGAAAACATAGTCAAGAGCTGTGATAATTTGTTGGAGAATCCCATAATTATAAAATCTGGCATATTTGCATTTTTAGAGATATTGGATAAAATTTTCACTAAGTTAAATTTAGATTCTAAAAATGTAAAAATCATGGATATTAGAAACCTTAATAGTTTAAAAAATGTGAACGATATTTTAAATTCGCTAGATAGTGAAATTGTAGAAAAATGAGATAATAGTGAGAGCCAAGTATGAACATCTGTTAGATCCACAAAAAAAGAAGAGAGGAAAATGACTGTGGATTATTTTTGAACAGATTTGACCAAAGAAGTAAAAGACTGATTTATGGATCCTATTATATGAAGAGAAGATGAAATAAATCAGGTAATTTATACTTTACTGAGAAAAAATAAAAACAATCCTTTGCTAATTGGAGAAGCAGGAGTTGGTAAAACAGCTATTGTAGAATGATTGGCTCAAAAAATTGTAGCATGAGATGTCCCAGAAAAATTAAAAAACAAAAAAATATATCTTTTGGATATGGGAACTCTTTTGGCGGGAACAAAGTATAGGGGAGAGTTTGAAGCTAGGATGAAATCTATCTTGGATGAAGCTATGGATCCTACAAACCATATAATTTTGTTTATTGATGAATTACATACAATTATATGAGCTGGATGACAAGACAACAATGATGCTGCTCAAATGTTGAAACCACTATTAGCTAGATGAAAAATCAAGTTAATTTGAGCAACAACTTTTGATGAGTACCAAAAGCATATAGAAAAAGATGCGGCACTAAAAAGAAGATTCCAAGAAGTGATTGTAAATGAGCCTGATGGTCAAACTGCTATACAAATTATGGAAGGGCTGAAACAAACTTACGAAGATTTTCATGGAGTAAGTATCAGTAATTCTGCTATCAAAGCTAGTGTAAAATTGACAAAAAGATATATGTTAAACAAATATTTACCGGATAAGGCCTTGGATATTATTGATGAAGCTTGTGCTAGAAAATCTACAATGCAATATAAGTTGGAAAATGATGAAGAATACAAAAAAATTGAGAAAAAAATAGATAAAATCAAAGATGAAATAGAAGTAGCTATTGAAAATCAGGATTATTTCAAAGCAGCTGAATTAAAAGAAAAAGAAGAGGAGTTGAAAAATGATATTTTGAAAATTAGAAACAACAAAAACATACCTAGTCATCTAAGACCTACTATTGAAAAAGAAGATATTGGAAATGTTTTAGCTGACAAAACTGGAATCCCAGCAAATGTAGTAAACCAATCAGAAATAGAAAAACTAAAAATGTTGGCTGATTCCTTGAAATGACAGGTGTTTGGACAAGATGATGCAGTACAAGCTGTTGTAAACACTCTTACTAGAAATAGACTGTCAGTAATAGAAAAGCATAAACCAATTGGTTCATTTTTATTTTTGTGACCAAGTGGTGTTGGAAAAACATTTTTAGCTAAAATGATAGCCAAAAGTTATTTCGGAGATGAAAGTGCAATAGTTAGGCTAGATATGTCAGAATATATGGAAAAATTCTCTGTAAGTAAATTGATAGGTAGTCCAGCTGGATATGTTTGATATGATGAATGAGGACAATTAACAGAAGCAATAAGAAGAAAACCATATTCTGTATTACTTTTGGATGAAATAGAAAAAGCATCATTGGATGTTTTGAATATTTTATTACAAATATTGGATGAATGAAAATTGAAAGATAGCAAAGGTAGATGGGTTGATTTCAAAAGTACAATAATAGTAATGACTTCAAATCTTGGGAGTGAACAATTCAGTAAAAAATGATGAACAATTGGATTCAGCACAGGAGAAACTAAAAAATGAGAAATAGATGAAAAAACTTTTGAAAAAGCACAAGAAAGAGTATTGGAGGAGTTGAAAGATTTTATGTCGCCAGAATTGATAAATAGAATTGATCATAAAATTGTATTCAAGCCGTTATCAAAAGAAGTTTTAACTGACATCTTCAAAAAGAATTTGAAAGAATTCTTGGATTCTTGGAAAGCAAACTCAAAAGCTGTTTTACCAGAATATACAGAAAAAGAAATAAAAGAAATAATTGACAAAATTTATGATCCACAATATGGAGCAAGGCCAGTAGAAAGATATATCCACGATACCATTGAGCCAGAAATTATTCAAAAAATTATGGAAAAATAAAAAATTTTACATATACCAACTGAAAAATATAAGAGAAGTACTACACTTCTCTTTTTTATAATAAATCTATTGAAAAAAATATTAGAATGAATATAATGAATTTGTAAATATTTATATATTATATCATTGAAAATGACAAACAATCATGAAGAAAATGGGGCAAATTTGGATAAACTCTTGTTGATCTTTAGGAGATTATTTTTTGTTTTATTTGTTTTGTTCCTTTTATGGATACTTTTATTTAAGATTTTCAAAATTAACAGGAATGGGATAGAAAATGAAAATGTGGAGGTAAGCAATAAGGATATTGAGGTAAACAATGAGGATATTGAAGCAGAAAATGAAAAATTGGAAGTAAAATCTGGTCTGACAACAAACAGGAATAAAAACTGAACGAATTTATGAAGAAACTACTCTATTGATGGAAACAATGTGCTGTATAAAGGAGAAATAATAAAGTTTGCTGATGCAAAAAGTTTCAAGGTGATAGATAAAAAAGATTTGGAATGAAAAGATGCTATCAATTCTGATAATTTACTAGGAATTTTTGCAGATTATGATACTAGAGTGATATTGATGAAAAACATAGATAACATAATAAAAAACAAGGAAAATGTTACTTTGGAGTTAAAAAATTCTAGTGAAAACTGAATGTACAAGATGAAGAACGAATATGAACAATTAGCTCAGTTTGATCGATGAGACAGATATGAGATGACCAACGAACAAAGAGCGAAATTTGCTATAATGTTTTTGTACATCAAAATTATTAAAAAATATAGCAATAATCAAGCTACAATGGAAAAAGCTTTGGAAGAATTAAAGATATTTTTGGAAAACTTTGATAAAAAAGATTTGGTAAAAGAAAGAAGCTTGAGAAAAGCTAGATGAGATTTGTGAGTAGATAATGATTGTTTGTATGTAGATGGAGAATTGTATGCTTGTTTCTTGGATGACTTGTTTGTGAAGTAAAATCTTACGCTAAGCTTAGTTTTTCTCAGTTTTTTTTCATTTTCAAGAGAGGGAAAAGAGACTTCAACGCCTCTTTTTTTCTACAAATAAGATAAATTCTTTAAGAAGTACGATACGCATCTACCTTAGCCTTTAAGTGATCTGGAAGAAGCAAACTACCCTGAAATTTTGCTAGCGATTCCGCCTGTTTATCAGTCAAGCTTGTAAGACCATTGAGATACAACCTTCCCCCATGTTTTGCTAACGATTCCGCCTGTTTATCAGTTAAGCTTGTAAGACCATAAAGAGACAACAACCATCCCTGATGTTCTGCTAGCGATTCCGCCTGTTTATCAGTCAAGCTTGTAAGACCATTGAGATACAACCTTCCCCCATGTTTTGCTAACGATTCCGCCTGTTTATCAGTCAAGCTTGTAAGACCATCAAGAGACAACAACCATCCCTGATGTTCTGCTAGCGATTCCGCCTGTTTATCAGTCAAGCTTGTAAGACCATTAAGAGACAACCTTCCCTTATACTCCACAAACAAGTCTTGAATCAAATCATCAGTAAGTGTAGTGATTTGATCAGGATTTTTTATCAGTTTTTGTCTTTCTATCTTTTGTCTTTCTTCCAATATTTTTTGTGCTTCATCATAGGTCACATACCCTTCTCCTGTTCATTGTTTGATCAACTCTTGAGTCACTGGAACATAGTAATCTCCTATCTTCAGCACTCCTGGTACACGAGGATTATTTTTTAGACTTGCATCTAAACGAACCGAAGCCACTGGAGTTGGAGCAGTTTCTAGTTTTGATCCTTTAGGAGGAGTGTTTACTGGAGCTTGATCAGCCGAAGCTGGAGGAATAACTGGATCAACTGAAACTCCCTCTAGTTTTGATATAAGTGCTTGAATCGTATTTTTTCATGGGATTCCATCTTCTGCTTTACCTTGACTTTTAAACTTACAATCTTCTTGAAACTTTTTCACAGCCTGATAGGTTGAACCACCTGCTTTATAAAGTCCATCTACTTTCCCTACATCATAAAGCTGATTCCCTGAACTATCTTTAAAAGACTCCAATGCAATTTGCACCGCCATCATAAAAGCAGAACTATTCTTGGAACTCAGTTCTTGCCAACTCTTTCCTTCTAAAGTGGAAAGATAGTTTTTTACCGTTCAGAGATCGTAGATAACTTTTTCTCCGTCTTTCTTGTAAAAAGCTTCTTTTTGAAGTCATTGAAGTTCAGTTTTCACTTGATCGGTAACCCAATCAATTTCTTTAATTTCAGTTAAATCCTGTTTAAATTCGATACTCATCATATTGTATAAGAAGATAAAATTTTTTATAATTATACTCCCCCCCCCCCTGTATAGGTTTAGTAATTCGGTAACAAAAAAGTAAAATTGATAAAAATTTTACAATATAAGTTACCAAAATGACAATGAAAAAGATAGAAGATGCTGTAAAGAAAAATTATATATGAAG
>Ga0116160_1001668_pt1 | contig 22446 bp, 20 predicted proteins | sample AD_JPNAS2_MetaG_FD_89879 | JGI IMG/M metagenome (GOLD analysis project Ga0116160, IMG submission 89879) | Active sludge microbial communities of municipal wastewater-treating anaerobic digesters from Japan - AD_JPNAS2_MetaG | ecosystem: Engineered > Bioreactor > Anaerobic > Digestate | place...
GCCTTCACACCGCTCCCAGCCAGCAAGGCGTCGATCTCATCATCGGAAAGGGCTTCGCCTTCTTCTGCAACAATTGCAATCGGCGCGTTGACGGGCAAATCAGCCCCTTCATCAGCCAGATGGCGCAACATCACCCCTGCGTATCCAGATTCAACCTCAACCGTAGCTTTATCGGTTTCAATCTCCGCAATGACCTCACCCTTCACCAGCGGGTCACCTTCGGCTTTTAGCCAGCGCACCAATGTTCCCTCTGCCATATCAAAACCCAATTTGGGCATCGTAATCAGTTCAGCCATACAGCACCTCCTTTGCAGCCTGATAAATATCTTCTATTTGCGGCAGGGCCAGCTGCTCTAAGCGAGCGTTATAGGGCAGCGGCACCTCTGCCTGGGCGACACGTTTAACCGGGGCATCGACATAATCAAACGCCAGCTCGTAGATCCTGGCTGAAACTTCAGAGCCCACCCCGTACGAGCGCCAGCCTTCCTCAACGATTACTGCCCGGTTGGTGCGCTTGAACGACGCGACCACCGGGTCCATATCCAGCGGGCGCAATGAGCGTAGATCAACCACTTCAGCTTCGATGCCCTCAGCCGAAAGCCGTTCTGCGGCTTCCAATGCAGCAGGCACCATTTTCGAATACGCCACGATGGTCACATCGTCGCCTTCGCGCTGGACTTTGGATTTGCCCAGCGGTTCAAGATAATCCTTATCCTCTGGAACTTCGCCTTTTACCTGATAGAGGGTTGCATTTTCAATGAACAACACCGGGTCTTCACTGCGGATGGCGCTTTTCAACAAGCCCTTGGCATCCGCGGGCGTTCCGGGCGAAACAACCTTTAAGCCAGGGAAATGTGCAAAGATGGCATCCGGAGTCTGTGAGTGGGTTGCCCCTAACTGGCGCCCTGCGCCACTGACTGTGCGAATCACCAGCGGTAATTTGATCTGACCGGCAAACATGTAATGCAGTTTGGCAGCCTCGTTGACGATGTGGTCCATCGCCACAAAAGCGAAGTTGATCGTCATCAGCTCGGCAATCGGACGCGCCCCGGTCATGGCTGCACCTATCGCGCCGCCAACAATTGCTGCTTCAGCAATCGGCGTATCGCGCACACGCTTCTCACCAAAGCGATCGTAAAACCCTTTAGTCACCGCGTAAGTGCCGCCCCACACGCCGACCTCTTCGCCCATGATGAACACACGTTCATCGCGTTCCATTTCTTCCCATAGTGCACTGGATATTGCTTCTCGCATACTCATTCGTGCCATTTTATTTTCCCTCGCTTTTCTTTTCCAAGGCGTAACCTCGATATTCTATTGGCGTAGGTTCAGCATAGATATGTTCAAACAACGTTTCATCGCCGGGTTCGGGGCTTGCTTCTGCAAAGTCAACGGCTTCCTGAACAATCTTTTCAGCTTCTTCATCCTGGCTATTAAGTGCGTCTTCCGTGGCAATGCCTTTTTCTACCAGGTACTTGCGGAAGATGCCAATAGGATCTTCCGCTTCCCATTTTCTGACTTCGTCTTTTTCACGGTAGCGTTCGGGATCGCCCATGGAATGACCACGATAACGGTAGGTCATGATTTCCAGTAAATACGGCCCGCCTTCTTTGCGGATGGAGTCCAATATCTGCGCGGCTTTTTTCCTTACCGTCATCACGTCCATGCCGTCAATGCGTTCATTGCGCATGCCATAACCCTCTGCTTTCAGGCGTATTTCCGAAACTGCCGAAGCCCGATCAACAGCGGTCCCCATGCCATACTGGTTGTTCTCACAAACCCACAGCACGGGCAGGTTCCATACCTTGCTCAGGTTTAAGCCTTCGTGGAAAAAGCCAATATTGCTGGCGCCATCCCCAAAAACACAGATCGTAACCGCATCATCCTTGCCCAAGTAAACATCCCCCAGAGCCATCCCCGCAGCAATCGGGATGTGAGCGCCAACAATCGCGTGTCCGCCCCAAAAGTTCTTTTCCACATCAGCCATGTGCATCGAACCGCCCTTCCCCTGAGAGCAGCCATCCGCCTTACCTAAGAGTTCCGCCATAACAGCGTTGAGTTCAATCCCGGCGCTGATCGCCCACCCATGATCGCGGTAAGAGGTGATGATCCGGTCCTGCGGTTCCTTGACGGAACAAATCCCGGAGCAAACCGCTTCCTGTCCAATATAGAGATGCAAAAAACCGCCGATCTTGCCCTTCTGATACAATTCAGCCGAGTGCTCCTCGATACGGCGGATCACGACCATCTCTCGATACAGGTCAAAATAATCCTTTTTTTCCATAAATGATCATCCCTTCATATGATGAATGAATAATAACTTATTAATTAAAACGTGCATATTTTTGCAAACACTTGTTTATTCCAGTATACTCCCAAGACCGTACAATAGCATCAAGCCAGAAGGCACAATTTCATCGAATATTTCAAAGATTCCAATCCTCTCCGTCCACACCCGAGATTGTTCCATACCCCAGCCAGAATTCGCTATTCCTATTGATAAAACCCCCTTATTCCTGGTTGCGAATTTCAAATTCTCACTCAAAGACTCATGGCTTACCTCTTTAAACAAAAAAGGCCGCCTGGCTTCAGGCGACCTCTTTGTTTGACTGCTGAAATACTTCAGCTGTTGTTGATATTCGCATGAGCCGCTGCCAGGCGGGCTACCGGCACACGGAAGGGAGAGCAGCTTACATAATTATTGCCAACCAGATGACAGAACTCGATCGAGCTCGGATCTCCGCCATGCTCGCCGCAGATACCCACTTCAAGGTCAGGACGTACTTCACGGCCTTCTTTGACCGCCAGTTCCATCAGGCGACCGATACCTTTTCGATCCAGAACCTGGAAGGGATTAACAGGCAGGATGCCCTTATCAACGTATGTGATCAGGAAGTTCCGCTCTGCGTCATCGCGACTGTAGCCAAAACCCATTTGCGTCAGGTCATTCGTGCCAAAGGAGAAGAATTCCGCAACTTCCGCAATCTCGCCTGCAGTCAGGGCAGCCCGAGGGATCTCAATCATCGTGCCGAACTTATAACTGAAGTTCACTTTTTTCTCTGCCATAACGCTCCTGGCAATCGCTTCCAATTCAGGCTGTACGGATTTAAGTTCATTGATATGACCGGTCAGCGGGATCATGATCTCGGGATAAACCACGAAACCTTTTTGGGCGGCTTCACTGGCAGCTTCGAATATTGCCCGAACCTGCATGCGCATGATATCCGGATAGACAATACCCAAACGGATCCCGCGCAAGCCCATCATCGGGTTGCTTTCATGCAATTTGTTGACGGCAGCCAGCAAAATTTCCTTTTCTTCCAAACCATCTGTTTCGCCTTTTACCCGCATGGTGGTAACATCGACCAGCAAGTCCTCCTGGGAAGGCAAGAACTCGTGCAACGGCGGGTCAATCAAGCGAATGATCACGGGCAGTCCGTCCATTGCTTCGAACAAACCGTAAAAATCACCGCGTTGCAAGGGTAACAAAACATCCAACGCCTTAAAATACGCCTTGACAGCTTTTGAACCCTCCAGGGCGGCTTTGGCTTCTGCCACTTCAGCTTCAACCATCTTGCGTGTATCCTCTGTGAGCGGGCGTCCCTCAAAACGACCGGATTCCAAGGAAGCCTCCATACGTTCAGCAATATCGATCAATCTCTGAGCTTCTTCTGCATTGATGATCATCTTCTCAACGTGCGGCAGGCGTTCTTCTTCAAAGAACATGTGCTCTGTCCGACATAAGCCGATACCCCTGGCGCCAAACGCGCGAGCGCGGATTGCATCTGCAGGGTAATCAGCGTTGACCCACACTTCCAAACGTGAATTTTCGTCAGCCCAGTCCAGCAGGGTCATTAATTCCTCTTGTTCCTCAAGATCTGGCGTAGTCAGGTCCAGCTTACCAATATAAGCCTCACCTGAGCTGCCATCCAAAGAAATCCAATCGCCCTCTTTGATAACTTTTCCATTTGAGCGCAGTTCACGTTTGTCGAGGTTAATTGACATCATCGATGCACCCACCACGCAGGGCACGCCAAACTGGCGGGCAACCACAGCCGCGTGGGAAGTGGCTCCGCCCTCGCTGGTCAAAATGCCTTTGGCAGCCAGCATACCATGCACATCATCCGGTTTGGTGAAGGGGCGCACCATGACCACATCCCGGCCTTCTTCTTGTGCCATTTTTTCAGCCATATCGGCATCAAAATAAACCTGCCCGACAGCAGCACCTGGTGAAGCATTGACACCGCTGGCAAGCAGACGGTTATCATTGCGGGCGTCTTCAACAGTTGCCGGGTCAAATTGGGGGTGGAGCATCTGGTCAACATGTTCCGGATCAACCCGTAAAACGGCTTCTTTACGGTCAATCAAACCTTCATTAGCCATGTCCACAGCTACCTTGATAGCTGCTTTCGCAGTACGCTTGCCAGACCGGGTCTGCAGCATCCACAGTTTGCCTTTTTCGATGGTGAACTCAACATCTTGCATATCATGATAATGATTTTCAAGATTGAGGGTAATTTCTTCAAATTGACGGTAGACATCGGGCATTTCATCAGCCAGGTGACTAATCGGTTCGGTGTTGCGAATACCAGCCACAACATCCTCACCCTGAGCATTCAACAGGAAGTCACCGTACAATTTCTTTTCACCTGAACCTGGGTCGCGCGTAAAAGCCACACCCGTGCCAGAATCCCAGCCCATGTTGCCAAACACCATTGTTTGGATATTGACAGCGGTGCCCAAATCGTCCGGTATGCCAGCACGGCGCCGATAGTCGATGGCACGCTTGCCATTCCAGGAGTTAAACACGGCTTTGATGGCCAATTCCAGTTGCTTTTCGGGCTCCTGAGGGAAATCAAAGCCCATTTCTTTTTTAACAACGGCTTTGAATTTGTCAGTCAGATATTTCCAGTCCTCGGCGTTGAGGTCCGTATCAGATTGAATGTTCTTCGCAGCTTTGTAGCTATCCAATTCATCTTCAAAAGCTTCATCCGGGATACCCAATACCACGGAGCCAAACATTTGCACCAACCGCCGATAGGAATCAAATACAAAGCGATCGTTCTCCGTGAGTTCGATCATACCCTTTGCGGTTTCATCGTTCAGACCGATATTCAGCACCGTGTCCATCATGCCAGGCATAGACATCTTCGCACCTGAGCGACACGAAACCAGCAGGGGGTTGGTAGGATCACCAAACTTCTTGCCCGCCTTTTCTTCAACTGCCCGCATTGATGCAATTACCTGATCCCACATCCCTTCCGGAAAGGTTTGATCATCCTGGTATACGATACAAGCTTCGGTGGTAACCGTAAACCCGGGCGGCACGGGCACGCCAATGCGTGTCATCTCGCCAAGGTTGGCGCCTTTACCGCCGAGAAGGCTGCGCACGTTCTCCCAGTCTCCAGCTTGTTTTTCTGCCTCATCAACCTGGTCAAATAAATAGACCCATTTCTTATCTGACATTCTTCCTCCTAAAATAGAATTTTTATTTATAAATTCGAACACATCCAAAAAATTGCTCTCAAACAAAGCATTCTACCATTAAGAAACAAGAAACTGCAAACCCGGTCGGGTTTTCTGATTAAGCTTTAATAGAACCGGGTTGTGTTGCCTTACACGAACTAAAAAAAGTCAACCGAACAATATTCGAACACAAAATAAAACGAGCAACCGGCATAAAATAAATTTTCACCTCACCTGGAAATGAGCGCATCAATTCAGAATGTATCATCGCAGATGGCTCCACAGCACACTATCACCGAATAACTGGCACTCCACAATAAGCCCTCCAACCCACAGTTGTTGGCCATCACCTTTACAGGTTCAAGGGTTCCGGTATTATAATAAAAACGAGAATTCTAAACCCCTGTAGCCTATCGCCTATGCCTTCACCAAAGACCATCACAAAACACGGCCAACGATGAAAACAAAAACTCTATTTCGATCGGTTATTCTATTGGCGGTATTCAATATTTTGGGATGTACACCATCAACCCCGCCCGACCCTATTTTCGTTGCTACGCTGCCTTCGGCAACCTCGATTGTAACAGAAGGGATCTCTGAAACCCACGCCCCAACAATTGAGCCTTCACCTTCCCCGGCTTTCGATTTTTTTTCGCTTGGCAGTCCTGTCTTGCTGATCCAAACCGAAATTGATAATTATCTTTTCTTGAACCCCATTTCACAAGCCAGCATATCGTTTCAACCACCGATTTCAATCCCCCAGTTTCGTTTGAAGGCGCACATTTCACCCAGTTCCAGGCTCATGTTATTCCCACAGAGTGATTATGAAGGCATCATCATCGACTTAAGGACCGGTGAAACTCTCAACACCTACGAGTTTGGCGGTCCGGCGTTGTTTATCCCACAGCAAGCAGCCATCGAGGCGGCGCCCCTGGTCACAGAATTAAATTTAGACGACACAGCCTTGCTTGAAGCTGTGATGGAAGCTCATAAAAATTCTAAGCAGCTCACCCGGTGGGGGCAAAGCGATCGGTATCATTTTTCTGTACAGGATACCGGTCCAACGAGTACCTGCGTTTTCCTTGATGATCACCAAACCGGTGAGCGGATTCAATTGGAAAACATGCCAGGCTTTGTGGAAAATTTTTCGCTTGGCTCGGACGGAAACAGCATCCTGGTGAAAAAAGGTCTTGTGCTCCGAACTGGCGCCCTCCGCGATAAGCGCCATTATCTGATTAACCTCGCCGACCAAAGCGTGCATCCTTTGCTCTTGCCTCCAGATGTTAACAACCCATCTTTTAGCTGGTTCGCTAAAGATACCATCGCCCTCACCGATCAAATAACCACGAGCGGGAGCACAGGTTTCTCTCTCATCAACATAAATTCTTTTGAAACGGCGCCGATCTTCGCCGACGAATTTGTTGACCTGTGGCAACTTGGAGACCATTTGGTCTTTGTCCAAAGAGAGGTTGATCCCGTAGAAACCCTGTTCTATTCGTTTTCCCTCGCTGGCGACCTGCTGGGGACAAAACAGGTCGAAAAGCACTGCTTCTATCAATTTCCCACACCAACACAGATCCTGTTCCAGTGCGATTTAGAAAGCTATCATTTAGACCAGGAATTGATTATCGAACCTTTTTATGATGCAGTACTGAGCTTAACCCCTGCTCCCGATAGAAGCGCTTATGTAATGATCAACCGGGCAGCACAGATTTTTCTTTTAGACACTGATCTAAAATGCATCAATGAACTGGTTCTTGAAGAGGCCCCTTTAGAAATTCTCTGGCACCCGGATGCCAGCGGTTTTTTGTACCGGTCCCATGGACGTTTGTACGATTATGACCTGCTGAACCAAACCAGCCATTTATTGATTAAATCTGACCTTTTCACCGATTACACCAACCTGAATGCGGTTTGGATCAACCTGGATTGATATCTCACCTTTCCCCTTCTGAGGATTAACAAAAATCCAGTCCACGCGATCGGCTGAGTATTGTATAATTAGAAAAAAGCAGACCCAACCGGTGTGATGATCCTTTAAATAATCGGATGTCCAACACACCGTATATCAATATGCGAGGAACACATGAAAGTTCTCATCTTAGGCGGCAAAAGGTTTCTGGGCAGAGCTCTTGTTGAAGCACTGCTTGAGGCAGGTGACACCCCTGTCCTTTTTAACCGCGGGCTTACTAACCCGGAGTTATATCCCAAGGTTACCAATCTGATCGGCGACCGTGATGGCAATCTTGAAGCCCTTAAACGCCGTAAATGGGACGCAGTCATTGATACCAGCGGCTATGTGCCTCGCATTGTTAAACAATCTGCAAAGATGCTCTCCGGAAAATGTGAAACCTACGTTTTCCTTTCTTCAATCTCTGTATACCAGGATTTCCGGACACTCGATATCGCGGAAACTTACCCGGTCGCGCAACTCGATGATCCAACCTCCGAAGATTATACCGGGGATGACTTTGGCCCCCTGAAGGCATTGTGTGAGTACGAAGTCCAGCAAAACTTTGATGGCCGCGTACTGGTTTTTCGTCCCGGGTTAATCGTCGGTCCCAACGACACATCAGACCGATTCACGTATTGGCCCTGGCGAGTATCCCTTGGTGGACAGGTTCTGGTACCATCACCGCCAAGCACTAATCTGCAATTTATTGATGTACGCGATCTGGCTGAATTCATTATCAACCGTATCAAGGCTAAAAGTGAGGGTGTTTATAACGTCACCGGTCCTCGAAAACCTGCCACTTTTGGCTCGCTTCTGGTTGCTTGCCGGGAGGCTGCGCTTTCAAACGCCAGTTTTGTTTGGGTTGATGAATCTTTCCTGCTCGAAAACGACGTTTATCCCTGGTCCGACATTCCCCTGTGGGTGCCCAGTATCGACCCTGAGTATGCCGGCTTTTATAATATCAACATCAATAAAGCCCTTAAAGCAGGGTTAAACTTTAAGCCGCTCTCACAAACCGTCAGCGACACCCTCGAATGGCACCGCTCTCGCCCCGGTCCACCAAAGTTGAAGGTCGGAATGAATATCGCCCGGGAAACGGAGCTTTTGATCAAATATCAAAGAGATTAACGGGTGGGGTTAACCAGGCGATCCATAGGTTTGCCAGTGAACCCGCTTTGCATCATATTGGGTGCGAGCGGGTTTTTCTTCTGCTGGATAGCCGACATAAATGACATTCAAAGGGGTCACATGCTTGGGCAGCGACAGGATCTCGGAGATGCGCCTAGTAAAGTTGTGAATGGGGTATACCCCCAACCAGACCGTACCCAAACCCAATTCAACAGCAGTGAGCAGGATGTTTTGCGTGGCTGCGCTGCAATCCTGCACCCAAAACTTTTCTGCAATGGGGTGTTTGAAAAAGGAGGTGTTGCCGCACACCACAATAGCCGCGGGGGCATCGAAATTGGCAAACATCAGTGACGAGCGGACTTCCATTAATGGGTCAGGATCGGTCAGGACGACAAACTCCCAGGGTTTGACATTCATCGCAGATGGCGCTGCCATTGCAGCTTTGAGCAGGAGTTCAATCTTTTCGGTTTCTACCGACTTTTCCTGGTATTTGCGAATGCTCCGTCGCGCGTAGATGATTTCTTGAACAGTCATTGTCGCCTTATTATAATAAAAACGAGCTGGATTGATTGTTTTTTCAGGCAGCGTTCTAAAACTTAAAATCAGTCAAAATTAAATGCCTTAACACATTCAACCAGCTCGCCGATGCCCTGTCCCAACCCTGCCGAGTTTTCAAGCATCGGCATATGCCCAACCTGTGGTATTCCGTAAAACGCTCCCTCAGGCAGAGATTCAGCCAGGACTTGGGATTCCTGGTAGTCAGTGATCTGATCCTCCTCACCTGCCACAACCAGTGCTGGAACCCGTATTTTCTGTAACAACGCCGTTTTATCCGCCCGGTCAGCCATTCCCTGCAGCGAGCCAATCAGACCGATCGGGTCACACCGACGGATCATTGTGTGGGCCTTGTTGATCACATCAAGGTTGGTCGAAAGCCTGGGCGCCAGGTTATCCGCTACCGCAAACGATCCGCATGCCCGAATTTCATCAATCAAGGCATGCCTTCCGGCGCGTTTTTCAGGTGTGTCTGCCACTGCGTTGGTTGTGACCAATCCCAAACCAACCAGTTTTTCGGGGAACTGCTCGGCAAAGGCCAGGGCGACATAGCCGCCCATCGAATGTCCACACACAATTGCCCGGTCAACATACAGGGTTTCTAATAGAACTGCAATGTCGCGGGCTAACAATGCCATCGCATACGGTCCAGGTGGGGCATCACTCTCACCGTGCCCGCGCAGGTCAGGCATGATCACCTGGTGGTTACCCAGGTGGTTTTCAACCAGGTCACGCCAAATCGAGCGGTTCAGTCCAAATCCGTGCAATAAGAGTAGGGGAGGTGAGTTCCTGCCTGAGAGATCAAAACCCAACATGACATCATTAACATTAATTTTCATCATTTTCTCCAGGATCGACCCCTTCAATCATCCTTTTCCTGATAAAGTCTCGGGCTTGCTCAGAATTGATAATGGTCCCGCTGGCCTGCTCTTCCTCCAACTGGCTCAACAAAGCGCCGATGGTTTTCCCAGGCATCAAGCCAAATTCATCCTGCAGATCAAACCCATCCAGCAAGAGTGTGGGTTTAACAACCACCGAATGTTTCTCCCACCAGGCTGAAAGAACGGCCTCCACAACTGATAAATACCATCGCCAACGTTCCTGATCCAGGTTTTGATCCTTGAGCGCCATGGCGTCCGCCAGAAAATGCAGGGCAATCGCCACGCCCACATCTCCCGTTTGCTTGAAGAAGTGGAATATAGCCCGCTGATCTGGCATCTTTCGGTCTGCGACAAAAGGAAGCAAATCCATGTGGTGCTGAACAAGGGTCTGCACCCAGTGTGATTCTGCGGTGCTCAGAGTCAGCTGTTTGGCGATTGCAAAAGCCGGTTGGGCGCCCTTCTCATAATGATTGTGCTGGAGGATGCGCTGTTCCTTAGGACCAGTGCTCGTTCCTGATGTTCCCAATTCATGCAACAATGTCCCAAAAAAAGCCAGGCTGGGCTTATCGCGACCGGGGGTCACCTCGTCACGAAAGAAAGTTTCAATTTCTAAGGAAAACTTGCCTAAAGCACCCCGGGCTGTCTGCATCATCCAATCCATATCCGCTATACCTTGCTGCCCAGGCTTTAAAAAAAGTAGCAAAGCATGATATTTCTCAACGGTTTTGATCGCATGGCTGAGCATCGATTGAGGATGCTCCTTCGCAGCAGGAATCGCTTCGAGCTCTGCCAACACCGGGATTAAGATTTTTAAAATTCCCAGGCGCTGGAAATGTTCCAACCCCTTTGCCGGGTCTGACCCTGATAAAAGCCGAAAGAACTCATCGCGTTGGCGTTCACTTGAGGTCCGGATTAATTGGGGACCAGCTTCCTGTAGCGCTTGTTCCAATCCCGGGGCATAGTCAAGGTTAAATTGAACCGCCAGGCGCACGCCGCGCAGCACACGTACCGGGTCATCGAATAAGGCATGCTCGCTGCACGCCCGCAGCACGCCCTTCTCCAGGTCAGACTGGCCTCCCAGCGGATCAATGACCTGTGTTAATTGATCCACAGGCACCGCCATCGCGTTGATTGTGAAATCGCGGTTGGATAAATCTTCCATCAGGTTCTGTCCGGAAAACTGAACAAAATCCAGTGGGAAAAATTGTCCCTGCGAATCATAATAGACAACCCTGGTCGTATGTCGGTCATCATCCAGCACGAAAAAGCCTGCCTTCAGATGTTTAGCCAGTCTCCTGGCCAATGTGGTCGGATTTCCCCCCATTGCAAAATCCATATCGTGCAGCGGTTTTCCCAAGAGCACATCACGAACAGCGCCCCCCACAAGATAAAGCTGCTGATCAGGACTGAACACTTTTCTGATCTGCGCTAACAATGCCCGGTAAGGGGGCTCAAAGACCAGCTTCATATTTTTCCAGGTCAACCACACCGATAAAAGGCAGGTTTCGATAAAACTCATCCATGTCCAGGCCATAGCCAAAGACAAATTTATCAGGGATTATAAATCCGCAATATTTAATCGGGATATCCACTTCCCGCCGCGACGCTTTGTTTAATAGTGTACAGACTTCTAAACTGGCCGGATGCCTGGTTTGAAGCATTTCCATGACCGATGCCAGGGTGTTTCCGCTGTCAATAATATCCTCAACGATCAACACATGTTTTCCGGCGATACTGGTCGTCAGGTCCAGGGTGATTCGGACCTGACCTTCCGAACTGCGCGAACCCGCGCCATAAGAGGAGACGCCCATGAAGTCAATCGCCACCAATGGAGTGATATGTCGGATCAGGTCGGTCAGGAACATCACACCGCCCCTTAAGATGCAGATTGCTAATATCTCTTTTCCACGATAATCCCGGCTGATGTCGTCGCCCAATTCCTTAACTCGCTTTTTGAGCTGCTCTTCTTCGATCAGTACTTCGCCAATAAATGAATGATAATCTTGCATGTTCTACCTCGAGAACTCATCTCTGGGGACCTCATGATGGGTCCTACAGCGGGCTTCGTACATTTCATTGGCGCCAATCACCACAATCGGTTCGTTATAATGGGCTGGTTTCCCATTCACCAACCGTTGTGTCCGACTGGCTGTCTCGCCGCAAACCATGCAAATGGCATGCAACTTATCCACAAATTCTGCCCTGGCCATCAATTCTGGCATGCAGCCAAAGGGTTCCCCACGAAAATCAGTGTCCAGTCCGCTGACAATCACCCGAAGGTTGCGCTTTGCCAGCGTTTCCACCACACCAACGATATCTGCGTCAAAAAACTGGGTTTCGTCAATCCCCACGACGGTCGTCTCCGGTTCCAAAAATTGAAATATCTCCTCGGATTTTTCCACAGGCTGAGCGTCAAAATTAAATCCAGAATGGGAGGTGACTTTTGCTTGGGTATAGCGATAATCGACGCAGGGTTTGAACACTTGCACCGACTGTTTGGCGATTCGTGCCCGAGTTAACCGCCGGATCAATTCTTCCGTCTTCCCACAAAACATTGACCCACAAATAACCTCAACTGAACCAACACGATGTTTCATACACTACTCCTGAAAATAAAAATAACAGGCAGACGAAGGTTTCATCTGCCTGTTAAGTTTACCGGATTTTTTGATTTAAAAATGACTAAATGGTAATTTCCTCTGCTGCTTCTGGAATTTGATAACCCATATGACGAAGGGCTTTCTTGAGGTCAATCAATGATTTTCGCCCAAATCCGCTGATTTCCAGCAAGGCTTGTGTACCGCCCTCCAAACGCTCGAGAATATCTCCAACGGTAGTCAGGCCAGCCTCAGCCAGTACCTTTTCAACCCGGGTTCCCAGGTTAAGGTCTGCCACAGGGCGATCAGGAGAAACTCTGCCATCAGCTTTTGCTTGCTGTTCATCGATATAATCCTGCCGCACCTGGAGCCGTTTATAAAAGCGGTCAACCTGTCCTTCACGGTCTAAGATCCGTTGTTGCTGACCGGTGTAAAAGGGATGGCAATTTGAACACACTTCCGTGCGAATCTCCGGTTGGGTTGATCCTGTCTTCCAGGTCGCGCCACAGGAACTACAGATTACCGTCGCCTCAGCATAGTATTTTGGATGAATTTCTTTTTTCATGATGTCGTTACAATCCTCTCAATAATAAACTTGCGCTATTCTTCCTCTGGAACGGTAACGACATGCACCTTTTTACGTCCACCTGCCATCGTCTCAAAATGGACAAGGCCATCTTGGGTGGCAAACAGGGTGTAATCTCTGCCCATACCAACATTCCAGCCGGGGTGAACTTTGGTCCCGCGCTGGCGTACCAGGATGTTTCCGCTAAGAACAAATTCCCCGCCGTATTTTTTAATTCCAAGTCGCTTTGATTTGCTATCACGACCGTTACGCGATGAGCCGCCGCCTTTTTTGTGTGCCATGTTTCTTACTCCATTTCAATCAATTCGATCAGCAAACGTGTGTATTGCTGCCGGTGACCTGATTTTACACGATACCGTTGACTTGGGCGGTATTTAAACACCAGGATCTTGCGCCCTTTAAAGTGGTCGACCACCTTCGCCTGGACCTTTGCGCCTTTGACCGTCGGGGTCCCGACACTGACTTCATCGTCATTGACAAATAGAAGTACATCCTCCAGGGTAATGGTTTCACCCACCTCATTTGGCAATCGATCAACTTCGATCGTTTTGCCTTCAGAGGCACGGTATTGTTTACCGCCTTGTTCGACAATCACAAATTTCATTATCTACTCCAATCTTCACTTCGCCAGTCTCACCCGCGTGCAACCGCCGGCGACCGGGAAAGTTTGGGTTACAAAATTTTACCCCAGCAAGGATCTCCTGCCGGGGCAAGGTTACATTATTATATTCACTTGGCCGGGTGAAGTCAACCGGAGCCTGGTTTTTTCTGATTCAAAAATCGATCAGAAACCGGCTTAACCCAGATAATTGTCTCTCGGTTTCATCGGTCAAGACAACGTACTCCCCCCAAGCCAACAACGGATTAGCAGGAATAAAATTTTTCTCTGTTCAGGGGTCTTCCATACCGTATTCCCCCACGATCAAGGCGACGATCATGGCGACGATCATGACGACGATCAACACGACCAGCCAATTCTCGATTCACTTGCCTCAATCTGTGTTGCAAGTGAAAGATGCGATGTTCCAATTGCCGTTTCTCCCGATAGATGGGCGCATTTGATCGGTCACGAAAAGCCTTCTGTCGACGGGGATGGTGACCAACATGATGCGTTCTAAACCCACGCATGTCGATTGTGTCGCCATATGGATGACCCCGTCCACCCCGGTTAATCCTCCGACGAGAGCTGTGGCAATCGCCCCTGCTAACAGCATATTTCCGCGGTCTGCGTGAATAACCCGGTTCCGATTGTTGAGTAAAATTTTCTTCCATCCGATTCTTTTTATACATTCTTCTCATAACTCTATTTCTCCTTTTCTCGATCATGTGTTTAATCCTTTCAGTATGATGGGTGTCTTGCAGGTCAAATGCCTGAGTACCATTTTTTCTAACTCTCATCCAACTCCTTTCTTTTTTCGCTCGCACGCTCCAATAATATCTGGATGCTTTTTTGAGCTTTGACCAATTCCTCTTGCCAGGTTTGGTGCGCCACATTCCCTTGTTCACTCAATTTGAACACTTTTCTTGGTGGACCCTGTACGTTGTCGGTGTCCCATTCAGCGTCAATCCAGCCCAACGCTTCCATATGTCGCAACGTCCGGTAAACGACAGATGGGTGAATTGAGGTAATTCCCAATTCTTTTAGGGCGGTAATTAAAGCATAGCCATGGCGCTGTTTCTTGTTGATCAAAAACAATAATGCTGGTTCGACCAGCGCAACCGTCAGGGGCGTCCGCCGCTTTTCACGTCTGTGACCGCCTTCAATGGACCTTCCACGCTTATGTCTTGGCATTTCTGCACCAACCTTTCTTTACGAGTTATCTAATTATAGCACGGTATTCTATATGTGTCAATAGTCTCAATATAAGAATATTGTTTTAATTTGAATAGTTAAATGATCAAAAACTTGAATATCCGCGGTTCATCAACAATTCCTGGTAAAACCCTTATTGAATCATGTCATGCGATGACGATCAAGATCGATCATCAAACGCGGGTATCTACAGTGCTTGAGAATCATTAAATATTCATTTGGAATCAAACAGATCCCTCAAAAAAGGAAACGGTACGCCACACACTCTTAAATGATGTTTAGTTTTTCTCGTACTCTTGCTATCAACCCCCTGGATTTGAATAATAATTCTTCTGCCAAATGATCCGGGAAATATTTACCCAAAGCCAGGCGGCGCCTGGCCCCCCAGGTAACGTTGCTTCTCTCAATTTGAAGCTTCCTTAAAACAGCAGAATCATAAGCCAGATTTGAAGATTTCAGCATTTTTGAAATGCCTCTATTCGGGATTACAGCGTCATGGAAATTTATCGCCGCAATCAATGCTTCATACATACTCTGGACATCCTGCTTTTTAATTTTCTCAAGAACAATCTCGCCATTCTTGCCAATGTTGTGTTTATGCCGATTGGGAATGTTCAGCGTCACAATATTGCTGGTTGTTGGGAAAAGAGAATAGGCAGTACCATTACATGCCCCACCCGACACCGTGTGTTGAACTTTTATTCTTTCAGCCTCAACGACCTGAAGAAGCAGGTCTTCAGCCCTGTTGTCCTGATCCGGAAAGAAAGTCCCATAGACACAATCTGTGTCATTGATTTTAATCTGCAATCCATCATCATAGTTAGGCAGAGCCAATCCAACATCAGAATATATTCGATTGACCATTCCCTGGCTAAATATCCCCTCTCTCAATTCAGGTGAATAGAAAGTGTTATCATCGCTCAACCGCAAGGTTTTCAAGCTTTCGGAATCAAGCCTGTTTTGAAGGATGATGTCATCAGCGTGCAGCGGAACAGATTGCATACTCTCTAACACCAGGATGTTTGTTTCGGGATAAATTTTTCCAAAGGGCGTGTTCTTTTTAATAGCGACATGATTTGCAGAAATTTCAAACACTTCTTCTACAAAAGTAAAAATAAAAGTTACATCAATATCCCTGAACATCTTCGGAGATTTTACAATATCATCGATTATTGCAAATGCAACCGCTGTGGCAATCATATTGTCAGCGTTTTTCATGTACAAATGCGATTCATCTTCTGAAAATTCGGGTAAATGCCAAATCCCATGGCTGTTGTTAGGAATACCAAGATTGTCTTCCAAATAAATATAGGGTTTATTTGCGTAATGAAACCTGGTAATTTTCTTGGTAGAAATAAATTCACCCTGGTTTGAAAAAATATCGATTTCTGGTGGCGAAACTTCCAGTAATTTCTCAAGCCTGTGGAACCCAACACTCCCAAAAGCGACACCAACACCGTCATTGCCTATAACGAACCCCGGATGGTCTATGTGGGTATCAATGATCAGCGGATAGCGAGGGTTTCCGCGTCGAAATTTGATAAACAAGCAATACTCGTCAATGGAATAATTCCCGTTATACAAGTCACGGCTTGAGCTGACAGGGTTGATACCAAGGTTTTTAATCATCAATAGAATTTTTTTCAAAACATGTCCATATAAAAATGGAGCATTAGGCATTTGATTAAAGAGTTTCGAGAATTCAACAACTTTTTTATTGATCATTTTGAGCTAATTTTCTAATTTTACTTCTGGTAACTTCAACTTCACTCCAGGGATATTCCACACCATTAATACTTAATGATGTTTCATGACCCTTCCCCGCGATGACAACAATATCACCGCTTTTCGCAGTATGGATCGCGCACGCAATTGCCTCTTCCCGGTCTGGTATTTTAACGAAGGTCCTGTTCTCCTCGCCACCGGCAGAAATACAGCCTTCAGCAATTTGGTCAATGATCTCATTTACAGGTTCGAAAGGGTACCAATCGACAGCGGTGATGATTGCTAGGTCTGAATTTAATTCAGCGATTCGGCCTAAACCGGGCCTTTTTGATTTGTCTCTCAGCCCTCCCGACAATCCGAATACTAAAATCAATCGTCTCTTTTTAATTTGATTTGCCAGATCCAGAACATTTTGTAGGGCATTCTCCGTGTGGGCGTAATCCACGAATACCCTGAACGGTTGACCTGAAATAATCTCCTCAAATCGTCCTGGGAGGTTATCCGGGTACAAGAAATAATCCTTAATCGACTGAACAGGGAGGTTCTGCAAATAGGCTACAGCAACCGCTGCTAAGGCGTTGTAGACATTATGAATTCCCATCAGTTTTGATTTAATTTCGATCTTTTTCCCACCTGGCATGTTAACGGTGAACAAATAATGGTCATCAGCACAAACAATGTTTGACGCAAAAAAATCTGCGCTGTTTTTAATTCCATAAGAGTAAGAATCCACGCATGCCTGGTCTTTGAAGAAATCATACGATGGATCATCGGCATTAAGGATGGCGTATTTTTGGGCATCTTTTCCAGATTCTTTATTCAACAAACTGAAAAGAAGTGCTTTTGCTTCTCGATATGAATTGAAGTCTTTATGGTAATCAAAGTGTTCATGAGTAACATTTGTGAAAATGCCAATGTCAAATTCGCAATCGTTCACGCGATACTGAGACAATCCATGTGAGGTTGCCTCAATAATTGCATATTGAACACCCGCTGCGACCATTTGCGCAAGATAGGATTGTACAGAGACTGCATCTGGCGTTGTCACGTGAACACCGGTATCCACAACTGTATTGTCAATATTGACATTAATGGTCGTTAACAAGCCCGTTTTTATCCCGGCTTTTCTGAATAATCCGGAAATCATATTGCAAGTGCTGGTTTTCCCATCAGTGCCAGTGACGCCAATAACCACCAGTTTATTTGCCGGGTTTCCATAAAATTTCGCAGCAATTTTGCTCAGCAGTCGACGCGAGTTGGGAACCTGATAATAAAGTGTTGAGCCATAAGCATGCATTGACTCCGCCGGGCGTTCACCAACAACAACGGAGGCACCGTTTTTCACGGCATCAGAGATGAAATCATGGCCATCCACGATATTGCCCGCAAGTGCAACAAAAATATTGCCCGGCTTCACGCTCCTTGAATCAAAAGCAATGCCAGTAATATCAATTAACCCAGCTTCTCCTGAAACCTTGATGTCACAATTTGAAAATAGTTGGTCGAGTTTCATGTTCTTCTAGTTTTAATTTGCCGGTATAAGCGCCATATTGACTGCCAGATGTTCAATAATCAAAAAAATGACCGAACCTTACCATTTCTGCAAAGACTAATTGTACTATGGCAACCTGGAATAACATACTTTGGCGATCTTCTCTGTTCAGCAATAGCGGCACCGTCTTAGCTATTCCATGAACGCATCCGAAAAAGAACACATCTATTGATGCATTTTTTAAAGAATTTATACTCGACCTTGTGTAGGCTTATACATCAAAAAACCATACAGGGTGCTTGAACAATCCGTCTCTGCAAATCCTCCCAACTGAGCGATAAGTTATGACTGAAAGTCAAAAAGAATGAATGAACCGAAGATCTTACTAAAATTACGAAAATGACCGATATATTCCATGCCCTGACTCAACGCAAATCCTTCGATTGCCTTTGAACCTTCTCTTACGTCAAAGTTAATATTCTCTAATCCAATTCGATCGCTGATTAGGCTAAGCGGTACTTTGGCAAAATTCGTTTCTGTTTGTTTCTGGGAAATATCCGTTACTGACAGGCCTTCAAGTTCAACCATCAGGTTGAAAATTTGTTCTGAAATATCGGGCTTTATTTGTGAAACCGCGGCAAGGAAATAATAGTCCTGAGGGGTCAGTTTTTTATTAATTATTCGGACTGCTTTTGTGAATAAACACTCGCCAATCCCTTGTCTTCTAAACTGTGGAGTTAACCAAATTGTTGCGATATCAGCTACCTGCTTGATATTGTGTAAATCACCCTGGATTAAATTTGAAAATTTTGAAAGGCTTAAATAATTGCCCACACCCGTTGAATAACCAAACTTATAACAAATTTGAGGTGAAACAATTTTCCAGTCATAATAATGAATTATGACGATACCAACAAATGTCTTCCCTTCCTTTGCACAAAACATTTCTGCATATCTCTGAGGTTGACAGTCTGTGCTCGTATTAGACATCAGGTTTCTAAATTTTTCGTGAAACGCTATTGAAGAATACTTTTGATACAGATCCTTTCGAACCATTTCTAAAAATAAATTGAAGTCATCCGAATGGTCAATTAAATGAACAAATTTTTCAAAGGTAATTTCTTCAAAATATATATTTTTTAACAAAATTAGCACATTCCTGATTTGTTTCGCTTTGATAAAGTCTCAACAGATAAATAAATACCACAAACCAAAATATTTTTCATAACAAACAATCATAAGGATTTTAATTTAAACAACTCGTTTAAACACATCTGTCCAATGCGGTCTTCTTTCACATCGCCCAATCTATACAGACAAGTAATCATTGACCAGTTTCATTTTTTAAGATCCTGCTGGCCATTTTTCTCACATTTCCCCGATTCTACTTTGTCCAATAATGCTTCATACCTTTTATTGACCGCACCACAATTTCTGTTTATCTCTATCGCTTTTGTTATCGCACCTTTTGCTTTTTCACTCTGACCCTGTGCACAGTAAATTTCTGCCATGCGAAAGTAGCTCACATGGCGATGTATGTGCAAACTTACATCATTTTCTGTATTCTTAAGTACTTCAAGATAATTTTCAAGTGCCACTGGATAATTGCCTTGGCTTTGGTAAATTCTGCCTAATTGGAAATATGATTCTGCAATAACATCTTTAAAGCTATGATAATTTGCAATTTCTAATCTTTCCTTCTGATAAGAAACAGCTTTATCAAAATTCCCAAGTCTTCTTTCGATTATTGACAGGTTGTTTATAATAAAGCAAATGTTTTTCTGTTTTTCTTCTTCAACAATTCTCGTGTCTGAATTTATACTTTCCAAAGCTTTATTTGCCAGGTTTTTTGCTTCAGTTAATAACCCAACCCGCTCATTGTGATCATCAACTTCCCTGGCTTTCTTGTACAACAACCTTGACTTATACCGATATATATTTGCTAAATTACACTTAGCATCTACATCGACAAAATAGGCTTCAGCTTCATCAAGATAGACCGTTGCTGTGTCGTACATTTCATCCGAGTAAGGCTTGCGAAATATATTGATATAACCCAGCACTTCCGATTGAATTATTGCAATATTTTTTCTGTCATTCAATTCCAAAGCAGCATTTAGAGCTGCTACACCAAATTGTTCATAGTAATCCGTGTTACTTTGATAGCTCAGGAAAAAGTCAACGTTCTCCCACAGGGTTATTATGTTTTGATGCCTCTGCTTGGTTCCACAATACTTGAGCACATTGAGATAGGTTTTTATATAAGTAAATAATTCATAATAACTGCCCCAATTGTCTTTTCCACCGCACTTCTTACTAGAATCAAGCGCCCATCCGATCCAGTTTTCATATATGTCCTCAAAAATGTTATCTGCAAAGTCAGTTTCATGAATCAGAAAATTTTTAAAACCATAATCGATTTTATATTCTTCTTCTTCTTCTGAAAAGTAAAACAAAGATGTATTATGGAAATCCTTTAATGCAAGAAGAACTTCCTCCAAATCAACACCAGAAATCAATTCGACTTCCTTCGCACTCGGATGAAAATCCAACAAGAAAAAAACGGAGAGTATTCTAAGCCTGATTTCTTCATTTACAATTTTTATAAATTGGATATTGAAATATTCCGAGCCTGCTTTATTTATTGCAGCTTCTCTAGAAAATCCGATGGCATATAACTCAACAGCTCTAATTAACATCAGCGTATTACTTTGTTGTTGGCACAAATAGTCGACATCGCTTGAAATTGCTTCTATCGGTAATTCCAGGACCTTAACACGGATTTCAATCAATTTCTTTCGATCATTCTCCTCCAAAGGCCCTAATTTTTTTATTACTCCCAGTTCAGTTAAGCCGCTGGTATTATCAGTTGATATCAACATATGTGCCTTGGTTTTTCCAAGCTCAGAAATAAAGGCAAGAATTGGCGCCAATTCTTGCCCCTGAGATAAATTGAAATCTAATAAAACCAAGTGTTCTTTTCTGCAGAATTCCTCGATGATATTAACTTTTACGTTTTCAATTTTACTTTCCTGTCGATTAAATAATTTCTCATGAATGCTCCTGAGAAATCCATCGTAACTTGGGTTTTCATCAACATCAACCCAAATAACCTTGCGCTCTTTATTATCATCATGGCTTAGTTCTAAGTAAACCTTTTTCATCAGTTCTGTTTTCCCAATGCCGGCATCACCGTGCAGTATTGTTATCTTTTTATCCTTTATATCCTTCAGCAAATCGTATAAAATAATTTCTCGATCAACAAACAACTTTGATCTCTCCACTATATCTGGATTTTTACTGGTTCTTTTGTCATGCCAGAAGAAAATAAAAGCAAAAAACGCAACTAATAAGGAAAATGTAATGATCAAGTTCAAGCCGAACGTTTCTTGAAAAAAGTAGCTTAGCAGAACAGGGATCAGGATTTGGACAAGTAAAAATGTGGATGCCTTAACAATCGTCTTGGAGCTTAATTTTAATATGTTGAAACTCTTTTTCATATCTTCCTCAATTTATTGAAAACGTTATCTCAATTAGATGCTTAATAATGGTTGATAAAAATAATCATACATATCGGCAGGTTATCATTTTGAGTTTCGCTTTACAGAAAACCTAAAAAAATCACATTAATAGCCTCTTAACAAAGGCGTCCATTAATGATTGGAAAGTTTGATCAAGAAACATTGTCAGATGAACAACAGAAAAGTAAATGGCTCTCTCAATTATGTTTGGAATCAAATCCAATGCTTGAGCCGGTCATTATTAACGGTCATTCACACAATTATTGAGCCACCTTCCTGGAATTTAATCCTAATCGTTTATTAAATCGAGCTGGTAAAACATTCAGCACTGAGTGCTGACCTCCATCATTATAAAGCATTCCAGAAGCGTGATCATGCAGCCAGTGATCCCTCAAAACACGTATCCGAAAGCAAATTCTCTGCTTATCCTCAGGTGACAGAAGTTCTGAATCATGATATGATGATAAAAATCAATAAATAATGTGAAATGCAGAACAGCACATAAAACAAAAATAGAGCCAGATTCTATAATTGCGAACTTTCATGACATTTTTTTATAATTTGTCAATCGAATTCTAATCTTCCCCCTTGATTAATTTAAATACTTCCGTTATACTGAAGCCACTAGTGGTTAAAAGTGGAGAATTGTGGGATGAAGTGGAGCACCGAAGCCTCGGTGTGAAACCGGAACCAGGAGAGATCGCGTGAATTTCTTTGGCAGGTACGAA
>Ga0116160_1001673_pt1 | contig 22416 bp, 19 predicted proteins | sample AD_JPNAS2_MetaG_FD_89879 | JGI IMG/M metagenome (GOLD analysis project Ga0116160, IMG submission 89879) | Active sludge microbial communities of municipal wastewater-treating anaerobic digesters from Japan - AD_JPNAS2_MetaG | ecosystem: Engineered > Bioreactor > Anaerobic > Digestate | place...
ACCCTGACGAACCGCTGGACGGCCTCCCTGATCCCCGCCGCCATCGGCATCTACCTGGCCTGGAGCGGGCAGTTCAACATCCTCTGGCCGTCCTTCAGCGCCGCGAACCAGCTCATCGCCTCCATCGCCCTGATGACGGGGGCCGCCTACGTGGCGAAGCGGATGAAATCCCAGTTCGCCGTCATGGCCGTCGTCCCCGCCTGGTTCCTCTGGTTCACCGTGACCTGCGCCATCCTCTGGTTCATGGCCGTCGTCATGCCGGCTTCCATTGCCAAGGCCGCCGGCCCCGGCTGGACCATCCAGATCATCATGGGGATCATGGTCCTCCTCAACTTCCTGTTCATCTACGACTTCACGAAGTCCCGGAAGAAGGAATGACCCGGTATTGAAGAACAAACCGCCCGCCGCGGGACGGGGCAGACGCCCTGCCCGCGGCGGCATTTCCGCTCCCCCTTCCCGGCCGGCGCCGGGGAGAGGGGGGACCATCAGGCGGCCGTACCTGCGTGCCCGGGGCAGATACAGGAAAGACGATGATCCCGTAAAAAACCCTCATCCCCGCGGGGCGCCGTGAAGCATGAAAACGGCTTTTTTCATAGTAAGCCGTAACTTACCAAAAGCGGCTTTGTAAACTGCGGTAATTATTAGGCGTGAACTTTAAAAAAGTGCCATTTTCCGACTTTTTTACGGGGACGGCAATTATTTGGTGCGGATTTGCATCAAGGGACACCGGTGACTTTTTGCAAGGTCGTCAAAGGTGATTTCATGCGGACAGTTGCCGGATTCTCAACGAACGTGAACGGGGGCAGCCAACCATCGAAGCGGCCGTGAAAAGATCCTTGCTCCGCCGGTGCCGGGACCTCCTCACCGACATCGGGACCGCCCATCGGGAGCAGGCGGTGGCCCTCACCTGCCTGGAGGTTCAGGAACTGGAAAACATCTTCGCCCTCCTCCTCCTCGGATCCTTCGTCGGGCTCCCCGCCCCGCCGACCTTTCTTTCCGTGGAACTCCTGCCCTTCATGGACCGGGAGCTGCGCGTCCTCCACCAGCGGGCCGAGGACGCTCACGACATGCTGGCGGAAATGATGGGTTCCCTGGGGGTGGATTGATGAAGATCCTCTTTTTCACCGGCAAGGGGGGCGTGGGCAAATCCACCCTGGCGGCGGCTGCCGCCTGGCAGCTTTCCCGGAAGCGGCGGGTTCTCATCGTCTCTCTCGACCCGGCCCACAATCTGGGGGACATCTTCGGGGTGGCGATCAAGGGGCGGCGCCGGCGCTTCACCCCCAGCCTTCATCTCGACGAGGTCGATCTCCGGAAGATGGCCCGGGCGTACCTGGAACGGGAAACGCAAACGTTGTCCGACACATACAAATATCTCGCCACGCTCAACCTCGACAGTTATTTTTCCGTTCTCAAATACTCCCCGGGCATCGAGGAATACGCCCTCCTGACCAGCATCGAAAGGACCATCCGGGAAGAGGCGGGGTTCGATTACGTAATCTTCGACACCCCCCCCACCGGGCTGACCCTGCGCTTTCTGGCCCTCCCCCAGGTGACGATCACCTGGATCGACCGCCTGACGGCCATCCGGCGCCAGATCCTGGAAAAGCGCTATACGATCCAGAAGATCCGCCGGCCGCTGAAGGAAGGGGAAACAGCCCGGGAGGTTCTCCTTTCCTACCGTGAAGACGACGACGACATCATGGCCCGCCTCAAGGCCCTGCACGACAACTACCGCCGGCTCACCGCCGTCCTCCAGGGCGGGGATTGCGGCGTGGTCCTCGTTTTCAATCCCGATCTGCTCTCCCGGCGGGAATCGGAGCGTCTCATCGAGGGGCTGAACGATTTGCGACTGCCTCTCCGGCTCCTCATCCAGAACAAGGTGACGGCGGCCAACCGGGAGATCGCCGTCGCCGTGGGCGATTCCCTGCAAGCAGCCGCGGGGGGAGCGGTACCCCTCCAGTATGTGGCCCTCGACCCGGGGATCGCCGCCAACAACGGCAGCCTCTATGAAATCCCGGAAGACCTGGAGGCAAATCTTGGATTTTAGCAATCTCTTCGCCCACGAATACCTCGCCCGCCAACCCCTCTTCTATATCTTTGTCGCCTTCTCGGCTTTGCTGGGCTTCACCTTCTTCCGGGGCAGGCGGGTCAATGAGCGGATGTTTCGCCACGCCTTTCAGGATCTCGTGGATGTGGTCCGCCCGGTGGATCAGACCTTCACCAACATCGGCGGCACCATCGGCTATCACGCCCGGCTCGTCACCAGAAAGACCGACCCCGTGGAGCTGGTCGAGGCGACGATCACCTTTCTGCCCCGTCAGGCCCTCCTCTGGATGCCCATCTCCCTGCTCATCCGCAAATACGACCGCCTCTTCATCACCTTCCATCTCCGCCACCAGCCCCTGGCCGAAGGGCACCTGATCGAAAAGGGCTATGCCGGTTTCCGGGGGCCGAAGATCACCAATGCCGCCCGGCTGCAGCAGGAACCGGTCCGCTGGGGGGAGCTGGAATTCATCCTCTATTTCAGCAACGAAACGATCCGGCAGCGGCTCCGCCAGTTCCTCAACCGGCAGCCGTCGCCGGGGGCGATCCGCCACATCGCCCTCGTCCCGGAGCAGAAGAAGGCCTTTGTCTTCATGATTCCCACCCGGGGCGGGATCGCCGCCGGCCTGGCCCCGCTCTCGCAGTGGCTCCCCACGGTCCTCAAGACGCCGGGGAAATAGCGGCGCCCCTCCCGGCGGTCGGAAGCGGCCGCCGGCATACGCGGCACATCCCGGCCGGGATCGCGTCACGGCCGTGGTCGCAGCCGGACCGGGTCGGGCCCATGAAACCGCCGGCGCGGCGGGGAGGCGGGAGACGGTTTCCGGGGCTTCTCCCGGGGGCCGGGAGGCCTCATTACCGGGCGCCGCGGGGAAAGACATAACATGGCAGGGTGGGGAGCGACAGGCCCCGCCGTGGGATCAACAGCAGGTCAATACGAAAGGAGGTCAAAAGATGGCAAAAAAACAGGATCTGGGTGTCTTTGATTTCGCCGTCAAGGCGGAAAAGGACGGCATGGACTTTTACATGAAAGCGGCCAAGAAATTCGCCGCCGATGAGGACCTGAAGAATCTCTTCGTCGGCCTGGCCAAGGAAGAGGCCGCCCACATGAAGATCTTCCTCGATTTCAAGGCCCAGGCCGAGGGGAAGGGCGTGGATCAGTTCCTGAAGAGCCCGGAGATCGACGCCTATCTCGAATCCATCGTCCAGGAGGGGCTGTTTCCCAAGGGCGACACGGTCAACAAGCGTCTGGAGAAGGTGGAAACGGTCGCCCAGGCCGCGGCCGTAGCCATGGCGGCGGAGAAGAACGCCATCCTCCTGTACACCGAACTGGCCAAGCTCTCCAGAGACAAAAGCCAGAAGAAGTTCTTCGAAAAGATCGCCAAGGAGGAGAAGTCCCACGTGGTCATGGTGGCCAATCTCCGGGCCGATCACGATCCGGCCTACGCCGCCCTGAGATTCGGCCGGTTCTTTTAGTTTCCGTTCGCAGCAGCGCCCGGGGGGCGGCCTTCCAGGGAAGGCCGCCCCCCTTCGTTCGCGGGAAGGTATCCGCCCCGCCGCCGGAGCGGGGGCAAGACCCTGGGGGTATTCAAACGAACTCGATGGTCAGGGTAGGGAATTCCTGTTGCAGCGCCGCCGTCAGATCCCGGACGATCGTGTTCACGACCAGCCGGGCAATGGCCGCACAGGTGACGCAACTGGGCAGATGGCGGTAAACGTTCATGAATACGTAGAGTTTCTGTTCTTTCTCGCTGTAACGGAACCGCTTGATCAGCCCCAACCGGCCCACGGGCAGATCGCTTTCCGGATCCCGGACCCTCTCCAGCACGGCCTCTATCCTGGCGATCATCTCCGGCGGCATCCCCCGCCCTCCCTGCCGTAGTTTGTCCCCCGCAAACGCACCTCTGACCGATGCCATGCATGGATCAGAACATTTCCGGTTGCTTTCATCTTTCGCTGTGTCTGCCCGCGGCTCCGGGGGGTTGTAACGGCAACCCGCCCGGTTTTTTGTCAAGAGAACCACCCGTGACGGCACGCCGTCACAAGGCAGGATAAAAACGGCGGGACGCGCCCCGCCGCTTCCCCGGCGGCCCCGCTAACGATAAGCCTTTACAGATCAATAACATATCCTCGCGTGTTCCAGGGGAATACCGGTTTTTCATCGCGGCGACAGGTTCAACCCTCCCGGGGGGGCTGGGATGCCAAGGCCGTCCGCTCCATCCACTGCTTGATGCGGTTGGCGTCGCCGAAGCGCGTCATCCTGCCTTGGGCATCGAGGAGGATGATCAAGACCGGGCGGCGGGCCACCTCGGCCTGCATCACCAGGCACCGGCCCGCCTCATCGATGAACCCCGTCTTCGAGAGGCCGATCTGCCACCGCGGGCTCCGGACGAGGTGATTGGTGTTGTGGAAGGTCAGGAGGCGGCGGCCGGTGTTGATGACCGCCTGCTCACAGGTGGTGAATTCCCGGATCAACGGATAGCTGTAGGCGGCGTTCACCATCCGGGCCAGATCCTGGGCGGAAGAGATGTTCCCGCCGGAAAGCCCGGTAGGTTCCGTAAAACGGGTGGAAGTCAACCCCAGGGCTCCGGCCTTGGCGTTCATGGCGGCGACAAAGGCGTCCTTCCCCCCGGGATAGGACCGGCCCAGGGCGTGGGCGGCCCGGTTCTCCGAGGACATCAGGGCGAGCAGGAGGGCCTCCTGACGGGTGAGACGCGCCCCCACCGGCAGGCGGGAATGACTGTGCCGCAGGGTATCGACGTCTTCCCGCTGAATGACCAGCGGTTCACCGAGATCCAGCCGGGCATCCAGGGTGACCATGGCGGTCATGAGTTTGGTGATGGAGGCGATGGGGGTCACGGCCTGGGGATTCTTCTGGATCAGCAATTCGCCGGTCCGTTGATCCTCCACGAGGGCAAAGGCGGAGTGCAAAACCAGCCGTTGCGGCACCTGCTCCCGGCTTTTCGCGGTGAGGTTGCTCTTCTTACGGGAAGACTTTTTCGCAACCGGGGCCGGTTTGGCCTTGCCGGCCGATTTGGAGACCTGCTTCTTTTTGGCCGTTTTTTTTGTTTTCTTTACCTTCTTGGCCGTCCCGACCTTGGTCGCCTCGGGTGCCGTCACCTTTCCCACGGCGACGGGCATCCCCGCCAGACCCCAAACCAAAAGAAGGCACAAAGAAATAATGCAGTATTTCCGAACCCTTTTCACTCCGCCCTCCCTGATGGGTTTTGGTTCGGCCGGCGGTTCACCGCAGCTTCACCGCCACTGTTTGCCGCCCCGGCGATACATATGGGCTTATCTATATATAATATTTGCCTTTTTTTCCAGCATTATTTGACGAACTTGTAAAATTAATCAGGGAAAGGGCGCAGCCAGGGATACCCCGGGGGCCATGCTCACTAATAATCAGCAATAACAAACACTTACATCTTCAGCATCATGGCGGCGCGGCGGGGCGGCACCGTCCCGGGAGTTGCCGTGAACCCGTCATTTTCCTGTTTTGCGGCACGCACCGGGGCAGGAGTGTTTTTTATGTACCCGACGGACGGCATCGAACCGGATTCCGTTTCGCCTCTTCCCAGAGGCGGTCCATTTCCGCCGGGGAGGCGGTCTGGACGCTCTTTCCCTCCGCCCGGAGACGCTCCTCGATGTATTGAAAACGATTCAGAAATTTCGCCGTCGTCCCGCGCAGAGCCTCCTCCGCCTGGACGTCCAGGAACCGGGACAGGTTGACCAGGGAAAACAACAGATCCCCGATCTCCTCCTCCATGCCCTCCCGGTGCTGCCGGGCGACAACCGCCCGCAGTTCCGCCAGTTCTTCGTCCACCTTGGCGAGCACGTCTTCCGTCCGCTCCCAGTCGAAGCCCACCGTGGCCGCCCGTTCCGTCACGGCCTGGGCCCGGGTCAGGGCGGGGAGGGAGCGGGATATCCCCGCGAAAAGCGGGCTTTCCTTCGGGGCCTTGCCCTCCTGTGTCGCCTTTATCCGGTCCCAGTTCACCTTGACCTCGCCGGCATCCCGAACCCGGGTGTCGCCGAAGACATGGGGATGGCGGCGGATCATCTTCGCCGAGATCTCCCGGATCACCTCCGCCAGGGTGAAGGTCCCCCGTTCCTCCCCCAGGACGACGAGGAAGAGGATCTGAAAGAGCAGATCCCCCAGCTCCTCCCGGAGGTCCGCCGGCGTACCTGCGGCGATGGCGTCCAGGACCTCATAGGCCTCGCTCAGGAGATACCTCCCCAGCTCCTTCTCCGTCTGCACCCGGTCCCAGGGGCAGCCTTCCGGCCCCCGAAGGGTCCTGATCAGCGCCAGGAGGTCCGCGACCTCCGACGCCGGTTCGCGCTTTTTCATCTTTGCCGCCGGCACCTTTTCCGCGGTCATGGGAAGCTCTCTAAACTATACACAAACGCTCATGCCCCTCGCGGGCGCAACGAAGGATGAAAACAATCGAACACTTGCCGACATTTTCATATAAATTTTCATGCCGGGGCGGCACCCGGGACCGATGAAAATGTTTTATGGAGATCACCCCGGTGTATTTTCATACTAAATGCGCATGTTGAAGGTTCTTTAGAATCGGCGACGGCATATTCATGCGCAAATAATTCCGGCGCTGTGGATATTTCCCGGGGGACGGCATACCACGCCCCGGGCCGCCCCGGCTACCGCAGGCCCCGTGACGCCATGCAGTCATGACACCAGGGTGTATAGCCGCACTTGCCCCGGCAGTTGAAGTAATCATCGGGATCATACTTGAGCAGCCGGTAGATCCGGTCCAGGAATTGCCGCCGGTCCGGCGTTTCCAGGGCCAGGGCCTCCTCCGGGACGATCTCCCTCCGGTCCGGTGTGAGGAGGTCGTCTACAACCTGCTCCGCCTGGAGGGTGATGCCCGCCCCGGCCAGAAAGGCTCGGGCCGGGCGCGACGCCACCAGGGTCGTCACCGCGGCGACCTCCCCGGAATAGGCGATCAACCGCGCCGCCGCCAGACCGACAACCCGGTCGTGGAGGAGGCAGTCCCGATATTTACCCCGAAAGATATCCAGCCACTCCGCCAGCGGTTTGAGCCCCCCTTCCCGGGACATGAAAACCCGCTGTCCCCGGCAAAACATCGCCAGGGAATAAAGCCGGAAATCCGGGGCTATCATTTCCGCCGTCTGGTGGGTCATCGCTCCTCCTCACGATCCTCCCCGCCGCCGGGTCCGGAAAAAGACGAACAGGCGCGGGGCCGACACTTTCCTGTCCGGTCCTTCCGCCAGGGCATTGTCGGCGGGCAGTGTGGACGAGATTCGGAAAGATGTCAAGGGACAAACCGCCGCCCCGGGCGCATCCAGCCGGTTAGGGGCGGCAAACGAACCGTCCCGGACCCATTCCGCCAGCCCGGTGAGGCAAGGCCGCCCCGGGCGCGGAACATTTGACGGCGGCGCGAATCTCCGCTATAGAGGGGGCACGCCGGCCCGGGGAAACGTCCCGCGGGCTCACGAAAGGCCCCGGCCGGCAGCCCCGACGCGCAGACGCGGGACGTTCGGGACACGGCAACAAAATCATCAGCGACGGCGCGATATTAGACCCTTATCGCCCCGCCGGACAAGGAGAGGATACACCATGACCGAATCACACGCCTGCCCGGAACCACGGCTCACCGCCGGGGAAACCACCGCCGGTTTTATCGTCCACCGGGTCGTTCCGCTTCCCGAAATCCGTATCACCGCCTACGACCTGGAACATGGCGTCACCGGGGCCAAGATCCTGCATCTCCACTGCGACGACCGGGAGAATCTCTTCGCCGTGGCCTTCCGGACCCCGCCCCGGGATTCCACGGGTCTGCCGCATATCCTGGAACACGCCGTCCTCGCCGGTTCGGAGCGCTATCCCGTGAAGGACGCCTTCAACGAACTCCTCCGGGGCAGCCTGCAGACCTTCATCAACGCCTTCACCTATCCCGACAAAACCATCTACCCCGTCGCCAGCCAGGTGCAGACGGATTTCTACAATCTGGCCCGCGTTTATGCCGACCTGGTCTTCCGGCCCCGTCTCCGGGCCGAGACCTTCCGGCAGGAGGGGCACCACCTGGAGTGGAGCACCGGTCCGGACGGGCAGCGGACGCTGAACATTTCGGGCATCGTTTACAACGAGATGAAGGGGGCCTATTCCTCCCCGGACAACCTCATGTACAAGGTGCTGCAGGAGAACCTCTTCCCCGATACGGTCTATCGCTTCGACTCCGGCGGCAATCCGGCGGACATCCCCCGCCTGACCTACGATGACTTTCGGGCCTTTCACCACGCCTACTACTCCCCCAGCAACGCCCGGTTTTTCCTCTACGGCGACATCCCCGTGGAAGAACATCTCCCCTTTCTCCAGGAGGTTCTCTCCGGGTTCGAGCGGATCGCCGTCGACTCCTCCATCCCCGCCCAGCGGCGCTGGGAGCGCCCCCGCACCGTCCGGGGCGTCTTTCCCGTCGGCCGGGAGGAGGATCCCCGGGGCAAGGCGACCGTCAATCTGGCCTGGCTCCTCACGGAAAACACCGATGAAGAGACGGCGATCCTCCTGCAGGTTGTCAGCGGCGTCCTCGTGGGCAGTGCCGCCGGCCCCCTGCGCAAGGCCCTCATCGATTCCGGTCTGGGGCAGGATCTCTCGCCGGTGACGGGTTGCGAGCGCGACTACCGCCAGACGGTCTTCGCCGTCGGTCTCCGGGGCACCGACGCGGACCGGGCGGAGGCCATCGAAGCGCTGGTCCTGTCCACGCTGGCACGGATCGCGCGGGAGGGGTTGGACCGGGAACTCATCGAAGGGGCCCTCCATCAGATCGAGTTCCAGGGCCGGGAAATCATCCGCAAAAACTACCCTTACGGCATCGTCCTCATGTCCCGGGCCTTCCATACCTGGATGTATGACGGCGATCCGCTGCACGGCCTTAATTTCCCCGCCGTCATCGGCATGATCCGACGCCGCTGGGAGGAAGACCCCCGGCTCTTCGCGACCATGATCCGGGAATGGCTCCTGGATAACCCCCACCGTCTCCTCTGCATTATGGAACCGGACCGGAACCTCCTGGAAAAGGAAGAGACGGCCTTCCGGACAGCGATGGCCGCCCGGGCGGCGGCGCTTACGGAAACGGAGCGGGCGCGGATCGAAGCCGAGGTCGCCGCCCTGCAGTCCTTTCAGACGGAGCCGGATTCCCCGGCGGCCATCGCGTCGCTCCCCCGGCTCAAAACCGCCGACATCGAACGCCGGATCGACCACATTCCCACCGAGCAGACCACCGTCGGAGGCAGCGAAGTCCTTCGCCACGACATCTTCACCAACGGCGTCTCCTACCTCGATCTGGCCTTCGACATCGGCGCCGTCCCCGACGACCGCCAACCATACCTCCCCCTCCTGGGCAAGCTGGTCACCCAAATGGGGGCCGCCGGCAGGGATTACGAAGAGATGGCCAAACTCATCACCCTCAAAACCGGCGGGATCCGCGCCTCGCTAAACGCCGGCTTTGTCATGGGCGGCGGCGGGTCGCCGGACTCCCCCGGGAAAAGCTGGCAGCGGCTGATCTTCCGTCTCAAGGCCCTGGACAGAAACATCCCGGCGGCCATGGAAATCCTCGCCGATCTCCTCTGCGCCGGCGACCTCACCGACCGCCGGCGGCTGCGGGACCTCGTCATGGAAAAGAAGAACCGCTTCCAGGCCGCCATCGTCCCTGCCGGTCATCTCTTCGCCCGGCGCCTGGCGGCCGCGGCCCTCTCCCTGCCCGCCTGGCGGGACGAGCAGTGGCACGGCAAGCGGCAGCTCCTCTTTCTGCACCACGCCGGGAGGGACAGCGACCATGAGAACCTCACGGCAGCGTTGGAGGAATTGAAAACCCTGATCTTTTCCCGAGCGGGGCTGACGGTGAACATGACCGCCGCTGCGGAAGGGCTGCGGATCATGTCGGACCACCTCCCCGCCCTCCTCGACCGGCTGCCCGCGGGAAGCCCCCGCGGGGAGGCGCCGCCGCCCCAACTCGCACCCCGTGACCGGGGGGTCGTCATTCCCGCCCAGGTATCCTACGTAGCCCGGGCGCTGCCGGCCCCGCCCCACGGCCACGACGATACCGCGGCCCTCATCGTGGCGGCCCGTTTTCTGTCGAACGGCTATCTCTACAAGCAGATCCGCATCCAGGGCGGCGCCTACGGCGGCATGTCCTCCTACGACCCCCAGTCGGGCGTCTTCGCCCTCATGTCCTACCGCGACCCCCACATCATCCGGACCCTCAAGGTTTATGACGGGGTGGCAACGGCCCTGGAAGGGGAAAAGGTCTCCCCGGAAGAACTGGAAAAGGCCGTCATCGGCGCCATCGGCATGCTCGACCGGCCGCTGGACCCCTCCGGGAAGGGTCTGGCCGCCCTGCTCCGCCATCTGTCCTCCCTTACCGACGCCTACCGCCGGCGCCTGCGGGACGAGATCCTGGACCTGACCGGCGAGCGCTTCCGCACGGCGGTGACCCGTTTTCTGGCGGCGGCGGGCCGCAGCCCCTCCGCCGTTTTCAGCGCCGCCGACCGGCTGCAGGAGGCCAACGAGCAGCGGGCGGGGGAGAAACTCACCCTGGAGACACTGGAACCGGAGGAGGGGCAGCGGGAACGGGGAACCGCCCCCGGGCGATTCGTTCCTCCGTCGTCATTCCCGGCCTCCCAACGATGAAAATTTTCCACCGTCGAAAGGCTTAAACCAAAGACAACCCCTTGAAAAGATGAGCTCATCTGACGCTTACGGTGCCATACGGAAACGGCTTACGGCCCATGGCCGGGAGGAGGGGGAAATCCTGCCGGCTTTCCGTCAGGGAAGTCTTTCCAAAAGCTGTAGCAGAGTCGCACCTGTCTTTACGCCAACTGACGGCGCGCCTCTCCCCGGCGGCGGCACGCGCCGGAGGCTTCCGGCGGGGTGATCTTTTCCGTGGGCTGATCGACAATAACTTTAAGAGAGGTGCTTAGATGACAAGAGGTAAACGGCAAGCGATGATCGTCCTGGCGATCCTGTGGGCGGCCGGGGTGCTTTGGGGATGCGCCGGCGGCCGTTACGGAAACATCTTTCCCGACGGACGGACAACGAGCGACTTCGAGGCCTTCCGGATCGATCCGGGGATGAACTATTACTACAGCGGCCCCGATCTCTACCCCAACGCCCTGATCGGCCTGAAAAAGGAGTACGTCCTGGACAACGACCTCTGGAAACCCATCCAGCCCACACCGGCAAGCTTCCGGGACATGATCCTCCACATGCAGGAAAAAGCGAGGGATTACCGGGAGTTCCAGCACGGCTTCCTGATTTACGACGAGCAGGGAAAGCCGATCGGTGTTTGGTATTCCATCCTCAAGGCCCGCACCTTCGTCAAGATGGGCGAAGGAAACAAGGTGGTGATCTATACGCCGGATCTGATTATCTACCAGACCGGCGGTCCCGGCAGCGCCGACCAGGCACCGGAAAAGAAGTAACGGCGGGGGTGTTCCCGGCGAGCCGCGGACCCCGCCGGCACCGGCAACCCCCCTCCTCCTCCTGACCTCCCCCTTGGCAGGGGGAGGGATAAAATCAGATCAGCTCCTCCAGTTTGGCCAGGGCCCGTTCCAGGTTTTCCGGCTGCGGCCCGCCCGCCTGGGCCATGTCGGGCCGGCCGCCGCCGCTCCCGCCCACCAGCGGGGCCACGGCCTTGATGATGTTGCCGGCGTGGTAGCGGCCCGTCAGGTCCTTCGTCACCATGCACAGGAGCATCGCCTTGCCCTCCACCCGGGCGCCCAGGAGGATCACCCCCGAGGCGAGCTTGTCCCGGAGCTTGTCCCCGAAGTCCCGGAGGGTCTTCACGTCCGGGGCCTCCACCACGGTGGCCAGGACCTTAACGCCCTTGATCTCCCTGGCCCGGCCGATAAGATCCGCCGAATCCCGGGCGGCCAGTTTGCCTTTCAGGGCCTCGATCTCCCGCTCCAGCTCCCGCTGATGCTTCAAGAGGCGGTCGACCCGCTCCGTCACCTCCAGGGGATGGGTCCGGAGGAGTCCCGCCGATTTCTTCAGCTCCGCCTCCACGGCCTTGAAATACTTGATCGCCTCGGCGCCGGTCACGGCCTCGATCCTCCGGACCCCCGCCGCCACCGCCGACTCCCCGATGACCTTCAGGGCCCCGATATCGCCGGTGCGGTTCACGTGGGTGCCGCCGCAGAGCTCCATGCTGAAGTCCCCCATCTTCACCACCCGGACGTTGTCGCTGTACTTCTCGTCGAACACCGCCGCCGCCCCGGTCTTCATCGCCTCCTCCTTGGGCAGGACCCGGGTGTTCACCTCGGCGTTCCGGCGGATGTAGTCGTTGGCGATATTCTCGATGGCATCCAGTTCCTCCGCCTCGATACGGCTGAAATGGGTGAAGTCGAAGCGTAACCGCTCCGGGGTCACCGACGAACCCGCCTGTTTGACATGGTCGCCGAGGATCTTCCTCAGGGCGGCGTTGAGGACGTGGGTGCCGGAATGGTGGGCCTCCGTGGCCCGCCGGGCCGCCTCGTCCACCCGGAGCTGCACCAGGTCGCCCACCCGGATCCGCCCCTCCTTCATCTTGCCGATATGGGTGATCAGGGTGTCGGTGGGGCACTGGGTATCCCAGACCTCGAAGAGGGCACCGTCGTCACCGGTAATGACCCCCGTATCGCCCACCTGGCCGCCCTTTTCGCCGTAGAAGGGCGTCTCCGCCACGAAGATCTCGCCGTTTTCCCCGGCGGCGAGTTCCTCCACCTCCGCGTCCTTCTTCAGGATCGCCGTCACCCGGGCCGTCGCCTCCGTGACGCCGTGATAGCCGATGAACTCCGTGGCGATCCCCCGGACGGAGAGCTTCTTGTAGCTGTCCGCCACGGCCTGCTCGCCGCTGCCCTTCCAGGATTCCCGGGCCTTCTCCCGCTGGGCCTCCATGGCCGCCTCGAAACCCTCCATATCCAGACTCAGGCCGTCCTTGCGGACGATGTCCGCCGTGAGGTCCACGGGAAAGCCGAAGGTGTCGTAGAGCTTGAAGACCACCTCCCCGGGGATGATCTGCCGGTGCTCCTCCTGGATACGGGCCACCTCCTCCCCGAGGATCCGGAGGCCCGTATCCAGGGTCTCGATGAACCGCTGTTCCTCGTTGATCACCACCTTCTTGATGTAGGATTCCTTATCGATCACATCGGGGTAGGCCTCCCGCATCACCGTCACGACCAGGGACACCACCTCGTGGAGGAAGGGGCGGTCGATCCCCAGCAGCTTGCCGTGCCGGGCCGCCCGGCGGAGGATCCGCCGCAGGACGTAGCCCCGCCCCTCGTTGCTGGGCAGGACGCCGTCGCCGATGAGGAAGGTGACCGCCCGGCTGTGGTCGGCGATGACCCGCATGGAGACGTCGGCCTCGGCATTGGCGCCGTAGGCCCGGCCGCAGATCCCGGCGATTCCGGCGATGATCGGGGTGAACAGATCCGTATCGTAGTTGCTCCGCACCCCCTGGACGACGGCCGCCAGGCGTTCCAGACCCATCCCCGTGTCGATGTTCGGTTTGGGAAGGGGATGGAAGTTGCCGTCCTTGTCCCGGTCGAACTGGGTGAAGACGTGATTCCAGATCTCCAGGTGGCGGTCGCAGTCACACTCCACGGAGCATTCCGGGCGGCCGCAGCCCACCTCGGGGCCCTGGTCGTAGAGGATCTCCGAGCAGGGGCCGCAGGGACCCGTCTCCCCCATCATCCAGAAGTTGCTCTCCATCCCCATCCGGACGATCCGTTCCGCCGGGACCCCCATCTCCTTGTTCCAAATCTCGAAGGCCTCGTCGTCGTCCTTGTAGATGGTGATCCAGAGCTTGTCCTTGGGGAGGCCCATGTTCACCGTGAGGAACTCCCAGCCCCAGGCGATGGACTCCTTCTTGAAGTAGTCGCCGAAGGAGAAATTGCCCAGCATCTCGAAGAAGGTGTGATGGCGGGCGGTATAACCGACGTTTTCCAGGTCGTTGTGCTTCCCGCCGGCCCGGACGCATTTCTGGGAGCTGGCCGCCCGGCTGTAGCCCCGGTCTTCCAGACCGAGGAAACAGTTCTTGAACTGGACCATCCCCGAATTGGTGAACAGGAGGGTCGGATCGTCCTTGGGGATCAGGCTCGAACTCGGCACGATGGCGTGCCCGTGGCCCTCGAAGAATTTCAGGAATTTTTCTCTTATCTCACTCGCCGTCATCGTCATGCCCGTCTTCCTCCTCCGCGCGTTTGATCAGCTCGCAAATCAGTCCCGGTGGAAATCCCCGGCCCAAAAGAAACCGGTATAGCTGCTGCTTCCCCTTGGGATCGCCCTTGAGCGGCCTTTTTTTCGTTTTATTTTTTATCAGGGATACGATCGCCTGCTCTTCGCTCCACTCCTGCCGGACCGCGGCGACGGCTTCCTCCGCCAGCGGTTCGGAAATCCCCCGTTCCCGCAGGTGGGAGAGGAGCCGCCGGTTCCCCCAGCCCTTCCCCGCCGCCAGGCGCCGGGTCTGCGCCACCGCAAAGAGCCGGTCGTCTAAATACCCCAGATCGCGAAAATAAGCAATCGTTCCGGCGACAACCTCCCCGGAGAAACCTTTCCGGGCGAGCCGCTGCGCCAGCTCCCTCTCCCCGTGGTCCCGCCGGGCCAGGAGCCGCCAGACCACCTGTTTCGCCCGTGCCAGAGAATGTTCGGGGGTGGGGTCCATCTTTACCTGCCCGCATCACCACAACCGTTATCCGCCGCCGGCCGCCTTCACCCCTCCGCTTCCGCCGCCGCTTTCAGGCCGAATTTCTCCCGGACCGCCGCTTCGATCTCCCGGAGAATCTCCGGATGCTCCCTGAGGAATGTCCGGGTGTTGTCGCGGCCCTGTCCCAGGCGCTCCCCCTTGTAGGAGTACCAGGCGCCGCTCTTTTCGATGACGGCGTTTTCCGCCGCCAGGTCGAGGAGATCCCCCTCCCGGGAGATCCCCTCGCCGAAGATGATGTCGAATTCCGTCTCCCGGAACGGCGGCGCCACCTTGTTCTTCACCACCTTGACGCGGGTCCGCATGCCGATGACATCCTGCCCCTGTTTCAGGGAAGTCACCTTCCGGATGTCGAGGCGCATGGAGGCGTAAAACTTCAGGGCGTTGCCCCCGGTCGTGGTTTCGGGGCTGCCGAAGAAGACCCCGATCTTCATCCGCAACTGATTGATGAAAACCACCGTCGTCCGTGACTTGCTGATGCTCCCCGTGAGCTTCCGGAGGGCCTGGGACATGAGGCGGGCCTGGAGACCCATCTGGGCGTCTCCCATTTCACCTTCCAGCTCCGCCCGGGGCACCAGAGCCGCCACGGAATCCACGACCAGGACGTCGAGGGCGCCGCTGCGCACCAGGGTTTCGGCGATCTCCAGGGCCTGCTCCCCCGTGTCCGGCTGGGCAATCAGCAGTTCATCCGTATTGACGCCGATCTTGCGGGCATAGCCCACATCCAGGGCGTGTTCGGCATCGATGAACGCCGCCAGACCGTTCCGCTTCTGGGCCTCCGCCACGATATGGAGGGCCAGCGTCGTCTTGCCTCCCGATTCCGGGCCGTAGATCTCGATGATCCGGCCCCGGGGCACACCGCCCACACCCAGGGCGATATCCAGGCTGAGGGCCCCCGTGGGGATCACCGGGACATCGATCTTCTCCGATCCCCCCAGTTTCATGATGGCCCCTTTGCCGAACTGACGCTCGATCTGGCTGATGGCCAGATCGACGGCCTTGTTCCTGTCCATATCCACGCCCATCGCAATCCTCCTTCCTGCCTGGTCAACTGATTTTATCGACGTCCCGGCCCGGGGGCGGGGACCACAAAATTGCCATTATTCCCTGTGATATCAATTATTACGATTAAGGCGGCGCGCTCTCCCCGGGCATGCAACGGCTTCCCGTCCCGGCGGTCACGGCCGTGCGGCGGGATTTATCATCCCGCGCCCGCCGGCGGAACGCCCTGGAGGGGGTAGGATGCCAGGCGGGTATAGACCGCCCCCCGGGGGGTGAGCTCACTTTTGAACAGCGCCACCTCCCGCACCGGAACAATCCCCGCCTCCACGCCCGCACCCGTCTCCACCGCCCGGGACAAACCGACGATCCCCCGGGGCACCTTCACCCGCCCCAGGGTCAGATGGGCCCGGAAGGGCCTCTCCTCCGGCGGGAAACCCGCCGCCGCCAGCTTCCGCTCCAGCTCCCGCTGCAGCGCCGCCAGGGCCCCGATCTCCCCGGCGATCCCCACCCAAACTACCCGGGGCCGGTTGACATCGGGAAACACCCCCACCCCCCGGACCGCGAGGTTAAAGGGTGCCACCGCCGCCGTCGGCCCGGAAACCGCGGCGTCTATCTTCTCCACCGCCTCCGGAGACACCTCGCCGAAGAACTTCAGGGTCAGATGGATCCCCTCCGGCCGGACCCAGCGGATCACCCCCTGTATGTCCTTCTGAAGGCGATTCTGGAGGGTACCGATATTCCTCAGGACCTCCGGGGGCGGCGCGATGGCCAGAAAGGTGCGCATAGCGTTATCTCTCCTTGCGGCTTCTTGCGGAGGGGATGATAATATATTTGCCGGTTTATGTTAAGGGATTTTTGCAGGCGGCTCCCCCGCCAGGTAGCGCTTCAGCATGAGCAGGGCCGCCTGGGAGGCGATCACTTTGATGCGGCGGCGGTTCCAGCGGTACGAGAACTTCCGGCAGTAAGTCTCCACCCCGTCCGTCAGGGCGATATAGACCGTCCCCACCGGCTTGGCCTCCGACCCGCCGTCGGGCCCGGCAATCCCCGTGGTCGCCAGTCCCAGATCCGTACCCGCCCGGTCCCGCACCCCCGCCGCCATGGCGCATGCGGTCTCCTCGCTCACGGCGCCGCTGGTTTCCAGCACCGTCACCGGCACCCCCAGCAGCTCCACCTTCGACCGGTTGCTGTATGTGACCAGTCCCCGCTCCAGATATGCCGAGCTGCCGGGAACATCCGTCAGGCGGTCGGTGATGAGACCGCCGGTGCAGGACTCGGCCACGGCGATGGTCCGCCCCTGTTCCCGGAGGAGGGCCGCCGTCACCCCCTCCAGGGTCTCCTCGTCACGGGCGAAGACATGGGTGCCGAGACGCCGGCATATTTCCTCCTCCACCACCGCCAGGCGCGCCCGGGCCGCCGCCTCGTCCCGCCCGTCCCGGACCGACAGGACGATATGATTCTCGGGAAAACGGGGATAAAAACCGATCTCCGCCCCGGACAGATCCACATCGGCAACGGCCTGGTCCACCGCCGCTTCGGACAGGCCGAAGGTCTTCAGGGTCCGCACGGCCAGATGACGGGAGGCGCCGGGGAAAACCCGGCGGAGCAGGGGGAGGAGCCCTTCCGTGGTTATCCGTTCCACCTCCGCCGGCACGCCGGGGATGACCGCGACGATCCGGCCCTCCCTCCGGAGGGCGAAACCGGGGGCGGTGCCCACCGGGTTGGCGATGATCTCCGCCCCTTGGGGAAACACGGCCTGCTTGGCGTTGTTGTCCGTCCATTTCAGCCCGTAACGGGAAAAGATCCCCCGGATGTGGCGGAGGGCCCCGGCGTCGGTAACCAGGGGAAGCTGAAAGGCCCGGGCCACGGCGGCCGTCGTGATGTCATCGGCGGTGGGGCCCAGCCCCCCCGTGACGATCACCGCCTCCGTTCGGGAGAGGCAAAAAGCGAGGGCCCGGGCGATCATTTCCTCGTCGTCCCCCACGGCGAGGGACACCGCGACCTGCCAGCCCTGCCACTGGAACTGCCGGGCGAGAAAGGAGGTGTTCGTATCCTGAATCCGCCCGCTCATCAATTCGTTGCCGACGGTAACAATGCCGATCTGCAAGCTCTTTATCTCTTCCATCGCCATGACTCGATCCATTATTTGCCCGCGGCCGCCTTTGCGCAGACCTGAAAATTTCCGCACCCGGACATCGGGGTCAGGAAACGATCCCGCCGCGCGTCAGGAGGTGCAGGATAATATTCGCATAAATCCCCGCCGCCACGTCATCCATGACCACCCCGTACCCCCCGGGCAGCCGGTCTTGAAGAAACCGGACGGGGAAGGGTTTCACGATATCGAAGCAACGGAAGAGGGCCACCCCGCTCAGAACGGTTACGAGTGTCGGCGGAATGAAAAGCATCGTCCAGAGCAATCCCGCCCATTCGTCGATGACGATGCAGGGGGCATCCTTCCGCCCGAAGATCACCTCCGCCTCCTGGGAGGCATAAACCGCCAGCAGGGTGAAGGCCGTGATGGTGAGCAGAGACAATGCCGCCGGCAGCGGCGCCAGCGCCAGATATAGGGGGATGGCGGCGACGGTGCCCGCCGTCCCCGGCGCCACGGGAAAATAACCGCTCCCGCAGCCGCTGGCGATAACCTTGACAAGGGTTCTGTTCAGACCTCAACCTCACCCGGAGTGGTGGCCCAGGCTACGGGTTTTTCTTACGCCTGTCAACAGGAAACCCCGGGCCGGCCTGACGGCCGGCAACCGGCGTCCCACGATCGCCCTAAGGCAGCGAAGCCAGGTAAGAACGGAGGTTCACCTTCTTGTTGTTCAGGCCCAGTTTGTTGCGGATGTGATTCCGGTGCAGATCGATGGCACTCTTGGAGACATTCATGATCCTGGCGATCTCCTTGGTCTTCTTGCCGTCCCGGATGAGACTGGCGACCTGAATCTCCTTGGGGGTAAAGCCCAGGTAGGTCGAGGTCAACTTCATAAGGAACGGGGACGTGATCTCGTTGAGATGCATCTCGACAATATCCACCAGGGTCGCCTGTGTGTCGTTCAGCGGCGTCGTCTTGAGTTTCTCTATGTAGGGCATGATCAACTCCTTGACGTTGGCGATGACCTTCATGCCCACTTCGTTCTTGTCGTCTTCCCGGTGCTTGAGCAGGACCTTGAGCGCGGCGTTGAGTTCTTCAAGAGACTTGGTCGTGGCCTCGAGCTCCGCTTCCCGCTTTCTCAGCACTTCTTCCGTCACCTTCTTTTCCGCGTTCTCCTGTTCCAACTCTTTGTTGATCTTCAGCAGTTCCGCCAACCTCTCTTCCGTCTTCTTCCCCACTTCTTCTTGTCCCTTGCGCATTTTCCATCCTCCTCCTGGTATTTACAGCTTCGCTGCCCATTTTCATTTTACTGTCAATGACCGACACCTGCTGCCCGCCGTAACTACGAGCCGAATCGTATACAAATTTTTTTATAACATCCCTTTTATATCAGCCCAAATCTGCTGCTCCAAATAACCGATCGCAAAAATAAAAGCAAGCTTTTTTTAAAAAAGTAACAGACGGGAGCCTAAAGCGGCCCGTTTTTGCAATATTTGAATAATGTCGTTATTTTGTCATTGACAGCACCGGGGGTTTCCGATACTAACCACGGTAAATCTGCCGGCGGGGGGCGGAAAAGGTGATGGGACACGAAGAGATCGACAATGACAAAGATATATCAGGGATGAACCTCCTTCTGAAACAGACCGTTATCGCCATGGTGGTGTTGCTCGTCACCGGCCTTGCCGCCGGCGCCCGGGCGGAACATACCACTGTCTTCAAGATCGGGGAGGACGTTACGGTCGAGGAAGGGGGGCGGGTGAATCATGTCCTGACGATCAACGGCCAGATCACCGTCAACGGCACGGTGGAGGGAAACGTCATCGCCGTGGGGAATTCCGTGGTGCTCTCCCGCAAGGCCCTGGTGAAGGGAAACGTGGTTGTCCTGGGAGGCGTCCTGGTCAAGGGCAGGGGGGCGGATGTTCAGGGCAGCATCACGGAGATCAATTCCTCGAACATCTCCGAAGTGATCACCCGGGTCTTGAGCGACGAGTGGGAGGGGTGGTCCTGGGTCTTCGCGATCTTTTCCCTGACGATCTTTTTCAGCGTCCTGATCATCGCCGTTCTGATCGTCCTGCTGATCCCCAAATCCATTCGGACCATCGCCGCCGCCGTCCAGGAGGAAACGATGAAGATCACCCTCTGGGGGCTCCTGGGGATGGTGCTGGTGGTGCCTCTGGCGATCCTGCTCACCGTCTCCGTAATCGGTATCGTCCTGATTCCCCTGGAGATGATCCTGGTGGTCTGCGCGGGGCTTCTGGGCTTCATCGCCGTTTCCCAGCTCCTGGGACACCATCTCTACCGTCTTTGCAAACGGCCCGATCAGCACATCCTCCGGGAAACCTTCTGGGGTCTCGTCGTCCTGTGGATCGTCGGCTGGCTCCCCTACATCGGCTGGATGATCAAGGTTCTGGCCCTGATGATGGGCCTGGGGGCCGTGATCTACACCCGTTTCGGCACCCACACCCCCCGCCGCCCGGCGCCGAATATCGCCGTCTGAGGAGGGAACGAAACCGGCGACGGCTGCGGCGGCGGTTGCTTTCCCTGCCGTTAAAAATAGAAAATAGGGGGGCACTTCCCCTATTTTATTAAAAGCAATGTAAATTGAAATCGAGAAAAACGCCAATCGGTCATTTGTTATTTATTGTCAACATGTTAAACGGCGATCTTCGATCCTTGACCGGACAGCCGTAAGCAATTACGGGAATTGTCCCCCTGTTTACTCTCTATTAAAGCGCTTGAGGGCCGCCACCAGCATTTTAAAAGCGCTTGAGGGCCGCCACCAGCTCCCCCACGGCCGCGGCCGATTTCCTGAGGTCGGCCAGCTCCCCGTCGGTGAGGCGCAGGGGGATGATCTCCTCCACACCCCCCTTCCCCAGCTTTACGGGCACCCCGACGAAGAGGCCGTCGATCCCGTATTCCCCCTGGAGATAAACGGCGCAGGGGAGGATCTTCTTCCGGTCCCGGAGGATGGCCTCCGCCATCTCCACCGCCGCCGAGGCCGGGGCGTAGAAGGCGCTGCCCGTTTTGAGGAGGCTCACGATCTCCGCGCCGCCGTTGCGGGTCCGCTCCACCAGCGCCGCGATCCGCTCCGGCGCCAGCAGCTCCGGCAGGGGGATGCCCGCCACGGTGGTGTAGCGGGGCAGGGGCACCATGGTGTCGCCGTGGCCGCCCAGGACGGTGGCGTGGACGTTCTCCACGGAAACCCGCAGCTCCGCGGCGATAAAGGCCCGGAAACGCGCCGCGTCCAGGACGCCGGCCATGCCGATGACCCGCTGACGGGGAAAGCCGCTCGTCTCGTAGGCGACGTGGCACATGGCGTCCAGGGGATTGCTCACCACGATGAGCACCGCCTCGGGGGCATAGCGCACCACTTCCGTCACGACGGATTTCATGATCCGGGAATTCGTCGCCAGGAGGTCGTCGCGGCTCATCCCGGGCTTCCGGGGGATCCCCGCCGTGATGATGACGATGTCCGCCCCCGCCGCCTCTTCATAGCCGTTCGTCCCCACCACCGCCGCGTCGTGCTTCTCGATGGGCGCCGCCTCCGTCAGATCCAGGGCCTTGCCCTGGGGCACTCCCGCGATCACATCCACTAAGACCACGTCGCCCAGGGACTTCTCCGCCAGCCGCTGCGCCGCCGTCGCCCCCACATTTCCCGCACCCACCACCACCATCTTTCGGTCCATCGTTCAACTCCCCTTTTATTTCGGCATGTTATTTCATCATATTATAGACTCGTGCGTCATGTTCCGCCGGCTTGTGCCGCAAAAACAGATCGTCTTTCTGCAACAATTCATCACGAAGATCAAGCGGGAAAAAGGGGCAAGGGGGGGGGACATCTCCCCTTTATTCCCGACTCATCACCAAAGGAAACCCCCATGACGGCACGCCGTCGCAAGGCAGGATGAAATTGCGGGACGCGCTTCGCCGTGTCCGCAGCGGCTCCGTTAATGATAAACCGTTGTAGATCAATAACATATACCCGCATTTGCGAGTAAAATTCCTCGCCCCGCGCGGTTTCCCCTTGAACTCTCCGCGGCGCTCCGCTATATGCAGCGCATCACGAAAGCCGCTTCGCCGACGGCAGGCCGTTCGCCGAGGCAGGGCGGGATTGGCCTGTGCAGATCCTCATGGCGGCATGCCGACTTCACGGGCGCCAACACAAGGGTGCAACACAAGGGTGCAACAAGAGGTGATTGAACGGGAGTAAAAAAGGTGATTGAACGGGAGCAAAAAAGGGGCAACAAGAGGTGATTGGATATGAGTAAGACGGATTTCGAGCGGATTTTCCATCCCCGCCGTGTCGCCGTGGCCGGCGTGTCGGCGGAGGGTTTCGGTTTCGGCCGGGGAATCTTTCTCTCCCTGCTGGCCATGAATTTCGACGGCGAGCTGCTCCCCGTCAATCCCCGGGGCGGCGAGATCTGCGGCCGGAAGATCTACCCCAGCGTCGGGGATATCCCCGGGGACATCGACTTCGCCGTTATCGCCGTCGGGGCGGCCCAGGTCCCGGAAACCCTGGAGCGGTGCCGCCGGAAGGGCGCCGCCGGGGCGGAGATCATCTCGTCGGGG